>Ga0182030_10005379_pt1 | contig 27189 bp, 25 predicted proteins | sample 812S3MmetaG_FD_121299 | JGI IMG/M metagenome (GOLD analysis project Ga0182030, IMG submission 121299) | Permafrost microbial communities from Stordalen Mire, Sweden - 812S3M metaG (Illumina Assembly) | ecosystem: Environmental > Terrestrial > Soil > Wetlands > Permafrost | place: Sweden...
ATAGCCAGCAAAATATCTGGAGGCTCTCACATCTCTCGGTGACGGAATATTTAGAAGGAAAACTACTGGTACCTCCGGCAGGCACACTATTATGCCGCCAAATTTTGTCTCGGTCTTACTATCGAGACGTATAAGGAACCAAGAACTGGCAGTATTGACGGCTTAGACGACGGCCATGATCATAAGAGCAGAGCATGCGACATTTTTTTTATCCGAACTACTCGCTTTAAAAATATTTCTGGTAACACTAGATTATCCAAATCCAGACTCAAGAGGAACAAGAGGCTGATCCTGTGTTGGCTAACCTGTTGAAGGCCTTCCACGGGTCTCCGGGAGGAAGCACTTTGCAATGTCTAGGCATGTTTATCCTCAGCTTAGGTTAAAGCAGCCGCTGCTTACGTCCAGAGAATAAACCGAAACTAGCAAAAGAAAAGATTAATCCTGAGTCTGGAGGTGTTCTAGTTTTTAGCATGCCAGGGTTTCTTGGTTATGTGAGTGTCTATATACTTAAATAAGATAAGATTAGCAAGTTCTAGGGTCAACGCCACAGCCGCCCAAGCACCTGCGAAAACCACACCCTAGGAATGGAGATCGGGGAGGACCCGTAACAAAGTCATATCTGTAAGTAAATTTGACGACTTCCAGAACGAGACCTTTATATGCTCTCTATACCTTATTTATTGATTCGAGTTAAAGGGCATTCGTAGTTGAGATTAATAATTTTTGGCAGCCCCCTTTGCAGCTTGTTCTAATGCTTGTAGCTTGCCTAGTTATATTATTACTCATACGTGTAAGGATAGGGCAAGCTAGAATTCATTGAGGAGGTGCTCTTGTGGGGCAAATTTATCTGAAATGAGTCAAGTCATTCCGGGTCTGTGAATGCACTTCTCGCGAGTCAACTATCGATTCAGAGAAATTATTTTGGTAAGCTATAAATAAGTCTTGACCTCCCTGTCTTTCATTACTCCTTCATATCCCCAGAAAATCCTTCATACCAAATCAAGAACATCTCAATAATACAGTCTACCATCCTCAAACTATCAAAAAGTCCATCATCTATACCACATTATCAACTTCAACATGTCTGCTTCTCAAGTCGCTGAGAGAAAGTATCGATGCATCTATGATGAGCACACACCTCCGTACCTGCTGACAAAGTTCTTCGAAGGTTTAAACAAATACATGAAGAGTCTCGACCAATCATCTACTCAACGAATTTTTTACGCTGGTTAGCTGGTTGCTATCTCGCAAAGTGCTCGTCTTTGGACGATGGAGGAGAAATCTCTGGATCAATTGTACTCTGCTCTCGAGTATGGAATCGATGACCAAAGAGATATGTTGGCACAATGGCCTTATACTACTATCGAAATCGAACATCCCAAGAATGCAACTGAAGCACTCACATTCTTGATCAAAATTATCTTAGGTGCCATCGAACACAGCTTATCGAACTTAAGCCTTAGTGCCCGTTCCTTGAACGACGGAGGAGTAAGGGGGGAGGTTAAAGCCCTCGGTGAGAAGTCCATCAAGAGCATCGAGTCTATCAAGACGCAGCTACTGAAGAAGCTTGCCCACGGTAAGAAAACTCGACGTGAAATAAAAGGCACCGACCTGGAAAGCGAGATGCAGAAGTTGGAACTGACTGGTCACCCACTTTGCATTGTCCTCAATAAGCTCTTCCGAAAGTACATCGAGACGGTGCCAGATGCGCACATTACCGAGATAATGATAGAGGCCAACGAAGCCGTCGAAGAACTCGAAGATGCTCTCCGCCCAGCTCCCCCTTCAAAGCGAAATCAAGCTCTTAGAAATGCAGCGCAACATCTCGGTGTCTGGATCGACGACAAATCAACCCTCCAATACGACGCAATCAAGTCTACAGAATTACTATGCGCTTTTATACAGGTTGCCGTCAAACAACTTCCTCTTGACAAAGCAACCGGTGATGACCTGACCACCCTCAAGGACCTACAAACTGAAGCCCTAAAGCTAGTCAGCGACGTCGAAGCAACCGTCACGGAAACTGTCCTCGCCTTCGCACCCGGAATCGGAGATCGCAATTGTCTCTTAAAGAGTGTACAAGAAGATCTCACGTTGTCTCCAGCTGAGAAAAAAGAAAAGGGGAGGACGGATTTCTATGAGAGGAGGTTGGAAAACTTGTGGGAAGAGTGGTTGAAGCAGGCTGATGAAAAGTTTGAGTCTGAGCAGGGGGCGACGGATGATAAGGTTGCAGAGATTGAGGAGGCCGCTTTTAGGGATTGGAATAGTAGGGTGAAGGTTTTCGTTGAGGAAGAGTTGAGGGATGCCGTGAGGGAGATGGAGGAGGCGAAGATAGCAAAGGAGAGGAAGTGGGGCGAATCTAAATGAGGGTTTGAAGTATGGAGGAACTTTGTAGATTAGCATGGCTTTGTCTGACAATCGATGACCTTTTAGCATTATTGAAGTTCTCAAACTGGGTCAAATGAAGCATATATTGTGATGTTTTCAATGTGGTTGAGGCTACGAATACGCTTTTCTTACTCTGGGGGGAGTTGCCACGCCTATTCAAGATTAATTTTTATTGTGAAAGAATATCGGAGGCTTCATAGTATAAAATACCTTACAAAGACACGACATTCTTTGAGCACTTGACACACGCAGCCAGCTGGAAGCCTATCTTCTATTATTTCAAAGTTAATTATCGCAAAGATTAATGAAAAGAGATCTTAATAGAAGGAAAAGATAAGGAAGGTTGTAGGTGGTAGGTATATTGTTATTCAGGCCTTAATCATACGCACACGCTATGAAAGAAAATACTCCCAAAAACAAATCCCGTGTTTAAAACTCCCAAAACTAGTCAAACCAAGCACTTTTCAATCTTCCGATGGTAGCACCCTTTGATACGCCCATTGCGAAAACCGCACACTAGGCTCGTCAAGCAACTTTGTCGCCACCTCCGCCAACCAAAGTGTAAGCGGCAGTAGAATCAAATGTGGGGCCAAAAAGCTGATCTCCAGCCCCAACGGCCCCCGTTGACTCAAAGGAAATATATTAATCCAGCTTGGTGTGTTTATCAAGTTTTCCTCTCTGTACCAGCCCACAGCTTGATAAAGTCGGTCTCCCAGTGTCCAAAGCACGGGTCCATGAATTAAGTATAACGCGAACGAAATTCGGCCTAGATATTGGTTGAAAGAGCTTTCGAAGAAGGCTTTTAGCCAAGAAATGTGCGGTATAGAGGCGACAAGAAATAGGGCAGCCCAAAAGAGGTAGAACCATTTGAAGTCGAAGGCTGCTTGGGGCTTGAGGAAGGAAAGGTAGTACCATCCCCTTGCTTTGCGCAATTCCTCTATGTCCTGCGAGAAAGAGGGAACGCCGCTTAAAAAGAGGCTAATCAAGAAGAGGGTATAGAAGATGAGATTCTTATAAGGCGAGAGCTTGTAGAAAAAGCTAGGCAGGTTATTGGCTTTAGAAAGGAGGTTGAGCTCGCAGAGAAGCATGCCTGCTACGAACATAGAGCCAAAGTAACCGTCGACAATGTACATGAAGTAGAAGATAAGTCCGACCTCGCACCAAAGGCGGGCGTTTCTTGTAATTCGGGAAAACGCAAGAAGTGCGGTGTAAATAAGGATAGAGCCGCGAAAATCAACCGGTATAGACCATGCGTGAAACTGAAATGAGAGCATCCAGCCATCGCCGCCTGTTCTAAAGACGAAGCTGAAATTTTTTAATTCGATATACCAGTTCCATAGCTCTTCGCGGTAGTTTGCTTTGTGAATTGGAGTTCTTGTCCAAATACCGAATAGATGCCATGAAGTTATGTAGAGGAACGAGATGAAGATAAGTGGAATATACAGGCGTAGCCAACGTCTGAATAATGCCGAAGCTAGGTTGTCTCCCAACTTAACGTGCTCGCCGGCGTATATTAGTGCCAAAGGTTTTGCTGATAGGACGTAGCCCGAGATTATAAAGAAGACCGCTACCGCAAAATGACCACCTGCGAAGAAGGTGCGCACTCCAGGTAAGGTAGAGAAGAAGAACTCGTCTCTGAACCCCCAGGCTTGCTCAAATATACTGCTAGCAAGCTCTCGAGGCCACAATTGATGATGATGCCAGTAGACGATCATTGCAGCAAAGCCTCTTAAACCATCCAGATATGCTGTGCCCCTAATCTGTTTTCGCATCCCTGGCCGAGTCAGGACTGAGGGCCGTATCAATTCGAGTGTCCATTTGGCAGTATCTTGCGCAGTTCGTAAGAACTCCTGCTTCTGATGTTCCTCCCACTGCTCGCTATCCAGCAATCCTTCTTGTATTGGGGACATTTGATCTCGCTGCATGCAAATAATATGTACACACTTTCAAGGTGCGTCGCTTTTGTCGCGATGTACGAGCGATGAGGATAGGCTCGAGGCTTCAGAAGGCTGTAGTTGCAGCAGTATCTTCGAAGACAATAAGAAGAGCAATACTATAAGGGAGAACGAGTCAGACAAAAAAATATGAATCTTGTTCAAACTGAAGCACAATTATTAACTATCCTAGTAGGCAATATGAAGGTGAACTAAACTTATGTCGGCCATCTCACATTCCGCTCGCAAGGCTGTAATTATGAAACGCGATCTATCTGCAATCGGTAAGTTTTCAGGGACTAAGCGTATAGCGATCCGAGCCCCAAGTTTCATTTCGAAAATCAATAGTCGGAACTTTAAACCTTCGCAAAACAAAGTTTGGTTTTGAGTTGACGGCAGACAGGGAGCCCTGGTTTCGGAAAATGTAGCGGCAAATCAATCCACCACCCCTCATTCGGCATCAGATCTTTGATGCTCGTTATTTCCGGGAAACATCAGACAGCTTTTCAGTACTGCATGAATTTGGGAAACTTGAGTCGCTGGGCATCCATGACTAGATTGAGAATGGCAGGGCACAGCCACTGGGCGCAGTGACTGCAATGGTAGCAGAAAGGACCCTTGACTCTGACTTGGGCGTTTTCTAAGGTCAAAACCTTCAGACCGAAGGTCGCACGATACTCGCATGACCTTGTTCCGTAGCTTGAACTGTCTGGTCAGAAGGGTATCTGAAGATCTAAAACATTGCGAATGGAACGGTCAGCTTCCTTTTGAGACATATTAGGCATCTTGTACCATTTTAAGTAAACTTACTTTTTAACCTCACACCAACATATACATCTGTCTATACCCCACGGAATGTTCAAGCTTTAATCGAAGATCTGATTGCCGACACGAGCACGAAAGTGCAGAACACCATGATGATGCTTGGAAGCAGGCTGCAAAAAGAAATGCGGAGGGCGCTGCCAATCTACGTAGCATGTGTTCTTTTTGTCCTATTCTTTGCAAAAACCAATTCATACAGCTCTCCTCTAGAAGCCACAGATGTCGTCAAGCGAGTACTTGCAGCGTATCAAACACCACTCCAGACAACAAAATCCATCTTCCCTCGGAAAATATGGCAAACCTGGAAGATCGACCCATTAGACTTCGAGGTACGAGATTCGGAGCGGGCCAGATCCTGGACATCGAAGAACCCGAGCTATAGATACGAGGTGTTGACCGATGGTAATGATCTGCACTATGTAGAGACGCATTTTGGCCCAGGTCCAGGTGGCATAAATCGACCCGATATTGTGAACATGTACCGTTCGCTAAATATGACGATCATCAAGGCGGACCTCTTGAGATATCTGATGATGTATATAGAAGGAGGGGTATATGCAGACATTGATGTCGAAGCGCTAAAACCTGTCGACCAGTTCATTCCCTCCTACATCGATGAGGAAGATGTTGACTTAGTGATCAGCGTCGAGATAGACGAGCCAACGTACGCGAACCATACTATTCTCGGTCCGAAATCGCAGTCCTTTTGTCAGTGGACATTTATGTGTAAGCCGAGAGTTCCGGTGTTACTTAGGCTCATCGACCACATTCTAGGATGGCTTGAGGACGTAGCAAAGAAACAGAACGTGCCAATTGGGGATATTGTGCTTAACTTTGACGAGGTTATAACTGGCACGGGTCCCTCAGCCTTCACTAGATTGATAGTGGCAGAGATGACGAGACAGACTGGCAAAGTTGTTACTTGGGATTCTTTCCATAATTTGACTGATCCGAAACTGATTGGAAACATCCTGGTCCTTACTGTTGAGGCCTTCGCCGCAGGTCAAGGTCACTCGAACTCTGGAAACCACAATTCCCCCAAAGCCTTGGTAAAACACCACTACCATGCTTCCTTGTGGCCATCTCGACATCCAAGATACAGTCACCCTGCATACGGGATGGTTGAAGAATGCAATTGGAATCCGGAATGCGTGAGGGCTTGGGATGCAAACAAGGCTTCCTTTCCTAGCCTCCCTGCGGAAGAACAAGCAAGGCTGATTGCGGCACACGAAACCGCTCTTCAAGAGAAAGATGACAAGAAGGCTGCAGAAAAGGCAAATGCTGAGAAGGAAGTGGCAGACAGAAAGCAAACCGAACTGTTAGAAGCATGTGCGGGAAAGCTTAAAGAATTAATGACACAGGAACAAGAAGTAAGTTCGTGGTTGGGACTAGCGACAGAGCAAACAGTAAAAGCGCCAGCTGACTCGACTCAGATACAATGAGACAAGACGCATCAGGGTTTGGTTCATACCGACCCGAAAATGGCGAGGAGAGTGATCGATGGAAAAAGTCTGAAACACGAGGAAGGGAGTACTTCCGCTCAATTGTGTCTCTTCGATTTCGGAGACGCAGGGCTGATACCGTTGATGCCGATGTGGGGATGCTCCTAGCCGTCAAATTTGCTAAAACTAGTTCATATTCTTGCCAAATTTTTGGGCAAATTTTCTGAAATCCCGCCTCTGGAGTGGCAGGGATATGCGAAGCTTGCGACAAGCTCGAAATAAGGAAAAGGAACTGGGAAAGCGAAGATTATGAAGACGGTGTGATTGGTGTATTTCCCCCAATGTTATTATATGCTCGTTTCTGCTGGCATTCCTAGGTAGCTTGAGGGATTGAATATGACGGTTCGAAATAAACCTGGACAGAGATTAAAATAAATATCAAATCGCCAAGTAATTTTGTGTATGCCCGAAATCCTGAAACAATCATGATCATTAGGATGTTCTAAGTGTTCTCGTGAACAGAGATCCCTAATACCAACTTTTTGGGCGATTAAGCACCCCGCTGTTTTCACTGCTTTCAGGTTACAGTTGAAGCTATTTAGAGTATTCAAAATAATTTATATTCAATACTTTATAAGGCCCCAATTGGCACCAATAACAGCCTGACATTGATTCCACTAGCTATCAAATAGCTTTACCATAAAGCTATTTGGTACAGCATTCTAAGCATCTGTGATTATCATCTTTAGCTGCTTGCCTGTAAGTACTAATAGATTATACCATGTCTCATAATAATGCTCTCGAATTCAGTCTTTTATCTAGCTTTACACATGCTCGATTAGGTTTAGATCTGGAGAATAAGAAGAAAATACCCATATACGGATATGCGCTGGAGGAGGTTTATTCGGGTTTTGTAAGATCTATAGATAGGTGCGTTAGTATATATAAAAATGAAGTCCTTAACTTCATGTTCTTCAGAGTATATTCAGCGGAGGTAAAATTAAAGTACATTAGTAATTAATACATATATTAATATACATTAGATTAATATATTTTATTAATTATATGTAATAAAATAAAATAAAATAAAATAAAATAAAATAAAAAACTTAAGGTTTTTAGTATTTTGTTACTGTTATAGACTTGTAGACAGTATAGATAAGGCTAGCTTGCTTATATAAGGGATCATGGTTTTAAGCTTGTCCAACACTATTGTAGCAACTTCTTCTATATCTATTATTCTAAGAATAGAGTATACTATATAATTGCTACAGCTTGAGCTACTCTGTTATAGTTACAATAGTTTAAATCAAAATCAGATAAGCGAGCCATTAGTTCAAATAAGATTGCGGCTCTTTGCTTATTGAGCCTTAAAAGGTCTAGTCTTATTACATAACTATTAATACATTATTAATACATTTAATGTAATTAATAATACATTAGATTAGATTTATGGCTTTTTTTCTAATCTAATCTAATGTATTCCAACGCTGAGTATATTTGAATTTGGCTAAGGATAAAAGCACTACACTCCGCAGAACCTATTGCACCCTCCCACCTCTCCCAAAAGCGCGTGGGGCCTTGATATCCATTGAAAATTGTACTATGAAACATCCCAGGAGGGAAACTTTGAGTATTTATACCGTGAGTTCTCTGTTCGATCACTCCTCTCCTGCCTGACTCTAATATATAATATAGTATGTTCATCACCCATTACCCATACTTCGTCCGAGAACATCTACTTATATAACCTCGCTCTTGTCCTAGTTAGGCCTTGTTATACAAATGTCACTCGTAGTCGCATGAAAGCTGGATCATCTGAGAAGCCCTTTTATGTGTAATCCGCCGTACGCATTCTAGAAGCTTAAATGCTGTACCGAGGGCCTTTTCTCCAACACCAAGATTAAGCCGATCTAGTACACTGCGTCAGGACATGTGTTTATGCGAAGGAGAGTCTTGGAGCCATTCCTCAATTCTTTGTCTTTATGGGGTTCGGAGCTTTACTTTCCCGTGAAAGCAGCGCTTCTTTTGTGGATGTGTGCTCGGATGTACTGAATCTACCGTTAGCACCGTCTTTAGCTTCGGAGATAGGAGTGTGAGGAACAGAAGGATTATTAATAGATATAGAGGCAAGAGGAGACCGAAAACGTGATGGAGGACTTGGAATACTCAAGTCAAAGTCAATATACCTGTCCCAATCGATCCGCAGGACTGGGTCTTATAGTGAGGCAGTGGGAGGCCGTCCGAGTCGTAGTGTTGCGTCTGTGGCGGCGTTCGAAGTGTCGACAGCGGCATGACTGCGTAGAGGTCTGGGTAGCTTCGATTGTGTAGCTGGGCAGGCAGCTTGAGCGATTCTGCCGCTTATCAATACCCTGGTGGGGTGAGAGGTGGAGATATTAAAAGTGGCAAAATAACAAGCAAGATGGGAGGGGGGAGAGTAAGAAATCATGATAGCATTTGAAAGGGAATATGCTAATGGCATGTAAGATTACACGCTAAATTAAAATAGCTTGACAATGGCGTGGCGCTGATTCTTCTTAGCCCACCACAACGGCGTCCGGCCCTGTTTATCCTTTGCCTCGACCTTAGCATGACTCTCGATCAGTAGCTCGAAAATGATCTTATATCCTTTCTTGGCGGCCTACAACAACGGTATTCGGTCCTGTTTATCCTCTATATCGGGATCTGCCTGATTTTTGAGTAGCAACTCAACAACAATCTTATATCCTTTCTTGGCGACCCACAACAACGGTATTTCCTATTTATCCTCTGCATCAGAATCTGCCTAATTTTTGAATAACAGCTTAACAACAGCCTCGTGCCCTTCCTTGACTGCCCACCACAACAACGTCCAGCCCTGTTCATCCCTAACCTTGGTCTTAGCATAATTCTCAAGGAATATCTCTACAATAGTCTTATACCCCTTTTTGGCGGCCCACCATAACGGCGCATGCCCCTCTTTATCCTTCCCGGCAACCTTGGCGTGATTTTCAAGTAGTAGCCTCATGACGGCCTAGTGCCCCTTCTCGGCGACCCACGTCAGTAGTGTCTGGCCACTGTATTTACCCTTCACTTCGGTATCGGCGCCATTCGCAGTCAGTACCTTGACGACGGCCTCGTGCTCGCTCTTCTGGAGCGGTAGTTCGATGACAGCGCACCATAGCGGCGTCCAGCCGCGTACACCCCCCAAGTCGACGTTGGCCTTTTTGTCCAGCAGCAGCTGGACTACCTGGGGGTAGCCTCCTGCTGAAGCTGCGTGGAGGGCACTGCCCCAGTCGCCGCGGAATGCGTCGACGTTGACCTCTTCCTTCAGTAGTGATTCTACTGTACGTTTGAGCCTTGCCAAGGATGCGTAGTACAATGGAGTCACCATTTTCCCGTATGTCCGCGGTTCTTTATCCCAAGGCCGATCCGGGTTGTAAAGCTTACGCCAGACTACGTACGCTTGCCTTTGTTGAAAGAACCCCAAGATACTGCTTGACGGAAAAATGCGCTAATTTAAGCTCCCCTGACTCCTCGTCGTCATCACGTGTATTTACAAGAGAGACCAGGCTTGAACATATTTTCGTGATTTCCCGGATATCCGCCAGCCTAGATTTTGAATCGAACCGAGTATTTTCATCAGAAGCCACTGCTATTGCATCTACGGCCTCTCTAACTGTCAGCGGTCGTTCCGAGAAAGTTGGGAACTGTAGAATTCTTATGGCATGTCTTATGTACTCTTTCATAAGGCCAGTCAATATTTGAGCGTACATTCCGTCCAAACTCTCAGGTAAGGAATCAAGCTTGTCCCGAAGCATTGGATAGTCCAAGCATTTCTCTAGAACATCGAGTTGGCATGCAGCCCACCTGAACCTGCCAAGATATTAAGAATGTGTTAAATCACTCAAAAGGTATAATTTATCTTACATTCCACCGGCCTTCTTCATAATTTCCGTCTCAATTTCTTCTAACACGCTTGGCTGGTTGTCCCACCTATGAAATTCGTTGTCGGGGTAGAGTTCTTTGTTGGAGTAGAGTTTTTCCTGAACGTATAAACGAATATCGGAGTCTACAAGATCCTGTTGTATAGAGACGATGTGTTCTTCCTTGAGCCATAGTTTGAGTCCCGACTCGATATCTCCTTCCTTCCGACTCGTGAATAAGAGGAAAAGACCTGTGTGTCCAGATTTTAAAAGTTTATCCATCCAGGGAAGCAGCTCTTTTCTATCTCTACACTCATCCAGAGCGTCTATGACAATTTGGATCTTTTCGACATGGCGGATTATATGCTGAAATGTCTGGGAGAGCCTGGCTGTTTCTGGTTGTTCTAGTCCCTTTTTGTGGGACTTAAACAGCTCGTCGAGCTCGTCTCGGGATTTCTCACAACCCGAGTATAGCTGTGAAAGAAGCGAGCGAATGAGCTTGTCGGTGACCTGTTTGTTGCTGTCAGTGAAATCGAAGAAGAAATAAAGAACAATTTGAGAAGCATCTTGGTGCTGACGGAGATGCTCGATGACTGTTGAGGAGAGGACACTCTTCCCACACCCTAGAATCCCATGTAGCCAAAGGCAATGGCAATGGCGCGCTCCAGACTTCCACTTCGTAAATTGGTCACTCTCAAGAAACCAGGAACCCGTTCCTGGATGTCTTTTCCCTTTTGCCTCGTTGAAGTTGGTTGAGGGATCTGGCGGGAGGAGCCATTTTTTAATCTCGCCGAATTGATTATCTTGATGCAGGCTTCCAACTCTAGCTCCCATGTCTTTTGTAATATTACGAAGAAAGTTGACATTTTCTGCTACTTTAAAGCTGTTGTTACAAATCTCTATAGAGAGGAGTTAAGATAGACTAACTTTCCGTCAGATCAATAGCCCTCTAAATATTTTAAATATCTTGAATTGGTACATATCCCAGGAGCTCCTTTGCATATGCAGCAGCTGTTGCAGCAGCATATAGTTGCCATCGGTCATTCTTGTGCGAGTCTGCATAATCACAAATTTCTCTGATTACAATACAGGGGAAGCTGTTCATCAGACCCGCAGCTTCCATCTCGACGCAAATGCATTCCTCCCCGACACCCCTTAAGACCTCCTTTCTGTAGGTAGCGTTGTTGAAAAGAGTGTTACCAGAAGCGATAATGCCATAGTGAGGATTTCGGGTTCAGTTGAGTCACGCTTCTCACGTTGCACTCTTTCGTTAGGATCTGTAGCCTTAAACAACCGGTCGTTTTCAAAGCCTTGGTGGGCAAATGTTTTGGCCATTTTGGAATTCTCGCTCGCCATCTTCCTAAGAAATTCCGGCACCTTAGAATTTTCCCTGTAGTGCTTCGCCCGTAGTGCCCCTAACGCCTTGAGGAGGACGTCGGGTGGCATTCTCAGACAGGCTTTGCTTTCCCGCTGGTTTCCGGGCGATGCCTTGAAAAGATCGTAATGAATCACGCTTCCTGTTCCTCTATCGGGTTTGCTTACGGCAATACCTCCGAGTCGTATATCCCGGCCTTGATCTGGCCTGGCAATACCGGCTCCGATTCCCACAAGAAGGCCAATCCTGATTTCAGGGAAGGAGGAGAGCATCTGCGTGGCCGTCGTGGCAGCTGACGTCGCGCCATATACTCTAAACGCAAGCGATGTGATCACAACATTGTGCTCCCCAACGCGGCCCCAAGTGAATGAATTTGTGTCGGTGTGAGACTATACAAAATCGAGTGGTTTTTCTTGTGTCTCGTCGAGCATTGCCGTTGCCGCTGCAGGTTCCAGCGGAAGAGCGGCGATCCACCCGACGGTGTAGAGGCCCCTGTTCTTCAAGGCTACGGGCGATGCCATGATCGACAATCAAAGCTGGGTGGACGACTTGAAAATATTCCCCGGTTCTATTTTCTTTAATGATCTTACAGCACTGCAAGTTGCTTGATGACGCACCTGAGAAATAGGATGGAGAACGTGTCTCGCAGCACTAATGTGAAGCGAGGATCAAGAGGCTCGCTTCACGAGACTGTGGCTGGCGCAAGGCTGGAGGGCAGCGGACTCTGAGCTGAGAGAGAGTTATTAGGAGATGCCGGAGATATGACTTGCATGAGAACGGCCAATGGGGATGGCCGGATGGCAATGGTGATGGTGATGGTAACAGCAGGAGACGATGCTAACGTGAAGGTCAACGCAACGTATGAGGCACTTAACATCGTTCGGATGGAGCGATGGAGCGCGGCCAGTTGAGTGTTCGGTGTGGAACTTGTGGGCATGAGGCTACGCATACACAATCACAATCACCCTCTTGTCTGGGCGCCGTACGCACCACTTTCGCGTAATATTTCCTCTTTGCAGACAGCCATTCTGCTGCATTTCGCCTGTTATAATGTTTCATTGGATCGTTGTCTACCTGGCGAGTTTGGGGGCCAACCATTGAGGCCTAGCGTAAGGTATGCTGCAAATAATCAAAACATCTCACGGCTGTAAACCTCCATGAACGAATCATGCTCGCGCCTCTACGCCACTCGCGAGAGGTGTGTATCTCTCCACGGAGACCTGAAAAGGTGCAATTTTACTGGCCTTGTTCATACGGCCCCTCTGTTTCATGGCTTGCTCATTTTTCTTACAAGACTCAGAGCACCGCCTGACGCTCTTTTTGCATAAAGGGATATCGATCGAGACTGGGGAATTCGCGTCATCCAATTCTTGTGTAGCAGCACACAATGGCCCCAGCTTCTAACGCCAAAATTCCCCAAGTCACTATCCTTAGTACGCGCTCCGTATTAAATGTCCAAATCCAACTCTAATGACAAAGCAGGTCATCAAGGCACGAAGTGGGAGAAAGCTAATAGAGCCTTTGATCCGAAAAATGTACTTCTACAATCCAAACCCCCATGCTCCCACTGATCTAACAGAGAACTAGCTTCCAACTGACACATGCTACATGTGAGACTGCAGGCTCTTTGACGCCTAGCGAGACTGATTCTCTGTTGCCAGCTTTCTTCGTGAGGAAGATTACCCGCCACTAGGCGGGCCTCGTGAGGCGCTCCTCAACCAATTTAAAGTGCCAATATTCGTTGCGAATAGAGCATGTACCAAACTAAATGGCTACTTCGGCTGCAAGGTGTCCTGCGGTACCGAGGAAGAAACGAAAGGCAAAGTGACGGCCTGTAGTGAGTTGTTCCCTCCCCTTTTGCCCTTTATCTAGCCTATTAATAGACATAGGTACCTGGTGTCGCTGTTTCGTCAAAATGGTTCACAAGGTGGAAAAGCCAGTCGGTAAAAAAGAAGGGTACGACGACGAAGAGGAATACGTGAGAAGCGTAAAAGCCGTGAAGAAAGGATACGTATGGTTTGAGATGGGGATCTTCACATTCTGGGACCGGGAAAAGTGCAGAGTCCTGTGTGTCGATACGCCACATGATCTGCCCAAGAGATTGGAGGCAGCTCTTAACGGGCGGCCGTCTCCAGTCGAAATCCGTGACCCATTCGCCATGCACACCGACCTGCTCGATCAGATATTACTGTACTATGAAATTTCGGTATGGCGAGTCCGAGATCCAATTCGAAAGGTTGAAGAGGTAAGCAGGTAACGATCTTATGGACGATGTGCTTGCCGGAAGGCGTGCTGACGAAGTCGAACTACGTTCTAGTCCAGAGATCACTTCAGACAGGATGTATTTGAACCTTCGTACGACGTTTCAAGGCACGCCACCCACACGACTGAAGTTCTATCAGCGACAATTAACACGATGGAGGACTTGCAACGATACCAGACAGAGATCCATAAAGCATTGCTCGCCGACCCCGGCCATGACTACAAGGAGCAGGCGAAGGCATACACAGACTTCCAAATCCAGTTTTTGAAGAGTCTGAAGCTTCGATCAGAGTCGAATCAGAAGAGGCTGAAGGATGAAGTCGATCTGGTATTGAACTATCCCTAGATGTACCGATGAGCATGGAAGCTTACAAATATAGGCCTTCAACACCCTTGCCCACGGGGACAGCACGGTCATGAAGTCTATTGCGCTCCTAACCATGATTTTCTTCCCTGCTACCTTTCTTTCGGTATGCATCGCTAGCTTGATCGCATTTGGTGCTGCCCTGACACAATTACAGGCTCTCTTCAGTACCACCTTTTTCAGTTTCGGTGACAACGGGTGGTGGCAAGCCTCGCCTCGTCAATGGATCTACTGGGCGATCACAATTCCTGTGACTCTTCTAGTAGTGGCCGCCTACAACACTTGGTTGTTCTACAATCGAATTCAGAAATATCTGAAAAAAGGCAAGTTGAAGGATGCAAATCATCTAGTATAACAGGAGCTATAGTAGTAACTTCGTGTCTAAATATGGTTCGGTATTGGATAAGATTTCTGACCTCTCTTTATTAAATTTATTTATAGCGTTCCTAGTTTAAACAATAGTTAGTCGTTTAGATAAGGCAGCCATTAAATTACAAAAAAAGAAGCTATTAGAAAACAACTCGGTCCTTGCTATTCATGGCAACTACCATGGTACCATTAAACGATCAATGGCGTCACTCAACAGATCATAGCGTGAACGTCTGGCAAGAACGCTTTGGAAGTCTGTTTTATCCAAACCGGGAACATGCGCCGCTAGTATCTGGCCAACCGTAACCCTCCCATAGTTTGGGTTCCTATCGAAGCCAAACCGGCGGGCACGATCGACGTAAGCAGGAGGGACGGTGACGCCCCAAGACAAGCCAGCTGTCGTTTCCCCAGTAGAAGTATTGTGGATGACCACCACTCCGTAGTCCGTCGGGCGTCCAATGTTGTCAAGCTGGATATAGTTCTCAATGGAGGCAACGAGCGTAGTTCCGATGCCCTTTGACATCATCATCTCCTGGCATTCCGGTTCGCTAAGGTAACGCAAGGAATTACTGATACGAGTGTGAGCGCCAAGCACTCCTGCCTCATTGTAGGGCTGTTCTCCCACACCAGACTCGAAAGGCACTGCGATCGAATACATGACAACATCCTTAGGTTTTTGCTTTTCACAGCCCTCCCGCAGAAGCCTCCCCTTCGACTTGTTTGCCGTCGGAATGACGAGCAAGATTGCGTCCCCATATTGAGGCAACTGCTGAGGCTCAAACGGAGGAACTTCAATGTCTCGGTAAGGAGGAACAACAGTCTCTGTCCCCGTTAAGCCTGCGATGCAGTTTGTTAGTCCATCTGATAATCCTAGGATCAGTTCTTTCGCATACGATGCAGCATTAGCTGCGGCATATTCCTTTGTACTATCACTTGAGCTGGCATTGCTCTCAGCGGTGAGGATGGTAACAACGTCAGCCGTGAGCTTCTCAAATGCTGTAAGCGAATCAGCAAGGATTCTGGAAGAGGCTCCTGCGCGAGGACCTTTAGCAATACTGTTGAAATCTGGGGCAGACTTCGCAGTGACCATTCCCTCTCCAGGCCCGTTTTGACTATCTTGGCTAAGATTCCCGTAATGCAGCCGTGGATATTCGGTAATGCCACTGATTGGGGGGTGGGTGAGTGTCAGGGGATCTGAGGAATTGGTGACTGCGGCTGAGAAGTTGCTCGAAAGCCAACGACCGTCGGGCCCGACTTCTCTTTGTAATATAGCTGCCCGTTGCGAAAGACTCCTCGTCTGTGCTGGCAATACCTCTGAATGGTCCTCGTCTCCGTCTCTCAGTGCGTTTATGACCAGGTCTCCGGGCCTGATATCGATATTGACCAGGCCGCTGATGGCACCCGTTATAAGGAGGCATTCAATACCCACTGGACTTGTCATCACGTGTTGAGCCGCAACCGCAATGTCGGCGGAGCGCAGCGCTGGTGGTATATGATTGATGGTCACATTGACGCTCCCTATGCGACCCGAATAAACGTCACTATTGTCGTGCTCCACTAAGGAATCTGTGTGTTTGACGTCCAGCATGGCTTTAGCTACGGGGAACTGTGAGGGGCCAGTACATATCCAGGCCACTGAGTATAGGGTATCAGGGGCATTAGTATTCCTCATCGTGGGTCATAGCGTTGTCCGGTGTGCGAGGTCTGAATGATCTAGAGAGGTCGTTCAAGTTGGATGATTATTTGAGGGAGAAACAGTGAGTAACGAGTGAGAATCAGTCAGCCCACCACGATCAGTTGATTAACGCCTAATGCCTAGAAGGGCTGACTCAGCAACGGGTCAAACTGATCAGCCGATTTTTAGCTTATTTTTATTTAACTATTAAATAACTTTCAAACATATATATATATAATTTTATACTTTCTAATTAATGTCACAGAGCAACTCAGCATAAGCTGTAAAAATGCAGTACACTCTATTCTTAGAATAATAGGTACAGAAGAAGGTGCTACGACAGCGTTGGACGAGCTGAAAACTATGACCCCTTACATATGCAGGCCAGCCGCATCTAGGCTGCCTACAAGTCCATGACAAAATTAAAAGTCTTCAAAATTTAAGTTTTTTTTATTAAGAAATAATAGATTTATTTATAAATAATGTAGATAGTGAAAATTGAAGTAATAAGCTAAGCAAGGTGGTTGACTTTCAGGGATAGTCGGTTTTTAGGTCTCTGCATACTTAGTAGTTAGGGTTTCTTGGTTTTTAGAGAGTCTAGCGTATAGGATGTCAAAGATATATCTAGCGGCTGTGTTATTTTGGATTTAAGAAGTATTAATACCCTATTTACATCTCCAACCCTTTATTTGGCCTACAAATATGATGCAAGTAAGTTATGATTGATTATTTATTAATTGGACGTATAGTAATTGCGTACGTGAATAATCTTTGGCTAAACGGTCTGGGTAGGTTGGTTCAGGCAATCTCCCCTTTTTGTTACGGGTGGAAAGCTACCCAGACCGTGTGTGAGTAGTTCTCCTTATAGCCATGGATCACCCATGTAGCAGCCTTTTCGCCTTTTATCCTTCAGGTGATGGTTTTTCTCTTGATTAAGTTTGTGATTTAGTTACGGTAGAATGTGAGAAAAGTATGAATAAAATTGTGCTATGTTCCCTTATATGTTATAGATAAACAAACCCTATTTTCATCCTCTTTTGACACTTTCAATTCTGTAAATCTTGGAATGTTCCAATTCAAAACTATATGTGAGAACCATAAAACAAATATCTCCTCTCTAGCAAATTTCAACAGATATTTTATTTCTTCCTGATAGTGCGTTTCTTGAGATTTTGTTTTCTATCTCTGCCGGAGGGGTTTCTGAGCAAGATACGTCTTTTCAAGATGCTGGATGATGTTGTTCACTATTTCGTTGCTGGATAATTTTGAATTGCTTTCGCAACCCGATCCTCTAGCGAATAGATGTTGTTATCGTGGGTCCCGGTCAAGTTGTACATCACGCCTTTGGTACGAAGAGTTTTCTCACAGCTGATGGTGCTTTGATTTGGACTAAGAAGTCCTTGCTGAAATTTGAATGGCGGAATTCATCACATTGTGGAAGTTCACGGGCAATCACATGTCATATCTATCATTTTTGGTTGTCCTGGACTGCATTCAGCATGACTTACTACCGTACGCGGTTGAAACTAAAAATAATGACACCTAGAAACCTAGGTACTATAGATAAAGTATAGTCCTCCGGATATTCCCGCAATGTAAAAGTTCTTGGATTCCTTCGGAAATTTGTAAGATTACGTACATCATTAAGCAAAATCCTCTGGGCTTATATTCGTCGGCCTGGGTTGACCTCATCGATTTTAGTGGTTCTTCACCCGAACATCCATCCCACTCTCACATCAGCCAACCACCAATGGAGATATGCTGACTAGTAATTACGAGACAAATCAAGTGACGAGAATATGCGTGGCTCACTGGATAGAGTTGAATTGCTAACAACACGGCGCGCGTCCCCGCCTGTACTTCAGTCCACCATGATTCCTCTCCCCGCCTTGGAATTTCATATCCGGAACTGGTGAAACTACAAGTCCATTGACGAAAACCACTTCGAAATAAAAGTAAAGTACTGAATCGAGGAAAATCAGCTTTTCCCAAGTGCGTCTGTTATCTTTCATCGGTAGCAAGCCCATTCTGCTCTTACTAGACGCAAAATGGCGGAACCAGTTGTTCTCGTTGAACACGTCACATCTTCAATCGTCAAGATCACTCTCAATCGCCCCAAAGCTATGAATGCTCTCAACGTTGGGCTCCTCAGCACCCTAGTCATTGCACTACGAGACAACCAGGATACTCAAGTTATTTTGTTAGAGGGAGCAGGCGACCGCTCATTCTGCGCAGGGGAGGATCTTAAACAAACATTAGCACCAAAAACTGGCTCGGGAGAGGAACTTCGCCACGCTTTTGAACTCTTGCAAGAGCTTACTCGCTTAACTTCCTCCTCCAAAGCTCTCGTCGTTGCAGCCGTCCAGGGTTACGCAATTGGTGGCGGAGCTGAGCTTGCACTTGCCGCAGACTTTGTGATTGGTGGACCCAAAACAGTATTCAGATTTCCAGAGGTGCCCATCGGACATGCAGTGACTGGGGGGGTTTCTTTGAGACTGGTGCAGATGGTTGGGCTTCTTCGAGCAAAGGAATTGTTTCTTTGTGGGAGATTTGTTAACGCCGAGGAAAGTTTGAAGATTGGACTACTCTCAGAGCTTGTCGAGAATCCCAAAGAGCGTGCTTTGGAACTGGCACGAGAATTAGCGAAGCTACCAAGGATATCAGCATCAACTTCAAAGTCTTCACTTGAAAGAGCTGTGTTTCCAAACCTTGAAGCGGTCCTTGCTGATGAAGTCAACGTTGCAAACTACTGCTTCGCCCAATCAGACGCCTCGAAGGCTTTTACAGATTTTGCCGCGCGGAAGTCCAAGACTGCGGGATTACATAAATGGGAGCATAACAGCCGGAGTGAGAAAATGAATCCACCAGTGGAGACAGTTACAATAGAACATGGGACGAATATCAGTCAAGTGACGTTTCAATCACCTGATGACCTCAACATGGCTTTGCGGATGGCTGTTCAGGAATTTCCAGACTCTCCGTTCATTCGTTTCGCCGGGACTGATACTTCGTTCAAAGAATTTGACCAAGCCGTAGCAAAGCTTGCTGGAGGATTGGAGTCCGTCGGTATTGGTCGAAATGACAAAGCCATGGTCATGATGAGAAACGGCCTTGACATGGTTCAGAGTTGGTTTGCAAGCAATCGTCTGGGTGCTGTCTGGGTACCAATCAATTCAGAATTGAAGGGTCTCACACTCAAAAATGTTATTGAAGCGGGAGAGCCGAAAATTGCAATCGTTGACTCGGAATACTATTCGGAAGTCCTATCAGCTGAATTTTTCAACAATGAAGATGTTTTCGTCCGAGGAGGTGCCAGCATGCGAAATATCGACATACTTTACAATTGCCGTACTCCCGTTCATGAACCTGAAAAAATATCCCCAGCAACCGTTTCAGCTTATCTCTACACGTCGGGCTCAACAGGCCGCTCTAAGCCATGCATTCTCTCCCATCAATACTTCATAAATCAGGCGTCCTGTGCCATCAGCGCCTTTAAAATTACTCCCGAAGATGTCCTCTACTGTCCGTTTCCTCTCTTCCATTCAGATGCAACAGCACTCACAACTATCCCAGCTCTCCTCACTGGTTGTACAGCTGCACTCTCCGTTCGCTTCAGCGTAAGTAAGTTCTGGGATGAGATACGAAATACTAAGGCAACGATATATGATTTCATGGGGGCCACTCTTGCTCTTCTGTTCAAACAGCCTCCTACGGCCAATGATCGCAACCACAATGTCCGACTCGCTTGGGGTGTCCCCGTTATCAGCTGGGCGACAGATTATGAAGCCCGTTTTGGTCATCCCATCGTGGAGCTATATGGAAGTGTTGAAGCAGGCCTGCCAGTAATGCAAACTGCAGAACGTGTCATTGGCTCTTGTGGACGAGTCTTACCTGGATACACAGTTCAAATCTCAGACGAATATGATATGCCTGTACCGACGAACAGCATTGGAAATGTCCTTGTACGTAGCACTCGTCCAAATGCTTTCTTTAAAGGGTATTTCAATTCTCCAGTGCAAACCCTTGCCGCCACAGAGAACTTTTGGCTCCATACTGGTGATCTTGGTCGTATCGATGAGCAAGGAAATTTTTTCTTCCATGGTCGAGTCAAAGATGTGATTCGACGGCGTGGCGAGAACGTGAACGCATTTGAAGTTGAAGAAGAACTACTTCGGCACCCAGATGTTATCACCGCTGCTGCATTTGCAATTCCGACGGAACTGGGAGAAGGTACAGAAGACGATATCAAAGTTGCTGTTGTGGTCAAAGTGGTTAGTGTCAAAGAACGCGAATTTAATGAGAGGGAGCTGTGGGAATGGGCGAAGACAAATATGGCTAGATTCCAGATACCGACTGTCGTAGAGTTTGTACCGACCTTGAAGAAGACTCCTACCGGGAAAATAGATAAATCGAACTTAGTTGCTGAAGGTGGAGTTCGATTTAGCAGCTGGTAAAGCAGTAATAACTTATGGTGTTAAATATATCTCAGCGTGTCTGACGTATCACATCGCGTCGCTAAGTGATTCACCCCACCTGTCGGATTCAGAATAGTCGCGTTATTCACAGACATTATGTTTTTCTAAGTACACATATGTGATAAACCAATTATATCTCTACTTGCTCTGCAACTCATCTACAGCTAAACACCATACGCCCCAAAACCAATAACTAAAAATGCTCGTCCCAATCTTCGACTCCAGAGATAATCTCCTCCCTCTCACTGAAGCACACCTAGACATTCGACCCCGCCCCGACCTAGTCCAACAGTTCGGATACATGTATACCTGGATCCTTCTCCGACGCGCCAAGAAAGATCTCACTGGAGAATTCGAGCTATTCTTGGAGTTACATAGGCGAGCGGCTGATCATCATGCAAAGACTGGTAAAAAAGAGAAATGGGATTATGGAGGACCTGGGGGTGAGGAGGGTGAGAGAAATATGAGCGCGAGGAGGAAGTGGTTGAGAGTATATGCCGAGAAGTGGATGATTGCAAAGACCCCGGGTTGACAGGATTTGGATTAGTAGAGGAGTTAGGGGTTGGGGATGTGTAGGTTATGGAATATGGTGATTATTATTGGGTTAGTAGGAAGCAGGCTTTGGGACATGCTACTCTTGATCAATCTATGTTTTACTTTAGTAATAAAATTATGTCTATAGTCTGACTCTGTCGTTATTGTTGTTGTTGCGAATGAAACCCCCCTCCTGGGAAACCTGGATATCAAGTCACATGCTTAAATTTTCTCAAAATTTCAAACTGAATATTCAATCACTATTTACAATATTGGATTCTCAATATTGACGAGAGCCGAATCAACTAGGTTTCGTGCACTACTTCCTCTTTTTATATTACTCTGAATGTTGATGTCAACATATTGTTCTAGAATTCATTCAGCTTTCAGCACTTTCCAGACCCATATAAGGACTTCTCATACACTCCTGCCTCCTTCCTGCTTCACCATCAACTTCAAATCGTCAGAGATAAAACAACAATTACCATCCCACAGTCCCATAATTAACAGAATTTCGACCACTAACATCCACTTACCGGCCCACCTTTCCCACAATGGTCAAGACTAAGTGGGGCCCCTACGGCGATGCCACCACGGGCAAAGATCCACAGGAGCGGTATGTCGAAGACCGCCTTAACTGGATCAAAATAATGCCTCTTTATGTTCTTTGTGATGATCTCGACGAGAATTATGAGTCAATTTGGTGGAAGTATCTGCCTGGCGGAGACAGATATGATGGAGTGAGGGAGAATGATGAGAAATGGGGCAAGAGAGACGATAAGAAAGATAAAGGAGATAAGAAGAAAAGTAGGGTAGTTCTGGAGGAGGATTAGAATGATCAAGCTGCTCCAAGACCTCCAGATAGTCGCATTTTTGACTGGCGGTCTCGACGAGGAACATAGAGTTGAGAAGTGAGGGGTTGTAGAGGATCATTACTATTTAGTTATTGAGTAACATACAATGCAACAAGTCTGGGCTTCATGCCTAGATCTTTTAACCATGACAATCTGAAAACTTGAATGTTGAGCCCAAGAAGTGTGCAAATATCTTGCATATCAACTTGCCTCAGAGTGCCCATATCTTAAGGGGCTTTGAAATGCAGTAGGTTAAATATAACATTAAATTTGTTAACGCAGTTCAAATCAAAGCTTCCAACTTTTGGGACCATACATTCGCTGCGAAATTACGCCACTATCAATTTCAATGTCGCCATCAACTGCCACAGAAAGTCTCGGAAGGTGACAAATTGCCATATCCAACCTCGAGTTGCGAGAAATCTTCATCGAATGCCGTATGTTCTTCTAAAGATGTGTCTGGGTCTCCGGCCGTTGTCGTGTCTGAGGTATCGTGGCCCTTGGTCCTTTCTCCGGGTCTGACCATGGCTCTGACTGCTCTCTCCAATGTGCCATTGTCTTAAAGATATATCATCGTCTTTAAGGATTTCTTTAATATTTCCATCGTCACTGTGCCCCATATTTGGCGGTTGAAGATAGTGACTCCTTTTTCGTGTGTATCGTGGAAGGAAATTCGCAGCGCGGCATGTGCTTGCTGGGGAAGGGTTTCGCACGTTTCCACCCTCTTTGTAGACTTCAAAATAGTTGCTGGTGCATTTTTTAACCCAACTTCCTAGAACTTCCCTACTCATAGCTGCTCGTGAGACCACCCCTTCTTACGAAACAGTGTTTTCCTTTGAACTAATATATCTAACCCCGTCTAAACTTGACTCGGCGCTTGTTCTTGAGCTTCGGCATCGGTAAGGGTATTGTAGGCTTTGGCTTCATGTACCTGACCTTGAAGCGCCATTTCAAATTTGAGAAGAGCCCACCTCTTTTCGCGTCCCAAGCTTGATACACTGTCACGCCGCTGTTGACTGCACCAACGATCCCGGCGACCCCAACTGCCACTTCGAATCCTGTTACCACCATTCTATCCTAAAACCCAGACAGTAAGGCTTTGAAAAGTTTATCGTAAAAGCGTGAAAGTGAGGGATTGGGCTGGCCTTGTTGTCTTCTTCAGTAGGAAGGAAGGTCAATAAAGAGCTCGTACAATTTGGATGAATTAGACTGCTTATGGAGTCTAGGAAAGTGATGGTACTTGGGAGTTCATGAGAAAGAGTGCAAAGGATATTGATGGAATGGAAAAGAAGAGTCACGCAATGCCCCAAGGTGGCGACGCGTAAGGTTCGGCACGGCTGGGCTAAGGCTGAGTATTGTGTAACAGGAACATTTGGGGTCGGAAACTTCATTGAATTAGGTTTCTCCGTCCGCGTGTCCTAGAGTCAGCCTGAAAAATGTAACAGCATACAGCGCTCCTCGCACACGCACCGGTGTTGCTGCATAAGCAGCGTCCCCTCCCGCCGCTGTAATGTACGGGTATCCACAATCACTCACTGATCTTCCAAACGGACATGCCGTTAGGTCCGAGATGCCCGTAAAATTTCCGACCGGTAAGCAAAGATGTTCCCCTAAGCTTTCCAGATTCTCCAGCATTGAAAAGCTGGTTGCCTAGCTGATAGTTGAAATTGAAATCATCAACATCCATAGGTGCCACTAGGGATGCATGTCTAGTTGCAAAACCAGTGGCGTTGATCGGGACTCTACTAATGATGTTCTACCCGGCGTTAAGATCCGCAACTAGAATCTGGTCTAGAACCGTCGATAGGCTGGGCTGTTGAGGAACGTGGCCTTAGCGGCCTTTGCCAATTGTACAGGCTCAACCTGAGCGCATCCATCCTCATCCTCGTCATAAGAATAAGAATAAGCGGCAAATTTTGGTGGGATCGACCTCGAATATGAAGAATGAGCCTCTAACGCCTCGGGTAGTAAATTACCCATCTTCCTGCGCCAGCCGTGGGTTTCTATCTTCGGGCTATGTAAGCCTATACTCGGAATATTCTAAATCATTGCGCATCGCCGCAATCTGACTTAGTTACTCGTGCATAGCCCCACCTTTAATCCATGCTTATTTCATAGCCACATCCCTCGTATATGACAAAGGTCTTGACCACTTGTTTTTAGGGTTCTTTGTCATGGACATATATAGCTTAGGCGTCAGTGGAAGGATGGCAGGATCAATATTTATTGTAGCTTAGGATTTTAAGCTTAGCCATTTGGTGGCTTAGGTTAATAGCAATTGCGGATCAATCCATTTGGCTTCTGAGTGCTATTTTGGTGATCGTAAAGCTCAAGCCAGTGGTGCTTGGCGGGAGAAGGCGATTCATGAGTCCATACATGGGAGTTTCAACTTCTAATTTCAGTCAGATACGTGATTCTTTAGGCAAATTGACAATTATTCATTCAAGATATTTCGTATTACTACAAGCCGCAGCCTGTGAAAGCCGAAGAATCGAAAGCATAATCTTTCGCGACTTAAACATGCACCTTCCACATACTTTCTGCGTTTTCATATTTATTTTCAATAACATTTTGGGACTGTATGGATTTTCAGATAACGCTTTTGGCATCATAAGAAGAACAGACTTTCCAAGCATTGGGAGTGTCTTAGCAGGTCCGGCTGCGAAGGCCTTGGCACGACCTAAGGCGAAGGAAAATGTAAGTAAAATTCGATGAGTAGCAGGCAATCAAACGAATACTGATCGATATATAGGAATGTTGGCCAACAAATGAAGATGACGAATTACATAAACAGCGGCTTTATTCTTTCCCGTCGGGTTCGTGCTGGGTAAAGCGGGCAACAACCCAGCAGTCAGATACCCAGCAGGAAGATGAACCAATCCAGTTGATTCAATTACCTTGCGACGAAAGCTCTGCTGTAAGTGAATTTCTGGTTGTTGATGTTCTCCCCGCTATCCTGGAACTAATTTTTACATATGTTGTAGTGTAAAAAGCATGGCGATGCCTGTAAGGCTGAAAATCAAGTTAAAAAGAGTAAATTGATGTTCAAAAAGACAACAACCACTAGAGTTCTTTGCAATTTGGAATCTAAAAATGCGGGAAATTTGGAAGGAGAGGATGAATAACAGCTGAATCTTTCCGGGGTTTGCTTTTACCTTGCTTTCAAGTACGGAGTTATCATTTTACCAAGGGTTGTGCTATTGCAAATGAGTCTGTGCTAAGCCTTCCAACTTTCAATCATCTGCTGCAATGTAATTTTCCATCCAATACAAGCATTGGAGCCATTGTTCATATATAAAGAAAATACATATTTTTTTTAGACAGTTGAGACATATACACATGGATATGGGCTCTATTGGGCACAACATAGAAGTCTCCAAAGAAATAGAAATATAAAATTGGGATAGTCTAGAATTACAGGCCAAGCTAGAGGCATTAGAGAAGCATTGGTCTGTTGTCAGGTAATTTATCTTCCAGCATATCACTGAGGTATTGGCCTATCAAACAGAGTTTCGTCAATCTATGATCCCTTTCGAGGACTCATGGATTTGGAAGAGAAATTTCAAAAACTGAATAATATTGCCTCGAAAAACTTATATAAATTCTTGATCTACAATCCTTAACTCCCGGACTCCAAACGCCAAATCAAATCCTTTGGGTATACACATTTTGGGAGCAAAAAATCATGAACAGTAGCTAATCAAATGATGGCCTTGCCGTATCAGATGGTCCAGCCTGTTCGTTACCTTTGCCTTTACTTTGCTTTTTGGCTGCTTTTTCAGCGACCTTGGCCTCCCTTTGGTAGGCTTTATTAGCTTCTCTGGGATTCATAGCCGGATAGTCCGATTCCTCGCTTTCCAGCGGCTCGTCGTATAATTTATCAAAAAAAGCAAAGCAATTAAGGGTCTTGGAAGGGTTTTTCCCCTGAACTATCGTTATGGCAGCCCCGACGCTGGACCCAACGCCGCCGCCTGGTAAGGTACGAGGCCTGCTATAAGTTTTTCCTTGAATGATCCGTATTGCTATTCAAGTTAGCCCGGTTCCGAGTGCAAGTGAATAGAACGAGGTTTACCCTTTTCTTTAACTTTGTCCTTGGTCCAGATCTTGGCGATTGGACCTGGCTGCAATGCGCTCGAGGTTGCGTATTTAGGATTGATACCACCGAAATCCCATGGACCAGCGTTGATCTGCATTTTATCATCTCGAACCACAAGCTCGCCGAAATAACCTCGATTGAAGGCCCATACCCATTTTGAGGAACCACCACCCCTTACAACAAACCCAAATGTTGCTCTGGCGTGAGAACCGTCTTTGACGCTCTCAACAGTCTCTCTGATGACATAAAGGCCATATGGTACAAACCTCTCCGGTGTAAGAGCTTTGACGCGGTTGAATGAGTCTATTGGTTTTTTAATTCCAAAGATCTTTCTCTGGTTTATCACAGATTTCCAGAAATATTGAGATCTAAGTTTCCAGCTGTCAGTTGCAGAATACAACCCAGATTGAGCACCACTTACTGCGGATCTTTTGCCCAGTTTTCTTCCTTGCTCGCATCACTCATTTCCATCATGCCCTCCCTCTCTTCGAGAGTCTTAGCAAGTTCAACCTGTGTCAATCCATTTGGATTAATTATGTTGCTTGATTTATAATTAGTACATTCTAGAAATATCTATATGCTACTATAGCTATAGTATTAGTAAATACTAGAACCTTCTAGACATTTCTAAGTGGCAAAGTCACATAACTTTGCCACTACTATAGAAGCTTTTAGATATATTTCAACTAGTATA
>Ga0182030_10005380_pt1 | contig 27189 bp, 24 predicted proteins | sample 812S3MmetaG_FD_121299 | JGI IMG/M metagenome (GOLD analysis project Ga0182030, IMG submission 121299) | Permafrost microbial communities from Stordalen Mire, Sweden - 812S3M metaG (Illumina Assembly) | ecosystem: Environmental > Terrestrial > Soil > Wetlands > Permafrost | place: Sweden...
AGAACCTAAGACGCAACAGCTGAAGCATAAGCCAAGCTTTAGACAACTAAAGCAGCGAATGGTCACGTGCAAGATCCGTCACCTCCGAGTCGCACTCAAAGCAGAGCGAAGATTGACGCCAGGTAATATAAATTTTTTTTTTTTTGGAAAGTCCAGTTCGAGAATCATAAGAGCCGGTTTGGTCTCCTTGTACATTGTCATGTAAAGTCAACAATATTCACAAAATAAGACCGAATAAGAATAAAGGATGATTGATTAATACCGAAAGAAAAGGTAGTAAAACAACTGAGTACAAGTAATATAAACCTAAACAGAGTAAAGCCAGAGTGAATAATGTTTAACTAGAACGGCGATGCTAACTAATTGTATTGAAAATAAAACCGATTGCTAGTAAGCTTTGTCAAAATGGTCTAAATTATAATAGTTATTTTAATATATAAAGCGTAATTAAAATAACACATTATTATATAATATTTTAGATATATTTATCTTGAAGCACAGCTCTTAATTCAATATGTTTATAACTAAACTACGCAAGTCAATCTGAATTCCAAAGAATATAACAAGTAGACATCCGAAATAGATAATTTTAGTCATCAAGTGCTCTTGATGTAGACTTACGAAACCACGCCGATTCTCGAAATTACGCCCTAGCACTCCTTATTGATGCCTTTTTCTCAGTAAGGATTGGTGTAGGTAGACGTGAGGAAAGTTTTCACTATCCTGGCCTTTTGCGGCAAAGTATCAGTCGGCTGGTTTAACAGAAACCCTTTCCCCAACTATAGAATGATTTTGTTTCCTTTGAATAACTCTTATTCATGGAGTCTTGCCATGAACCCAAGAATCGAAGCATTGCTAGTTTCTGGGCACGAAGGACCTTCTACACATTGCATTCCCTGGTTCGCCTATCAACATCCTCTTTCACCGCTTCTATCTTTAGAATCAACTGCCTTATAACATACCGCATCTAAAAAGCTCCCGCCTGCCTATTTCCTAACCTCCTTTATCCTCTCCTTCTATTTTGTTGCATATCTGACCCACATCCGATCTGATCTCCTATCCGCTGTCTACATCAGATACCAACCGCCTTTTAAGTTCCCCGTTACTCGTCTTACCTCCTCTTTCATTCCTCAAAGCCTTCCTGTCCAATATCCAGCCCAGATCCTATTCTCATCAGCATCTAGTATTTGTTGCATGTCGGACCCACATCCGATTGGATCCCCTATCCGCCATACGCCGCATGTACTTCCCTTTCTCTACGCCGGCTGATTCCCCACACTGCACAACACCTCTCCTTCTTCCGATATCTATTCCCTCTTTGCTCGCGTTTACAATTCTCCGGCTCTTTGATTTGTTTTGTTGCACATCGAACCTTCGCTCCGACCCGCCGACATTCGCATTTCTATGGCCCCGAACCTCCGTTTCTCGCTTACTTCCGCATTATTAGGAAAGGGGTCGGACACCGGTACCGCCGTCATTCCTCTCGATTGCTGCTTTCAAATTCCAGAATTCGACCTTATTCCCTTTTGCTCAGAGTCGAGAATGAGAGTTTGTGCGCATCGAGTGTTGGTCCGCTTTCGCCGACCAGCGATAACTCTCTCTGTGGTTGTAAATCGGAGGAGCGGAGACGGCGCCGGATATGGAGGAAAAGGGCTGAGTATACCTCACCTTAATTCAAGACATCTAATCACAAGTTGATTTTCTCTCAACATAGAATCTTTTGTTGCATTTCAAATTTAAACTCCGACAGTAAACGTTTCCGACGACCCGTCGCTACGCTCCCATAGGTGGAGGACAGGGTTCGGCGGAAGCGGCAAAGGCCCTAGAGTGATTGTAGGAGAAGTAACTGCGCGTGGATGGATTTGCAACAAAAGGGTTGATGACCAATGTATGACGGAAAGGTGAATCAATAAATGGGTGTATAGAAATGATTTTCGCTTAGTCCCAACTTAGAAGAGACATGCAAAACGCGATACTAAGTGCGACAAGCCCTTTTGATATTTAGGGGAGAAGAGGGAAGGAAAAACCCCTCGATAGCCGCTTCCTTCTGAATAAAGTTTGACCCAGACTCTTCCCTAGAAAGTCCAGCCAGTCAGATGTGCAACAAATTACTCTGCGCATATTGAGGCATAGAAGTGGTACTTGGGGTGCGATAAGAAACTAATGAGGTCAGAACCGTAACTGCTCTCTCCTACCACCCCCGTCAGTCTCGATCCGGTCTAGCAAACTTCTCTCCAAATTCGGAGAAAGAGTATTCTATCTCCGCCCGATATACAACAAATCTTTTTCCTGGCCTAGCAAACTTCTCTGCAAGTTCGGAGAAAGAGTATTCTATCTCCGCCAGATATGCGACAAATCTTTCTCCTGGCCTAGATCTGAAGATGAAGGCAAGGAGAGGGGCGAGTTAGTAAAAATCCTAGGACGAGGACGACCATAAAGAGAGTTCCAATGGAACAAAAGCAGCGCTGCCGTTTGATTCCAATCAAATTTGCCCTCAAGATTTTCTCGGCACTTCAATTTCCTTCAATAGCCGATTTCAATGAGATATGCAACAAAAGTCACTTGCAGTAGTCCAATCTTTAAAGGAGAAGGTGAAAGTGTACAAGTCCCACTTCTCGCTTCTAGGAAAGGGTAAATCAGGTTTGAGTCTTCTTAGTTTATCGATTAGCTCCGATCTCTGTTTATACGATATACAACAAAAATACATCACTGGTTAAAAATTGAAAAAGAAGAAGGAGCAGCTGGTGGCAGAATAAAGAACGAGGAGCATAAAGGGAGATCAAGCCTAAGAGGGCCAAAATAGAGTTCCAGTCAACCCTGATTAGGTTTGACCACAATTCTTTCTCCGAAATTCAATTGCCTATCTCTGTCAGATATGCAACAAAATTTCATGACCGATCAAAAATTCGAAAAAAAAAGTGACGGTGGAAGACTTTGAAAATGATGAGAGCTCGCCTCGATTCCAGGAAAAGGTACCTCTGGTTCGATTTCTGATCATCTTAATCAATTAGCGCCGATCTTGCCTCAGATGATATGCAACAAAGCGCATCTCCAGCTCTAGAACTAGCCAAAAGAAAGAGAGATCTGGAACAGCCCGTACGAGGATATTCGAAAGAAGACAGACTTAGAATGGTCGAGAGAGCGTCATAACCCCGGATCAAGTTTAACCTAAACGTTGTCTTAGGGTCTAGATCACCGATCTCGATCAGATATGCAACAAACTCCAATTTCAGTCCAAGGTTGAGAAAGAGTCTGGGCGAAAATTTTCCCTCGAGCTCGCTCTAAAAATAGGGTTACCACTGGATCGCGCCTATTCATTAAACTTAGAGAACGAGTCCAGAACCTTACGATATGCAACAAAAAAGCTCTCCTAAACTTAAAATTCATTAAGTACTCCTAATAAGTCTAGATTAATAGCAGCTCGCATCCAGATCTAAATTTGGATCATGATCACGTGGGCAGGGTTGAGGCTGAGTCTGCGGGTAAGAATGACCGGATTGAGGCGGAGGTCGATATTTATAGGAAGGATTCTGCGATATGCAACATTTACGAAGGCAAGTTATTTTTACGATCATTTAGAGTTTTGGGATGGCAGTATTTTTAGAGACGATTTTGAGATGTGCAACAAAATGTCTGCGCTTCTCACCCAGGTGGCTGCCCAGCTCAAGATCTCAAGCCGAACGTAAGGCGAGGGACATGTTCTCATAGATCACAGGAAGTAGTCCTTGAGGCTTCAGAAACTGTTCGAGGGCTTTTTGAAGCGATGCTACATGCTTGGAGTTATATAGGGAAGGTGAGGTGATGATTAGACTGCATCCCTGCTCCATTTCGAAGTCCACATTATCTCATAAGACCTATCGCGATTCATCGCATACCAGACAATACACGACTCACCACAGAACCCTTCAGCAATACAAGGATATATCGAAGGGTTGTGCCATGGAATACAGATAAAATGAGTTGGGCAAGCTCTCTGCACTTTACAATATAAGTTCTCTCATATATAAGCTCATAACTGCCTAGAATACTCATAAAATATGAGTGAGAAGGAGCGATTATGAGTTGCGTTATGAGATGTGAGATTTGCGATATGCAACAAAACTTTTCGCAAAGTCATCATTCACTTGACATATCCGTTTCTCTTTATGCTCAGATGGGTCTAGTTGACCATTATTTTACTCCATTCGGTCCCGTGAATTCTGAGCTTCAAATTAACAGATTGCACTAATTGGTGATGGGTAGATCGATCTGATAGGGATAAGTACTCTATAATGCAATCGCGTCCCAACCAAGAAAAGGATAATCTAATTATTTCCAATTATTCCCTTCTGTATGCCCTCAGTGGTTGCCGATTTCCTGTCCCTTCACACATATCTCCACACCTCCAGGATGTTCTGCTCAAGATCCGAAACACGATCCATGACAGGGAGTCTTCGCCCCAGAATCAGAGAGGCTTCTCCCAAACAACCTAAAAGAAAGTCAAAAGTGCCAAAAAATACAAAAATCTCCAATGGTGGAGGCCAACCAACACCCCGCAAAACTCCACCAAGCATTCAACAACACTCGTCCCTCCTCAACCTCCCACTCTAAATCCTTACAAAAATCCATTCACACCTCACACCAGCACAGTCTACAGTCTTAGGCCTATCATGCAAGACGTTGTATAAGATCCACTGGGAATTATATGGGAAAGTCAGGTTAGATAAGTTTTTATTCGCTTTTTGTGGGCAAGAGTTAGAGAAATGGATGGGTGTTTTCGGGTACTGGATGCCAGGACATGGATTTTTGGGGGTGGAGAAGCTTAAGCAGAGATGGGCTGCGTGGGAGAAGTTAGGAGACCCAGAGAAAGAGGAGAGGACGATGAGATAGGGACGGGCTGGGAAGGATGTGGGTCCATGGAAAGGGAGTGATGAAGGGGAGCTGGGCCGGCGAAGTGGAGGGCGACGGAGGATGGCTGTAAGACGGGTTCTGGGATGAGTTCATTGTGTGAAGATGAATGATATATCGTTGCGTGATACCCGACGTATAGCGACGGGATCAAACGCGAGAGGTGATTTATATTAGGAAATTAATCAGCTATAGGAATCTCATCTATAATTGGTTGACATAATACAAAATGTTGCAAAACTTTCAGGTTTGTACAATAACACGTTTTCAATAATCGAAGAAAATGGAAAATGATAGTCAACCGATGACATTTCCCCAGGGCCTACCCGACCTCTTTCACAATCACAAGATATTGGATGCTCAGACTGCCTCATAAAACCATCTTGTAACATCACCACTTCTATAACTGCAATGTAAAGATAAAGTGTCTATTTGAATGAACCCCCATTGCAAAAGGCAAACCGGAGATTCTGAAATGTGTCATTTTCTCGAATTTCATGGGTTGGAAGTGGGAGTCCGGCAGAAGAAGGCATAGATGACAGTCTGATGCGTCAATGGCCGAGTGTACTGAAAACGCGTGTTAATTTTTTCCAGGTACCTACGCAATAAAATTTTGATAGCCTCAAGTCTAGACTACAGAACTAGGAGATCTGGGACCTATCTGGCAAAATCTCGTCAATCTGCCAACTAAATCGTTTCAAAGACTCCATGGTCTCGACAATGGAAAGCGGGGCTGAGTTTGACAATGCTAATGAAAAATTGCAAAAGCGTACTTCGTGATCATAGGCAATTTTTTACCCGTAAAAGTGGTTACAGACAGGTCAGTAAGGCTACAGTACCGTTGGGGGTGACTGAAGAAAAAATTGTTGAAGTAGGTGAATACTACCAATGATTTTAGAGACTCTTTGTTGCACATTGCAAATTTCGTATCTCATACTTGATCTCGTAATCACACCCATGTTTTATATAGTATTTTGAGATACTTGAGGATATCTTACTTACTTAAAGACGACAATAACATGCAATCATGAAATCTCACGGGCCTATGAAAACTCCCCTCCCCTTCAGCCTCTCAAATTATAAATCCTGTTTGTTGCACATCGCAAATCCATCGATATAAATATCTCTATCCTTCTCTCACTGTATCTATAAATAAGTAAAACAAGCATGGATCACTCCGCCACGTCCTGGAGTGGGCTCAGCCTCAATACGCAATCTTCACGTGATACGAACCTTACGAGTACCATTCCTTGAGGCTCATCCCAGATCCTGATGTTGGTTTCATACTTATTTCGATAAATTTTAATGAGTTTATTGGGTGATCAATTGTTTTCGTTGCACATCGTAAGTGAGGGTTCTATTTTTATAAATTTTGGTCTTGGCGTTAGGGATTCTACGAGGAGCTGGGATTTTTTCACAGCCACCCAATTTTCCATTGCATGACGGTATTGTTGGCATATGGTTTCCAATTACTCAACGACGGTTTGATTTTACTTATCTCTGAAAGACAGTCCGAAGGTTTACCTTTTCAACAAGGCCAGCCTTTGCAGCGATAGTATTGTGAGGCTACCAATTTCCTACCAGCCTCGAAATCTGCATCGGAAGATATTGTTGCCACCATTCGCTATATTTATAGTTGAATACAAAAGAAGAGCTTCACGTACTTTGGAAACAAACCAAGGATTTCAACTACAATTAGATTAGCATCATTGTAGTTGCCATATATAGATAGTCGAAAACACAGTAATTTTCGCGGAAGGCATAATTGGCAGCTACTTTCTATACACTCGTATGGTTGGTGCGATTTGTGAAAACTACAGGGCGAGCCGAAACATTATCTCATGATATGCTCCTATAATATCTGCAGTAGGATTACGCCACCTCGAACTGCTGTGAATTCCAGTCTTGGTCAACGGCATGACTGCAGGCAAAGTTTAAATCGAAGAGAGGGTAACCGCTAAGGTGCCATTGGTCTTCATGGTCAAATTTGCGTAGAAAATGCCGCTAAATTTCCGAGTAAGTAAGATCCTCCGAGAGCGGTAACTTTGATTCGGGATTCCCTTTTCCCCGTGCAATAGGCAGATCAGAGTGGATTTTTGGGTTGATTCCAAGTGGCCATTTATCTTCTCACTGATGTTCTTATTGGTCTTCTTACATATGTTCTTATTTCTCCTTTTACCTATAGCAAGTAAACCGCGACTATGATTGTGCTCACACCGGATTACAATATATACATGTTCTATGAAGCGCCTCCCACTCTTCAATCCTCCTCCTTTCCCTAAGCCTAGCCAAATGTTGGTGTCCAGCCGGCAACAACGCAATATCTTCGTCTTTTTTCGTCCGCCGAAATAACTCCGCATGTCGTGCATCATCGTGGACTTCCTTGGGGTCGGGGCTTACTGTAGTGTATTGCCGGAGCCGCCTTGAGATTGGAAGTCTAATAGATACAGGACCAAGGCTTATTAGAACATTGAGCTCAAAAGTGTCATGATTTTTAGCTGGCCTTGTGGGGTATATGTTGGGACATAGATTGAAAGCATCAGTTTGGTCGAGGAGATCTAGTCCAAAGATTACGTCGTAAGGGAGGCCTGGGAGCACGTGGAAAATTGCCCCGAAGTCCTTCTGATCCATTTGTGAAAATGTGTCGTCGAGAATGTTGTCCATGCCGTTGACATCAATAGATGTTCTACGCGTGGTGGGTGGTTTGCGCCAATCCAGGCTCAAGTTATAGATATAGACTTGACCTATAGTTTCAGATTCGGTGCCATCCCCAATTCGTATACCTCTTCGAGCTTCTCGGCGTCTATCGATTTGGAATTTCTCTCTTCTAGCACACTTCAAAGACATGAAGTTCAAATCGGATCCCGTGTCCCCTACGGCTTCTAATTCGTGTCCATCCAGCGAGCATTCGAATCGATTGCGAGGCGAACTGCTGCCACGGGATGACCCAATCCATAATAAGGAGGAGATGCTGTTGAATTCTGCATGGCAGCTTTCAAGCATATGTCGGTTCTTGGTCAGGATTTCGGCTTCCTTGAGGAATGGCATCCCCAGAATCAGAGGGACCGGACATGTTGAAAAAATATAGAACCAACGTTTCTTACGTCTGAGTGTATTGCCAGGCAGCTCCACAGTTACGCGTACTCTCCCCAAGGATGAGATGCATTTCCCACTGCCGAGCTCGAACTGTTTTATATCCTTCGGAGTTCGACGGATTTTGAGCCCGCACTCATTCGCAAGGAACTCAGACATGATGTTTTTAGCGGATCCGGAGTCTGGGCAAGCTAGCAATTCTTTGTTCTTCACCAGAACCCGTAGGACCTTTCGTTGATTCTCTGGTGGTGGTCTATATCGACTCGCGGAACTCGCCGCAAAATCCTCCTTTGTCCTTGCGAAACTTTTCCCCCAAGATTGCAAGGTTGAAGGCCACGAAGGCCACGAATATTGCTCTTCCATTTCTTTCAGGATAGTAAAGGCATCTTTATCACGGAGGATGTCTGCATCAGAGTTGTAGGGTGTCCATGACTTGTCAAGTATTATTGAATCCCAACACATAAATTGACAAGGAGGCTGTGGTGAGATGAGTCAGTAAGATAGCGCCCAGCTGTCTGCGAACAGCGATTTGAGGCTGGACGGTTCAGAAGTTGCTCACTTCGAACTAAACGTACCGGAATATGGCCCGACATCTTAAGGGAGTGAGCATCTGTTGCTTAATGAACCTTTCAACCACTGAATCCTCTGATTACTACTGATCCTTTCTCGACATTACTGGAGCACTAGCTTTTTAAGGACAATCGAGTCTTCGAGGAGGTAAAATCACTGCGCTTGTAATTAAGGCGCCGTTTCCTTCTCTTATCTTCGGGGCCCTAGATGCTGCAGGTACTTCAAGTTCGAAATGAAACCCGATGGAATGACGCAGATGGTGATATGCAGGTTGAAGCCTTTCGTAACACGGGATCAAGTATTCTGTGAGATCGAGCTACTGTTAGGATTTGGCTCTCGCCATAATTTTGGTATTGGGGCCTCGTTCAAAAGGGTGAACCGTGTGAAGATTCCGACGACGCTCTTTGCATGCATGCGCTGGCACTCGTGATGTGGTGCGGTTGTGGCTATGCTGCTGCAGGGCGTTCTACGAGGCAGAATCTGACACTCCAACATCCACAACAACAAAAATGTGTTCATCAAACACAAGACAAGGGAAACAACCACTTTAAAATGAGAAAGTTACTACTGAGATGAATCGCACAAATGCAACAAGATGCAGTCGAGCTCGCCAAAGTCAAACCTATCAACGGCTTCCCACGAGTAGCCGACAAAATCGCCAGTGATCCCGATAAAACAACCACAATCTACCGACGATTCAACCGACTATCAGCTAGAAATCTACTATTTCTTGAGGCGGAAATCGCTGAGCTTGAGGCTTTGCAAAACAAATACGATGCCGATGACCTCCTGGCCGCCAATCAAGTTGCCATCGAATGCCACAGCGACTGGAGGAAATTCGAGAGATATGCGAATGAGAAAGATCAGGACGGAAAACTGCTACAGCCGAATCAGGCCGTGAAGATGGATTTAGCATTGAAGATAAAGCGGAAATTGAAAGAGTACCGTATGTCGAAATGTCAAGGATCAGGAACATGAGCAAGGGCTAATAAGATTAGATGAGGCATTGGCTGTTCACCAAACTTTACTAAATTCAAAACCGCCAGCAATCACGACTGTAAAGGCAATGCGAAATTGGTACTTGGATAACAATTTCGGTAAAGCAAAGCCACGACCGCAACTTTGGGGCAACAGTGAGACGAAATATGACGATATCCATGATCTCGTAGCATTGAGAGTGCCAGCAGATCAAGACCGCCTTTCCGAGTTCATCTTAAATAATTTCGGTGTTTTCTTTCAAGTATTTCCCAGAATTTCCTAAAAGAAAGATTTGAAGGCTAACTTCTTGGTCATAGACAGGAGCCCATGGTGGTGGTTCTGCATACATTTCCGAACGAAGTGTCGCAAAATGCATTGCGGTACTCAGTTCGTTACTATCTGCTGTACTTTTATTCGGGTCTATCACTTCGCTATACTTCGTGAAGAATCATTATGCTCTTCTTGGGATGCTTGGAGGTTGGACAGTGCTGTTCGCAACTTGCGTTGGCTGGCTTACAAATGCTAGGAGAGATCAAATCTTTGCGGCAACGGCAGCCTACGCTGCTGTTCTGGTAGTGTTTGTTAGTGGGACTTTAGGCGGTGCGGGTGCCCCTAATTCGGTCACACTAGGTAATTGGACTTGTATTCAGTAGTACCTTCATATCTATAATTTCGAAATTGTTCTTATTTGAAATATTATTTGAGATAAAATTGGTGTTGTAAGAAATGCAAAGGAGTATGCATTGGGTGAAACCAAATTCTCCCTTTTCTCACTACACAAGGCTTTCTTCTTCCTACTACCAAAACCAAAACCAAAACCAACAATATAAAAATAGGATCCCAACATACGGCATGCAACAAACCCCCTATTCACCTAGTAGTACCCTCAAAAACAACAGTAGAGCTTACGGACCACAGACAAAGCCCTAAGGAACACCAACATACGCATGCATCACTTGAGCTCGGGATCCTATTGAGGCTGAGGAGGAGGCGAAGCACTCCGCCATTGATTACTATGCTTATTTAAGTGTTTGATGAGAGAAGGAGTCTCAGGATCAATATATTTATATCGATGGATTTTGCGATGTGCAACAGAACCTAGACATGATTCAAGAGAAATATTTATAGTTGAGATTTTGATACATGCTCAATTTTCTCAGTAGTTTGTGTTTTAGTATGTTGATATATAGTGATTTGTATGGATTTCAAATATGGTATGTCTGAGAAGATATCATATTTCGATTAGGTCAGGTGTGTATTTTAGGGAGGCCTTTTCAGGGATAGCATTAAGCTTTGAGCTTTCGCTGGCTGCCTGTCGGATATACTTGATTATGGGGCCGACAACCATTCATTCCCATCTTTAAAGAATCAGGCGATATTCAACCCCATGATACATCATTTTATAACATAACGGCTCCATCCAATAACCCTCTAGGATCAATTTTGGTCTATGCACTCACTCGTTTACCTCAATTGGTCTGCTCGGAAACTCTACACGTTGATTGGCTAACTCACTTCGAGTCCACTAAAACCCTAGAATTTGTATCAAGAAATTCGGCGTTCATTATGCCCCTTCCCCCGACTTGAATCGAAACACTGAAAGAAACAGACGGAGTTAAGGGAGTTATACCGACAGTCAATTGTGCTCTACCGCCAACGGATAACTTCTATATAACCGTGATTTCTATCTTCTCCTAGCTGGTTAGCTCACAGTAGATATATTACTTTTTTTAACTTTGCTTTCTCCAACACTCTCATACACTTTGACATCACTTTCACCCCAAGATGCCCGTCTCACTTCACCCACTAGGCAAAAACGGCCCCCTTGTTCCAGCCCTAGGCTTTGGACTCATGGGTCTATCTTCGCACAGCTACGGAGCTGCCGGTAACGATGAAGAACGATTTGTAATCCTTGACCATGCTCTTGAGCTCGGATGCACGTTTTGGGATAGCTCTGAGTAACTCTCCCATCAAAACACACTCTCCTCCGTCCAAATCCTCCAGTTATAAGTAAGGCTTTAATAACATTTGCTGACCAGATGGGTTAAGTCTGTATGGTGACAGTGAAGAGCTCCTAGCAAAATGGTTTAAGAGGACAGGAAAGCGCGATCAAATCTTTTTAGCAACTAAGTTCGGATTTGTGAAGGGGAGTAAGACGTACGCGACTGATAGTTCGGCGGCCTATTGCAGGAAGGCGTGTGAGGAGAGTTTGAGAATTCTGGGCGTGGAATCTATAGACCTTTGTAAGAACCCATCTCCTTTGCCGTCCAATAATTATCAAATATCTTATTGATCTTGTCGAATAGATTATCTCCACAACGCGAACCCAGACACGCCAATCGAGGAAACAGTGAGAGCCATGGCTGAGCTTCAAGCGTACGTAATTCTTTGTTCGACTGAAATCACTAACGAATTCCTCCCAGCGAAGGTAAAATTAAACACATCGGCCTCTCCTCCATCTCCTCCACTACTCTCCGTCGCGCCGTCAAAATCGCGCCCATCGCCGCTGTACAGACCGAATACGGGGTCTTCACACGCAACATCGAAGGGCCCACAGGCAGCAATCTTCTCGCCACCTGCCGAGAACTTGGTGTTGCTGTTGTCCTAGCCGCGCCTTTAGGACGAGGCCTCCTCACATCTACATTCAGTAATGATGAAGTCTCATATGATAGCACAGATTCGCGCCCGAAGGTGATGCCTCGTTTCTTGGAAGGAAATCGCGAGCGCAATCTTGAAATAGTGAAGGAGTTTAAGGGGTTTGCTGAAAAGAAGGGGTGCACGGTCAGTCAACTTGCGTTAAGCTGGTCGATGAAGCAGGGGAATGATATTTTTCCTATTCCGGGAACTAAGAAGATGAAGTATTTGGAGGAAAACTGGGGGGCGCTTGATGTGGCTCTTAGTGATGAGGAGGAGAGAGAAATTAGAGAATTTGTGGAGAGTAATGAGCTCGCTGGTGGGCCTGCTCCAGCGGCATTTGCTGCTTATTTGTTTCGCGATACTAAGGAGGAGTCTGGCTGAGTTTGTCAGCTGAGAACATGGACAGTGATGACTTTTACAGATTTAGGTGGAAATTGACCAGAGAATCTTTTCTTAGAAATAGCTTCTTATATTCTCAAAACTTACAATGAGCTGATGGCTCTAGAAACTTCTAGCCCTATTTGGTGGGAGGCCAATTGATTTGATGCTAGACTTACGTCTCCACTTATAAGCTCTGATATACTTCTTTGATATCCAAAAGAATTTCCACTCACAGTATCACATATACCTTATGCAAGTAATAAATTCCAAAATATGAAAAGAAGCCCCCACTTCGAGATTACCTGACGTTGGTTGAAGTAAGCTGGCTTGTGGCTGTGAACAAATCCCACCTTCCTTCCACCACTTTCCACCACCCAAAACAACAATTATAAAAATAGAACTCCAGGACAGATATGCAACAAATCCTCTATTTCTCCAAATAAAACGGCCCCAAATACTCGAATCCAACATAAGGACGAAAAGGAGCCCTAAGGATTGCAGATAATGAGGCTCATATATCACGTGAACCGTACGAATTGAGGCTGAGCTCCCACACCAGGACGTGGCGGAGTGTTGGCTTACCTTACTTATTCAGGCTTTTCATGAGAGGGAGATATTTATATCGACGGATTTGCGATGTGCAACAAAATTTATATTTCGAAAGAATGGCAGGCAGGAGACAGGTAGGGAAATATTATCGATACTCCGGCTACTAATTGTCGTTTCTGAATGTCTATCTTAGAAGCTACTTGAATCTGATTGAAAGAATTATGAGACATTAAACCAATTGGAAGTATGCAATATGAGAAGTGCAATATACAACAAATGTTGTTATAAAATCCAACATTCACTTCGCAACTCAGACCTAACAAGTACACATTATGCTGTAAATCGCATGTGATCATTGACCCTTCTTACAATTATCTGGTATTATTCACACGGTTATGAATATTTAGACTGTGGGCTATAACAAAGGCTATAGTCAGCAAGTTAGCATGATTTCTGACCATATTTCCTTGGCAGGCCAATCATCGCAACACCTTAACTGCAGTCGCGCAACGCACCAACCCCAAACCTATCCTCTAGTTCAATTAATTTCTCGTAGCCGCTATATAAATATTTCAGTTTAAGAGGTATACTGACTTACAGCTAGAATTTCTCTGTATTTCCAATTCCAGGCAGTAGCCAAAGAAATGAAGATAACAAGAGACAGAAGTATAGGGACTAAGAATATATACATTGAAGATGTGAAGCGAGTGTTCATTCCTGGTCAGCGTGCCCATTTTGGATAATTGGAAGGAAGGTATGAATTGAAGTGGGATTCTAGGGCTGACGGTGAAGTTCCTCTATTTTCAGGGGTTCTCACAGGCTGTCTTTTAAATACTACCGAAAACCATCAATTTTAAAAATAGGACTCCAACTTTCGATATGCAACAAAAACCATCCATTCCCAATAAGAACCCAATTTAGGGTTCAAAAGGATCAGAGGAGCGGAAGATACGGATCACGTGAGCTTAGCTGATTAAGGCTGAGGAAGAGGCGGAGCGCTCCGCCATCAAGTTGTGAGATGTTTACTTATTTAGGGATTTTGTGAGAAGATATTTATATCGTGGGATTTGCGATGTGCAACAGAGTTTATGTGTAATTTGAAATGATAGGTAGCTAGAAGAAGGCTCCGAAGGATATATCGTAGGTTTTTGAGACAATGTGAATAAGCAAAAGGGAGCAAGTATTAAGTATGAAAAAGGTGATGTAGACAAGCTTCTTGATTTTCGAATATCTATTCGATAATCTATGAAATACGCCTAAAATGGTACAGCTGTGATAACATATATAAAATATAAAGTTATGTTTACGAGTGTGCTAAATGTGATGTGCAATAAAAAGTCTATATCTAAAATCCTTCAAGGTACTCAATTAACCAACCTCTCCCTTCCCACCTTCACGTTCTTCATATAGAAAATACGAGATTCTCAAATGAGAATGCATTGACAAAAAAGATAGAGAGCGGGAAAATAGAGTTTAGGGGTGAAATTACAGCCGCCCCCTTTCCTCACCTCTAGATCCTTCCCAAACCAATCCCATAAATAACAAAAATAGCAACCCCACATACGACATGCAACAAACCTCTCCTTTCCACCCCTTCACCAACCAAACCCTCAACTTATATTCCAACCCAACTTTAGGATTCTCGACGGAGCCATAAGGAATACCACCATCGGCACACATCACGTGAGCTGAGTTGGAACGGGCTGAGGCTGAGTCTTCTATTTTGAGGCTCTTAACGTAGGACGTGGCGGAGTGCTCCGCCATAAATTCGTAATGTAGGCTATCATACATTACCCACCTAAGTCGAACGGTGAGGATCAGGAACAAGATATTTATATCGACGGATTTGCGACGTGCGACAAAATGCAGATCATTTACTAAGCCACTCACTTTATCAATCTTCCTTCAAGGCTCTTGGAACTTTAAGATCACTTCCTAACTCAGCCTTCCGTCAGCCAGGTTGAAATTTTAGACCTATGAATCTGGACTGGTGATTTCGTAATGCTGTCTTTTGACTTCTTGCTTGCGTTGGGCTGTAATCGAGAGATTCAAATTGCTTTGTGATTGACGTCAAAGGATATTTTATTTAGATTACTGTATCCACATAAATTTAACGCCATTCCACCTCGAAAGACCTAAAAGAGAAGAGAGAAAATTAGTAGAAAAGGGGTTTATTTACAAGGTACAAGTCTCTATAAAAATCTATCTAAGTTCCTATAAGACGAAGACAATATTTGAAATCGTGAATTCTTGACATAGATAGTTGTCTTTAAAACAGTCCATCTCTAATTCTGTGGTAATTGATTATGTATGTACACTAGCCTTAAGCACTGCGCAGTAAATCTCTGCTTGGAATATATTTATTAATGCGATGCATTCCATTTCTCTTCCATTTCTCTTCCATTTCTCGAAGAGGAACAATCAATATGCCATAAAACCAAAGCCAATCAAATAAAACTTCCCGCCCTACCTCTATTGAGCTCACATACAAGATATCTTATCAGTATTGATATACGTACACAAGGGTGCTGGTGGTGATTTTGCCACAAGTAGCCCCTCCCTCCCTTTCCTCCCGACTTTCCTTCCAACAACACAAAAATAGCAACCCCACCTCCGACACGCAACAAAACCACCATCAGGATTCTCGATGGAGCACCAAGGAATAGCCACCACACCCATACAAGCACGTATCACGTGAAATAAGCTATCGGACTGCATGCGTTAGGTTGAGGCTGAGCACTCAGCCTCAACCACCAGGAGTCGTGGCGGAGTGATCCACTTGTAAGATGTTTACTTATTTAGGGGATTATTCATACGTCAGTAGGCAATACGGTCAGAGGGTATTTATATCGATGGATTTGCGATGTGCAACAAAGAAATTGTGAAAGTGTATTTGTGAGAGGCGGAGGGAGATGGATGGATGAGGTAAGGCAGGATGGAGATATCTGTAGGCAGGATTTGTCGATATGCAACATTTCATGCACTACTCAGCTTGCATTCGCGATCAGAGAACGCGCAGGTATTGGATGACATGGCGCACATGGAGAATGGACAGGATATTACAGTACAGCTACTGCATTTCTTCTTTATTAATCTGCTGTTATGTTTGCAACCTAGCGGAACTGCCTGTAAGGTTGTCTTCAAAATCTATAATACACCCATATTTGCCATGCATGTACTGACCTAGCCAAGCCAGTCATCCATCCATCCATAAATTATCATCATAAAAGCTATCATTGTATCGATGCTCGAAGCCAAAGCCACAACGTGTGCATTTGGTTTCGAAGCTGGGTATAGTGCGCGCCCTCAATGATTCACCGAACGCCATAGTAGCAAGTTAAAATTCGACCCCCTCATGTAGCCTAATTAAGCCAGTAATTCATTATCGTACGCCTCCATCCATTCTGTAAAGCAAATAACGCCGTTGTATCATCCCGTGACACAACATCTATTTCATGGTTTCATGTAAGGCTTCGCGTAACGATTGAAGAAACCTTTGGTGAAGTTCACGTCGCCTTTCCAAGTCTTAATACCGTGTGCACTGGCATATTTCTCGAGGACAGCGAGACCGAATCCGACTGCGTCGTTGACGGTATTCCAAGGACCCAGGATCTCGATGATACCGAGTTCTCGGAGGATATTCTGGCTCCTCTTGCCTTTGTCCCAGAGCCGATCCATCTCTTTGTTATTGGAAGTCATCTTCCCGACGTTGACGTTTGGGAAGTCGTTGTAGATCTTGCTTAACTCGTGGCGAGCTATGGCACCAAGTTGATCGACGGTAATCATTAACTCGTTGTGACCTCTAGCTTGCACGAGGACGAAGTTGTAGATGGGAAATAGCTCCTCCCAATGGTTTGGAGTAGGGTTTTTGTTCGAAAATAGACTCTGTTTATCCCGAGCATGGAAAGCCATCATGTAGGCCATCAAACCTTCGACACCCCTCATAATAGCAGTCTTTCGCTCTTCCTCGGTAACTTCATCCTTGTCCCTTACAAGCATGGCTTGCAGTTCGCGTTTGTGAGCTGTGCCAAGTGGGTAGAATTTGGCATCGTCAGCCTGTGCACGGTTGTACTGAGTTTCATCATTGATCTGGAAAGGTTTGGATTTTGACTTCTCGGCCGACGCAGGCGTACTGGTACTCGTAGCTTGTGGCGTTCGGGCGTGACCATCGTTAGAATTGACTCTGTGCATCGCCACACTTTTCATGGCATCTCCCTTCTTTGGCGTGGCTAGCAAACTCTTCTCACTTGGGCCATGGAGAGTTGGTGACTTGAAAGCCGGAGCTAAAGGCGTGGAAGCTTTAGCGGTATCGATCTTTTCCGGACCTCTAGCCTTCTTGGCTGCAGGCTCATTGTCAGAAGATTCTCTTGGACGCTTGTTGGCTGAAGTTGGTGCTGATCGAATCTGTTCCGACGGATCGATTGGACGCTTCTTAGTTGACAGAGGAGTTTGCTCGTTGAGTTCGATAGGATCACTTGGCCGGCTTCTAGATGGAGCTGATGTAGGAGCTTTGGTAGCACGAGTTGAAGCAAGAGGTACATCTTCCGACTCAGAGTCTTCTCTACCAGAAAGCGCAGCAGAGGATCGTTCCACCCGCCTCGCAGCCTCTCGTTGAGCTTTAGCAAGATTATTAGAAGACAGTCTTTCAAGTTGATCGATGATCTTCCCAATTTTCTTCTTGTAAGGGATCCTAACCAGGAGTGTCTGTGGCTCATCGGGTTCTATTTCCACGGCTTTCTTAGCAGAGTTGCTTGACTCTGCTGGAGTTTTCTTAGGTGGGTGGCCAATTTTCGGTCTCTTCTGAGCAACACCTGGGGCACCAGGTTGACGAACCTTTTCATGTCGAGCTTCAACTGTATTCAAAGTGGCGGCAGACTTCTGCTGTAATCGGTGTAGTTCTGCTTCCACAATTTCTGGTAGATCGGGAGACAAGAGAGGAGGAAGGATAAATGGAGGAGATTTGGATGCTGTGGGACGAGGAGAGACATCTGATTTCGCATGGGGTTGTTTGACCACAATAGTATCCGCAGCAACCCCCTTCGACTTCTGAGGAGTCTTGGGTGGTGTAACCTTTTCAGAACCGGACTTCCTAGCAGATTCGACTTGTGGTTGTGGAGAAGTGCCGAGATCAGCTGGTAGTGGCGATAGGAGCGGTGGAAGGTGCAAAGGCTTTTCTGAAGTGGACGACTTGGAAGAATGGCCCTTGGTGTCGACTGGCTTCATACTATTAGGGGTTACCTTCTTAGGTTGGGGGGATTCCCGGGATGATGTAGGTTGCTTCTGAGGTTTTGAGGTTAATAATTTCGGTTCTGATGTTTCTGGCTTGCGAAGTGCGGGCTTTTGCGATGCTGAGGGTGTTCGAGAATCAATATGATCAAGCTTGGTGCGTTTTTCAGGATGCAATGCATCACCTGACTCCAGTGAACGCTTCTGTTGCTTAATCTCTTGAGAATGTCGTTGTGGGGATTGCGGGCGAGGGGGTAGAGCATATTTGAGAGGTGGTTGTTGTACAGTGGGTCGTACAGGGGCTCGTGTGTCCTTGTTGGCATCTTTGGGTTGAATTGGTTCGCGCGCATGGTGACCATTGAGAGCTGTGGATGGTTTCTCCGTTGGGTTCTCTGGACGTGGGAGGCGAGCTGGAGCAGGTCTACTAGGAGTATGTTAGAAAGGCCATGCAAATCAACATGCGCAGAACATACCCTTCTTCCACCAAATGGGTCTTTGGCTTGACCGCACTGCTTGCACTATTTGTTCTTTGATCTCCCTCAATAGATGGCACACGGGCCATAGGCGTAACAGAGACAGCGCTCACATTCCTCGAGTGAGCGGGCCTGTCAGTCGTCTCATTTCTTGGCCTGGACTCTGGGGTTGTTGCGGAAGCTCTGGGAGATGGTTTGACGCCAGTCGTTTTGAAGTTCTTGTAATCGGCAATGGAGAGCTTGACGGCAGGAGGCTTCCTCGATTCCTTGACGGGGTTTGGAGTAGTCACGCTGCTTTGCGCTTCAGCACTGAATGTCGATTTTGCATTCATGTCCTCTTGCCAATTTCCGCGCGCGAATCCGACACCACGATCTCCTTCGGTGATCAAGGTCATGTACTGCAACTGCATAACCTCCCATTGCTCGAAGGGTGTATTCTGATTCTCGTGGGGAAATTTTGGCATGTATGGGGTCTTGGTAGGAACGGAAAGGAGGTGGGGTATCTGCGGAAGTCGATGTAAGAAGGAAGAAAATTCCAATGCAGGGAGACAGCTTACAGGTGGGAGAAGCTTGTCGCAGAGGACTTGGATTTGCTTATCTGCGCATGAAAGATCATGACCAGGCGCCGAAGCTCCCGGTCTGGCTCTCTTGGGCTCCATGGTGGAGGTCTGTAGATGGTCAGATCCGGACTTTGCAGGGGTGAAACCCAGGTCTCTTTGTCGCTGTAACGACTCCGAAAGAGATTTGGATTGGGGAATGAACTGAGCTGTGGATCGTACACTGAGAGACGAACGTCGGAGTTGTGCGCAGTTCTTGTGGTTGAAATCGAGGTCAATAGGGTGTTTTCGTATTGTGGTTGAATTCCGCATCTATTGTCCCCAGATCAAGGGCTGATCATTGTCGCAAGGACCTTCCTCCGCATCGACAATAGAGCGGGACTTCATGGAAGTATGCGCAACTTCAATTGTCGAAGGTAATATCCTCATCAATTCTCTCGATCAATGGTGCTGTCGTATTTGAGGGTACTGGCGGATTGGGTTGAAGTGGACTTTCTGATATGTTCGAGGATGTGGCTGGGATGACTAGCGTGTGTTTTTGCGTCACGCCTGATTATCGGGCTTTAAGCGGTCCCTGAGCGGCGGCAGGCTTGAAGATAGTGGGAATGTTTGAGGAACGAGGCAATCAATAGATATCAGAAAATCTACATCTCTCTTTGGACCCCTTTTCTGCCTCAAATGTCCAATCATTCAATCAAACGATGGTGAATACTTGACAACGTCCAGTTCACGAGCCGCCAAAAATAGACCTGAGAGCGCCAACGCCGCATTAAAAACCCGATAACACCATATCCCAAGTGCTGACCAACAGAAGGCCTGATCGTAAGGCGGCGAATGAGAGCGCTTGAGAATATCACGTGAGAATACAGTTTCCATTACCTTAAGCATTCGCTCTTTGGAGATGTTTCTGTAATAGAGAGGCTTTATTTATTATGTTGGTGTCCATAGAATGTGCAATTCCTACCGAACAACCCCTTTGAGTGTGCTTGACCACGCACTTGAGCTCAAAGGCCGGTCCTATAAATGAGGTGTTCACCAATGCTACATACATACGGTCAATGCAAACGGATGCCTCCAACTCCATGCTAATGATCCATGCTATGCCGATGCATTAAAAAGTTTATGAGATGCAATGATCACAATACCAAGCCCCCTTAATCGGTCGTCCAGATTCTGCCGCGCATTTGCGGTGAAAGAATCTTTCTTTGCATTTCTAGTGCTCTGATTAGCGGAATCTAAAGGACGTGGGGCTAGAACTTACAATTCCTCGGCATATAACGCGATCTGGAGGCTGGGTATGCTCTCCACAAATGCAATCCAGCGTACCTCGCTGCCTCGCTGGCGATATTGACCTCTCTTCATTCATATCTACATCCTTTGCGCCTTCTTCCACGGCGGCCTTTTCCGCCCGTCTTAAAATCTCAATCGCTCTAGTAAAATCTTCTTGCGTGAGCACTCCTCGCATCACGAATGTCTCCATATGCTTGCCAAACTCCCTCTTTCGGCTTTTTCTCTCCACAAACCAACGCTTGTTTGCCTCCGCGAAACCCAAAACCGTTTGGGGGAGATATCTTTCACACGTGAGATGTGCTTCCATAACATACGGATTCCATTGGATGATATAGTCCTTCTCATCCGCAGTAACATCAGAGAAGTCCATAATGATATCACGATGCTTTTGATGAAGCCAGCCCTCATCTTTTTCATCGTCACTGTCCGGTATCTCCTCTCCAGGCTCTAGAACTCGCTTCGTGATAGAATCATACAGCGGTTTGCTAGTCTTCGGGACGTAATGGACTTTTCTCGTCCTCACAGGCAATTTCAATTGATAGAACTCGCCTTCCGGATCTGTACTGTGGGACGTATTTGGTGAGCTGTGCCGGGAGTCATGAGGGGACGATGATAAGGAGGATTCGTTGAATTGGTCGATGAGGTGTTCGGGCCAATGATTATGTTGAGGACCTTCTCGCGCTTTTAACCAAGTTTCGTCCCCATTTAAGAACTTCTCAAGATCAAGAAGCGTTCTGGGCTTTCCCAGCTGAAACGTCCGCGATCGATCAAAAGGACTTGAACGGAAGTTGTGTTTTGCCAGCTCGACGAAAAATTTTGGTCTCTCTGGATTGGTGCTTCGAAGACTAAACTTGAAGCAACTGTGATTTGTATGCAAGTGTAATCGAAGGTCCTCGAGGGAACTTTGATCGGTGTTGCAAAAGGCGCATCTCAAGCCATGGACAATTGTCTTCTGCCGGACTCCACCCTCTACAGCGTCCGCTTTCCCGAAGTCGTATGTCACGCATATCCCCGTGTCTTCCGAGCCCAAATTCAATCTAGATTTGCGGGTCCTTGGGGATTTGCCTTGAGCTTGAGCACTCAATGCCTTTAGGTTGTAAGTCGGGACGGCTGATCGACGTCTTTTGTTCGGGCTCTCCATGGGCTCGCCTCCTTTTGTTGCTAAAGGCGACGGAGCAACTAATTCATTGATGTGTGTCTTCGTCTCAGACCGGGGGGAATCAAGTTTGACATCCGTTGTTGACAGCTCGCTTAGATGACTGGGAAGTGACCAAGTCATTCGCAATCTTAATCCATATGGGATCTTTTGCTTTACGTCTTCCCCATAGCAAAGCTTAAGATCGGCGGCTCTGCTCTGGCGATTTGGATCAAGCAAGCCCGGCATCTGACACGACAGCAAAATCTCATTTTTCGTAATTTGGCCTTTATTTAACAGCTCTAGAACAGGATGCTCTTCCTCATCCTCGCTCATAGCATTGGAAATGAAGTCGAAGGGGGGCCAATGCTTCTGAATAGTAGGGGTCGTTAGTGAAACTTGCACATAGTACTTATCAGCAAATTCCATGGTTTCCTGAAGTTGTCCAAAGGGATCGTATCTCTTTCGATAGATTTCGATCTTTGTATGGGTGATGACGAACGGCTCAAATGAGATAAGCTCCCTCTGGATACCTCCTTGATCAGTACGAGTCGTACGTAAGATGCAGTCCTGAGAGTCTCGGTAAGTCTCCTTCTGATTAGGTACCGAAAGATCGTTGTTCTTTTGGTAGAACAATGCTACTTCACATCTACATTTCAGATCAAGTTGGCGATTAGAACCCTTCGGGAATTCATAAGACTCATCACCAGTCGAGGGCTTCTGTTCAATACCAAAGACCTCAATCCGTAATGCCTTCCTGAAGTTGATAGGCTTTTCAGGAAGGATACGGTCGATGCCCTTCTTTGTCGTGATACTGGTTTTAGAACCAGAATCTTGATGATTAAGATCTGAATCCGGAGGTAGAGCAGACGGGCGGGGTTTGCCGTAGAAAGCAGAAGGTTGCACGGCCTGCAGCTTTCCTAATAAACGCGACTGCGCTCTCCGACTTTCATTCGTCACATGACCAAATGGTTTGCGCCTGGGAGATTCGCTGGGGAATCGAGCAGCTGGGGTAGGCTTATCGAATGTGCTCGTCTTCCTCCGTTTGGCGCCTCTGATCTCCCCTTCGTCGTCTTCTGAAGAAACCATTGGATCCTCAGCCTCCTCTGGTGACTTCAGCCCAGCCGAGGTAGTCAATGATGATAGAGCAGATCCCATACTTAGATAGTGTAGACCTTGACTAACATTCCTCTGCAAGTAAGGTTGAGACTGTTGACGATTACGAGAGCTGAAATGTTGAACTGTGATAGCACCTTCTCTTTCGGCTCTAAACTTCGTGGGTAACATGTCTCATAGTTCAAAGGCTCATTAGCCTGCAAGTGGCCGTTGTTTCCATACGAAGTGATTAATTGGGCGAATAATGACGATTCAATCAAGCGTGGAATGTGGAGGGATGGTTCTGGCGTTAGAGTACCATGGATCGGTTGCGATGCGGGCAGCGGGCGTCTAAGATCAGAGGAGCGGGAAGTAAGAACGGAGAACGCGTCGATTTGGCGTCGCAAAGCAGATATTGCAATGGTAAAGACCGAATGAAAGGAGCGAAGAAGAAACAATGAGTCTAAAAGAATTTAATTATGGCTTCTCCGGTATTGAGACATTGTACACATTATAATATGGGTTGGGTACAGATGCTCAAACCTGTGGTCCAGGTTGGTTGTTGTTGTCTTAGGTTTTTATTTACGGCGCAAAATGGAAGTTCTTACCTAAGGCTCCCATCGCCTAGACCTGGGCTGAGGCACGTGACGGTAATCTGCACTTTATGCTCGCTAGCAGGGATGCTGCGTAAATTTTTACTTAGCGGGGACCAGCGGCTTGGGATATTGAATCATCGTCAAACATCCCACGCCTGCCCCTCTCTCCACCCTACCTATATGATAGTTTGTGCTTGTCGCGAACAATTCTTGAGGATCGCTACATGATCGCACAGCATCAAAGCCAACATCTGCAGGTGCACTGATGCTAATTCCCGACAATGGCTCGCGCATCTTCTCGACGGACATTGCAAAATAAATCACGAACCACTCGAGCCAAAGCTACTATTTCTTATGCCGAGCCCTCTTCCGACAGCGACCTCGATCTCGCAGAGGTGGATGAGGACTTGGACGAGTTAGACGATGCTCCCAGGCCAATGCGCCCGCGACGATATATAAATAAGAAAGTCCCAACACCACCCGCGAAACGACATCGTCGAGCTTCATCCAGCGATCCCGATTCGATTCTCTACGAACCGGTCTCGAAGAAGCGCAAGTCAAGGCGCAATTCTCCTACCTCGGTCCTAACAACACAGGTCCAAGAACTCACTCAATCCACCGGTGTCATCCCACCATGGCAGACTCTACCCTATGCGATCTTGCTCCGCATCTTCGAATATGCTTCATACCCTCTCTACAACGAAAGCTCCTTTCAACCCCTCCCTTCCGTCTCATGGCTTTTGAAGATGGCGCGACTCTGCAAAGCATTCACTGAACCTGCCCTCACTGCTCTGTACACATCACCTCCTCTCCTTCCGATGGCTAAGGCACACAATCTAGTCAATCTGCTACGAATGGACCCAGCGAGCTTGTCATTCGGCTATCGGGCAAAGATTGAGTCGCTTCGGATTGATGCTGGGCAGGTTGCGGCCTTGAAGCTGTCGGGAAGTGGATACTTGGATCTGTTTGGCTTAGTTCAATACCTTCCGCGATTGAAAGACTTGGAATTCTATCACCAGTCGGATATGGCGCCGTATCGGGATCTGAGCAGTACCATAAAGTGGAGTTACCCGGAGTCATTATTTGATGCTCTCGAATACGTCAATCCTGCCGCCGATCCTTCGAAAGGCGATAAGACAAGTGTGTGCAAATTGCGGAGTTGGCGTTGGTCATCAAGACTGGCTGGGAAGAAGTATCCCCTCGAGTCGATTCGGGAGATCCACCTGAAGCCATCTTTTAGTGAGCTCCGTAAGGTTGCGTTTGTTAATTACTCCCCAACACCCCACGTCAAGAAAAGAGAGGACGAGCCTCCAAAGCACGAGGAAACTCTGGCCAATGCATTGTCGGTCTTGAAGAATCTCGAGTATCTGATTTTCGAGACTTCAACACTTGTGAACGGGACCCTTCTACCCCTACTTCCAAAGAACCTGCAGAACCTAGAGCTCATTAATTGTTGGGAAGTGAGTGCCGAGCATTTCGAAGACTTTCTCATCACCCACGGCAGCCAGCTTCGGTCGCTTACTCTCAATCACAATGTCTCCTTGAGCTTGGCATTCCTTCCGGTTCTTGGTTCAGCATGTCCCCAACTCCAGGCACTTCGAATGAACCTTACCTACTACAGTCTTCATAGCTTTTACCACGATGCCGAGCCTGGGTATGACGAGTTACTTCTCCCAAGTCAAGTCCCTACTTGGCCATCTGCATTGCAAGTTATCGAACTGACTCAATTGCGCAAATGGGAATCTGGAGCGGCAGAGATGTTCTTTCAGAGTCTTCTCGACAGTGCAAGTAATCTACCTGACCTCAGGAAGTTGACTATTCAGGCCATCTTAAACGGAATGGGTTGGCGCGAAAGAGCCATTTTCCGCGATAAATGGAATCCGGCTTTGGATCGCGTTTTCAAGCGGGTATTCAAAGATCCTGAGCCACTTGTATCAGTCTCTGCTCCTGTAGAGGCTGTCCCAACTCCACTAAAAGCGAATAAACAATTAGATGATCACGGGCAGGGGGTTTCACAGGTTAATAATAATTCTCTGCGCTCACGTTCAGACCGTCCTCTCTCAGCTTCTCTCACCTTCCGACCATCGCCGACGCTACCACCTCCGAAAAGCGCATCTTCCACTCGCCGCACTACAAGAGCCAGCACCCGCCGTCCCCAGCCCGGAAAGTACGTCGAGGAGACAGATATCTCAGACGAGGATGAGGGCGAAGGAGACTATGAACCGGCGCCCGAACCCGATACTTCTGCACGCGAGCTAGCACGCAAGACCCGTGCAGCACGCGAACTGGCCGTGCTCAAGGCAACAGCCGGTAAAGATGGACAAGAGCTATCCACAACCCCACCGGAGACGGAATCCGATGACGATACCCCGTTAGTACCTAGGAAGTTTTTCAAGGGCAAGGCAAAGGAATTCATTCAGGGCATGTGCGAGGTAGTAGATGTGAGGATCGATAATTTACGACCAAGAGAGACTCACGTCACGGAGGCGGACTTTCTAGATGAGGAGGCGCCGGGTGATGGGGATTGGAATGGAGATGATGATGTCGAGGAGAATGACAGCCACGCATGGTAATTGTGTGAAAATATAGAGGACACTGGCGTTTGCATTTACTTTGCGTTTTGCATGATTGGCTGGCTGGTTGGATGGGGTTCTTGCATTGCATCACTGGCTGCATAGGGAGGGAAATTGTACAACACCCAGATGGAAATGGATTTCATGGAAAGTGCATACTCACTGGCTGGATATATGGAGGGAAATTGTACAATACGTGCATGGATGGAATACACGGAAGGTAGATGCATGGACTCTGGCGTTCTTCTTTTCCCGCACATCGTGGCACAATTGTTCGATACATTTCACGAACCACGATCATGAATAGATATGTAAATTGTATAAAAGTGATCCACCCTCCTGTCCCAAAATAACCCTGTGTAAGAATTCCTTGACTACCTTAGGTAAGCTCTCCATTTTCCAACCCAAACATTGTACTTCGCCACGAAAACCCAACCAACACCCAACACCAACCCATTCCTTTCCTTTCCATCAAGCCCAACAACCAGCCCCAATTCCCTCCCTTCTAATTACAATTTGACACAATGTAAGTATTTGTTGCACATCGCATCATCCTCTCTAAAAATATCCTCCCTTTCAACCTATCCTTTAGATCCCACGAACCTTGTGGAGTACATTGATCCCAAAATAACCTTTCACGACACGCACGCGGACTGCGGATCGACCCGACTCAGCCTCCGCCCCGATCCACTTCCTTCGAGCATTTAGAAGTGCTTCCATCGGTGCTATTCTCTTGACACATTAATTCGCCATACCGAGCGATGTGGTGAGAGAGAACCAACACTATTTTGGTTTGTTGCAGATCGCATTTTTAGGGTTCTATTTTTATTGTGGCGGTTTTTGATCCTCGGGAGGCTGAGGTTTGGGTTTGAGTTTGGCTTTGGCTTTTGGGATGCCGAAGATCCGTCGAACTCTCTCGTTCTTACGTCTGTGTTATTGTGGATATTCTGCATTTGTTGCATGTCGCAATGAGGGTTTCTATTTTTATTGTGGCGGATTGAGAGGAGGGATTTGGGTGCAGATTCCTAGATGTTGGTGACGCGTGGAGCGGTGGGTTGTCAATGTTCAACTCCCTTACACCTTATTCTCAGTATCGTTAACGCGCCACAACTTACATGTCGAAAGATTGGACGCCATTGTGTGGTTCTG
>Ga0182030_10005383_pt1 | contig 27177 bp, 24 predicted proteins | sample 812S3MmetaG_FD_121299 | JGI IMG/M metagenome (GOLD analysis project Ga0182030, IMG submission 121299) | Permafrost microbial communities from Stordalen Mire, Sweden - 812S3M metaG (Illumina Assembly) | ecosystem: Environmental > Terrestrial > Soil > Wetlands > Permafrost | place: Sweden...
TATTTTTTATAACTATTGTAATATAAATATTTCAATAAATTTTTCTTTCGCAATATATGTATAAATGACATTGAAAAAAAGAATCGAATAATATAATAAAAAAACATGAAACAAATAATAAAATTATATTTGCAATTGATAAAATATAAATTGACATCTTTTCTGATTTTGATATTTTTATAATTCCATATGTTGGAATAGATCGATCTTCAATTAACCTTAATTTTTCATTCGTTTTTATATTTAATAAAGATTTTCCGGTATCTATTTGTTTTATGGTTATATCAGTAATTGATATCTTTGTGAATTTATCCATTTTAGTTATTATTATAATTGCAATTTGAAAAATTATAATTAATATTGCAATTGATAAAGAAATTATAAAAAGAATTCTGGAAGCAGAATAAATAGAAATAAAATCAGCAACAATTGCCATTAATATTGAAATTAAACTAAAACATGAAGAAGCTTTTCGATGTTTATTTATCCATTTTATATCAAACATTTTAACTAATATAACTTTATAAAAAGGTTTATAATCTTGAGAAAATGTATAAAATTATATTTATTATATTTAAATGATTTAATAATCTTATAATAAATGATTTAAAAATGAATTTTGTAATATAATTTATTATTAAATTAATATTTTTTTATATGAAAACATATTTTTATTTTATGTATATATATGAGCTAGTTTGGGTGGAGAACTTGGGACATAATAATGATTTATTGATTCTTGATCATTTGAATCATCAGATTCAATTTCTCTTTTACTTTCATAAGGAACATTTGATTTAGAATTATTTTCTTGAATTGATTCATGTTTTTGTTTTTTCTGATCTAGATCATCAGAAGATCTATTTAATTGGGATATATGATCATCATCATCACTTTCATCAATGAAATCTACTATTTCATATTTTTCTATATAATAGGATGGTAACCATTGTTTTAAACTTTGCCATTGTTTTGATGGAATTATTAATCTTGATAATTCTTCGAATGCATTTATTTTTTTTGATTGCATATTACATTCTTTTAATATGAATTCAAAAGCCAAATTTATTGTTGAAAAATCTTTCACGGAAGTCCAATAAGGTTTACTTGAATTTTTATCCAATTTCAAAACAGTTGTTTCTATTGATGGACAAAATTTAAATGGTCTATGCCTTCTCATTTTCCCTTTATTTGTTTTTTTTATGAAATATAATTTTTTGATAGATATTTTATAATTTTTTGTTTCTTTACTGAATCTCCAAAGAATAAAAGTAACAGGTTTTTGAATCAATTCATTATTTTTTTGATCCATATCACGTAGACAATCTAAATAAGATATTTCTCTCTTTGGATTTGTTTCATTTATTTGATCTATTTCATTTTTAACTAATTCAATTTCCAAATCTCTTTTTCTTTTACTATTTTTATTATTTATTGAATCTAATATATTTGATACATTTGATACATTTGATACATTTGATACATTCGATGCATTTGTTTCCATTAGTAGAAAAATGAATGATTTTATATATTGTTCAATTAAATTTAATAAGGAAAAAAAAAGTAAACCTATATTAAAATTATTTTACAATCAATTTTTTTTAAAAAAGATTCAAGTTTCTTATTTTAAATATTATAAAGATTTATTTTATTTCAATTTTGTTGAATAAAATCAGAAATTAGTATTATAATATAAATATATTAAATAATATTAAATAATTTTATATAATTTTATATAATTAATATATTTTTTGATTTAATATTGTTTTTTTAATTTTTTTTTCAAAAAAAATAGAAAAATGTTACAAGTATTAATTTAAAAGTATGAATTTAAATTTTTGAAAAAAAAATCGATATAAAATATTTTCAAACAAGTAAAAGAAACAATATTTAAAAAAAAATTTGAAAATATAAAAAAATGCCAAAAGCAAAAAAGAATAGAAAAGTTGTTATTGGAGTTAAAAGAAAAGCAAGAACAATAGGAATGTTTAAAGGAAGACCTGTTTATAAAAAAGCTGATATTTTATTTGCTGAATCGAAAGGAAAATTAAAAAGAATAGTTATGAAATCTTCTAAAATATCAAAAAAAAGTAAATTATCTAGATTACCAAAAATAAATAAAAAATCACTAAAGAATAAAGAAAAGAAAAAAGTACAAACATCATGGAGTGTTTTCTCTGGAAAAATTAAAGCATTTAATGCAAAACATAAAGAATCAAAAATTCCACAAGAAAAAATATGCGCAATATGGAAAAAAATAAAAGATGCTTCAGGAGAAAAACAACCTAAAAAAGCCTTTGTACATAGTTCAGCAGTAAAAGTAATGGAAACTTGGAAAGAAAAAGGATCACTAAAATCAATAAAATTTTAATATTTATTATTATTATTATTATTATCTGAATTAATTTTATCTAATTGATCAATACAAGCATTTTTCAATATAGTTAATGTCGTTACTGTTTTTTCATCTACTTTACAACCAATTCCATTTTTTTTACAAGATATTAATAAATCTATTTCATTATATATTTTTCTAAAGTTTCTATGTTTTTGAGAATTATAATATTCAATATAATCATAAAGTAAAAGATATCCCTTTTTTTTATATTTTTCATTCTCCATTTTTAATAATCTTTTAGAAAATTGTAATAATCTATCCATTGCAATATTTTCATTTTTTTTACATCCAATTCCATTTTTATGACATTCTATTAATTTCATATTTGATTCTATATATTTCTCATATTCATTATCAGATAAATTTTGTGATTGTATATATTTTATAAATAAATCATTAAAATATCTTTCATCAATTATATGTTTTGTAGTCACATCAATTGTTTTTTCATTTACTTTATCAATAATAAATATATTTTTTTCATCATTTTTTGGTATTTCAATTATTTCTTTTTTTTGCATCCATTTTTTCACAAATTTATGTTTAGATTTTTTATATGATAAAAGTGATTCTTCTCCAATTGATCCAATTTTCATAGCCATTTTTGTTAAAGCTTCTTGCAAATCAATATTTTTGCTTATTGTTAAATAACCATCTCGATACCATTTTGACATTTGTTCTAATCCATCTACATTTTCCAATTTTACTAATTCATTACAAATATCTATTGATTTTTGATCATTAATTGAAATATAATAATTCATTAAAGCTATTTTTGCTGAAATAGATCCAAATTTTGATGACTCATTTAAATTCTTTAATCCTTCTTCAACCAATTCATTTAAATCTTGTTCCATTTTTAATTGTCCTAATTCAAATAATAAATCTTGATTATTAATATATTTTTTTAATTTTTCATTTATATATTCAACTAATAATTCTTGAGATAACGGTTCACATCCAAAACCATATTTTTTGCATAGATAAATTATTGAGACCAATGATAAATCCTTTTGATTTTTTTCAAATTCTAATAATTCTTTTTCTTGAAATTTTTTCAATTCTTCTTTTTTCAAAGTATCCATCCTCTTCCAATTTATATTTGAATTATATAAATTTAACCAATTTAATGATTTTGTAAAAGATTGAAGTTTTGCATTTTTAGTATTTCTGTAAAAACAAAATAATAAAAAACAAGCAATTGAATGTCCTCTTTCTGCAATAATTTGTAATTCATCAATGTTTTTCTCTATATCCTCCAATTTCAATAAATCATATTGAGAAAATATATTTCCTTTTTTTCCAGAATCTTTTTTTAAAGACAATCTATTTTCTTTATTATCATCTAATTGTGATAATAAATAAGAAGCAAAACTAAATTCATTTGATAAAATTTTCAATTGAGAAATTTGATCTGATGATGGTTTAGAAAATCCGGAAATTATCAATGATGTTATATTATATAGTTGATAATTCATTGATTTAGAAATCGGTTTCGTAAATATATTAAACCATAAAACTAATAAAGATTTTCTAGATGAAAATGGCAAATTGTTTAAATTATTCCAATATTCATCATGATCAGATAATAATTCACCTATTTCTAATGAAATATCATTATCTGATTTTCTTAAATCATAATCATGATAATAAATAGATATTAATTTTAATATATATGATAAAGGATGCTTTGCCTTTAAGCAAATATCAAATAAATTATCCATATTATAAAGGGTTCCAATCCTTAAACTTTCCATTAATTTCATTAATGAATTTTCAATTTGCGAATCAAATTGAATACATGATGATAACAATAAACTTTGGGTATAAAATGGTTCCATAAAACAATAGGTTGGATCAGATCTAATTAATTGAGAAACTATCCATTTTGAATTTGGTAATATAATTACTTCTTGCTCATTTGGAAAAAAACTTATTGGTAAAAGTTTTCCACCACCATTTTCTAAACAACAAACAATTCTTTCATTATTAGGTAAATAAGATTTAGATAGAGTTGAAAAATTAATAGCATTTTGTTCTTTAATAGAAGCACTTGTTATTCCACCCCACATCATTTCCTTTCCCTTTTCATAGGAATTTATATTAGAAACACTTAATCCTCGATAAACTTTATCACCATATGAAGGTAATCGATGAATTCCATTACAAAAATAAAAATAAAATTTGAACCATTTTTTTTGTTCTTCTTTATCATTATTTCTTATTGCTGCATTAAATCTATAATATGGACTTTCTTCTCTATTAGGAGATTCATATGTATATAAAAGAATCGCATAAGCTTCATTTCTAGTAAATCTAAAATTAGTAGAGGAATTATTTAATGATTTTTCATATTTATCTATAAAAGATTCACATTGAAGAATAACATCATCATCAAATCCTAATTCTTTGATAATATTCACCATACTATCATCTGTTGTAAAATTTGATGGATAATCAAAAGATGAATTTCCCCATTCTTTATCATCAAAAATTCTTTTTGGAATTCCAGTTGGCAAATTAATAGTAATTTGTATTAAAAATAATCTAAAACTCTTGGTTTTAGATTTTGCTTTATCCCATTGATTTTGATCAGTTATAATAATTTGTTCATTACATGAATTCATATAACTTAAATGAAATCCACCAATAGCCCTTCCAAAAAAATTAGCCACCATTTGTTTTGTTTTTAAAAAATCTTGACAATCATCAATATCTACAGCATAAATATTAAATATTGCTGAACCATTTATAACTCCATCTTGGAGTCCGAATTCAATAAATTTATTACGATTCTGAGAAATATTCAGAAAATCCGGAATATATGGAGAACTATTAAAAATTTCTGGAGATGAAATAGATTCCATTTTTTTAAATGATAATAACCATTGACATCCAACCCATAAAAGTGTCATTGTCTTTTCTTTTTAAAAACTAGTTTTAATAAATTTCAAATTTATTTTTAAATCATTTAATATTTATTTTTAAATCATTTAATATTATCCATAATAATGAATACAATAACATCGTCATTTATATTTCATTTACAAATAAAAAATATAAAAGATTGATTGAAAATGTTATAAATTTAATTTATTTAGAAAATATTATTATCAAAACAAATAAATCATTTATTTTTATAATTAATAATATCATTTATTTTGATTAAATCATTTATTTTTATTAAATCATTTATTAATTAAAGATTATATTTATAAATTATCAATATTCACGCTTTATTTATTCATACTAAAAAGAATTTGTCTTTATGATTGGTGCTTTTGTGAAAAAGAAAAAATTTATCAATTAAAATAATTTTATTTATATAAAGCTTTAAATGATATCGGTTTTATTTTTGTCGAATCTATTTTGTCGAAAAATTTATGATTATTTATAACAACTGATGGTAACGTGTAAATATGATTATAATCATTATCTATTGTGAATGATGGATCATAATTTGGAAATTTTTGTTTAAACTCATTAAATAAAGATTGCAATATTAATTTTGGAGTTTTCATTTCTGTTTTTGGATCGATTGTATTTGCTTCTGTGCAATTTCCATCTTCATCTTTTATACATAATAATCCTCTATATTCTTGTTCCTTTTCTAAAAATTCTTGGTTATTATAAAATACTTTTAATATCCATTTTTTTATTGACAAAGGTACAATATCTTCATTCCATGATTCTGAATTTCTTATTTCCCATAAACAATAAAATAAGTCAGAATATGGGTTATATTCATTACATTCACCATATAAGTTACATAAATTTTTTGAATCTAAAAATGTATTTTTTAATTGACTATTTACTGTTGATTTTAATGATATATCTTTTTGTATTGATTTATAATTTCTAAAATTTGATTTAAATTCATTATTATTCATGTAAATTGTATCTTTTTGTGAAAATCTTTTTTGTGATTTTATTTTTTCTTTATATAATTTTGATATAAATGTTTGATATACAATTTTTGTTAAATGATTTTTATTTATTGGACTTTCTTTAGGTTTTTTTACTGAAGATCTATCAAAATCATAAATTTTGACGAAATAATTTATTGGTAGAACAAAATAATCTTTTTCATTTAAAAAATAGATTCCCCATATTGGTTCTTCTAACTTTTCGATAAATATATTTTCTGAGTGAAGATCATTATGAATTAATCCGTATTCAGAAAAAACTTGTAAAGTCCAAACAATTTGAAATAAAACTGTTTTCCATGATAATTCAGTATGTGGTTCTTTTAACCATTCTTCAAATTTTTGACCTTTTCCTTTTTCTAGAATTAATACATTTAATTTTGTTTTATCAAATTTATCATTTGATAGTGAATTATACCAATTTTTGAGATTTTCCAAGCTTTTATTTTTTTCTATTTTATCTTCTGAGAATTGTACACATTGATATTGAAATAAAGGAATCATAACATGTGGTGTTTGATTATTATTTAACATTTTAAATATAAAGTTTTTATAAATAATAGATTCAATTTCAGATGAATTATCTTTTTTTGGTATTTTTGATTCAAAATTTAATTTTATAACAATTTCATCATCTTTATAAAATTCTTCTTTTGCCTTTTTAATAATATCATCATCTTCTTCGTTAAGTTTCCATAATTCAGAAAATTTTAATCTACCAATGCCAATTTGTGATTCAGAAGCTGAAGCTTTTTCAGAATTACTTAACCATTTTCCATTATAAATTAATTCCAATAAATCACATGGAACAAATGTAATATCTTTTCCATTGCCAGAACTTAATTTTTGTCTATATTCAATTGTATAATTTCTTTTCTCTCTTTGATATTCGAATGCAATATATTCTGATTCTAAATCAGATTTAAATCCAACTTTTTTAATATTTTCTACTTCTTTCGAAGGTGCCATTTTTTCTTTAGGAAGATAAAATACCCATAAATCCAATGAATCTATATATACTATATATCTACGTTTTTTTAATTGATTAAATGCATTTTCTGATATATATAATTTTTCTTTATCATTGATTTTTATATAAATTTTATTTGATCCTTTTACAACAATATAAAATTGAATTTTATCTAATTTTGTCATTTTTTTTCTTTTATCTTAAATTTATTAATCCTATTAGATTTCCATTAATAATTTCTATTTTAAAGTAGATACAAATTACCTTTCTTCCAAAGTAAAAATTAATTATGATTGAATTTTTTATAGACAAAATAAAACATGATATCGATAACTTTTGTGACATAATTTATGAATCTAATATTCAAATTTATAAAAAGTTTACAAATATTTTATTCAAAATGAATAAATATTTTGATAGAATTATTGATAAATTATTATCAGAATTATATTGTTTATTACAATCTATCTTTTACGTAAAAATTTGCGAAAAGAAAAACATGTTTCAAGATGAGAAAAATTTAATAAGTTATCAAAATAATAAAATCATGGAAAGAAGGAAAAACATTTTTATTGATGATGAACCAGTTTATATTTCCAGAGAAATAAAAAAAGGTAAAAAAAATTAATTTTTTTCAAAAACTGTGATAGAAAAACAACTTTTAAAAATGGAAAAAAAAGAAAATATAAAAGAATCCTTCTTACCATCTTTGTTAGAATGGTTATATAAATGCAAAGTATGCGATAATATGTCCGAGCAACCATTTATATATCCTTGTGGTCATGTTATTTGTTTAAAACATTCTCAAGAAACAAATAAATTACAATTTGAAGAACAATTGAATCAAATTCATGGTAAAAATATTTATTTCATATAATCCAATTATATACTTTTATTAGAAAAAGGCTTTGTTGAATTACCACTTCAAAAAGATTGCCCAGAATGTTTAAATTCATTTGGTATACCTAAAAGAGATAATGAGGAAGATTCTATTATTAGACAATCATTATTTAGATATTTAAATTTATATTTTATATCAAAACCTACTTGTGTAGATTGCTCAACACCTTTATATGCTGATTATATTTGTTTAGATTGTTCTTGTTTATTATGTTCAGATCATCGAAATATTCATATAAAAACGAAAAAGAACAAAAAATCAATGAATGTTAAAAATAATGATAATGTCCATGAATGCGTATCTAGAGAATATTTTAATAACAAATTTAATTTTTTTATTAAACGTGTGATGGAAACCAAGGAAATACCATTACATATTAAAGATCAAGATTTGCATAAAAAAAATGATTGGAGATTAAAAGATATTGAAATTACGCAAAGTTTAAGACAAGTTTATTCTGATACAGATAAATTAAAAATGGAAAAGAGTAAATGGCTTGATATTGTTAAAAATGATTTTGAACAATTGCAAAATTTCTTAGATGAAAAGAAACAAGAAATTTTAAATGAAATGGAATCATCATATAATAAAGAAATTGAAAAAAATGAACAAAAACAAGCAAAATTAAAGGATTTAAATAATGAATTTCAAAAATCAAAGAAATATTGGTCTGAATTAAGAAATATTGATTATTTAAAGGGATCAATAGTAGAATATTCTTTATCAGAAAAAGTAGATAATACATTAAAGAAATCTGATAGTTTATTAAAAGTAATACGTGAAGATTGTCCATATGTTTATCAAACAAATATACCATTTAATGATTGGTTATTAAGCATTGAATCATTGTCTATAACAACTAAACCAGCAGAAAGATCTTAAATAAATTTTCGATTATAAATTTTTGTTTAAATATTTTTAAATTATTTTTTTCTTTTCCCCCAATTAAATATTAAAATAATCTTAATAGAAGAGTTAATAAATCTTGTAGAATTGAAAAAATAATTATGAATGATAAAAAAATAATTTCAACAGATTATATTGAAAAATGTTCAAATAAAATTTGTATTAATGATAATATTAATAAATGCATTAATAATAAATTATTTGGATCATCATATAAATTAAATCATTTAAATCATTTAAATCATTTAGATTTTTTAAATGAAGAAAATAAAGAAATAAATCAAAATATTGAAAAGTTTGATAAAAATAATATTATTATTGATGATATTGATATTGTTATTACATTTGTTGATTCAAAAAATGAAGAATGGAAAAAAATGTATAATAAACATAAATTCGAATCTTTTGATCCTAAAAGAAATAATATGGATAGTAGTGCAAAACAAAGATTTAGGAGTTCAAATGAATTATTATATTGTTTAAGATCTATTGATCAATATATTGATTTTTATAGGTATATTTTCCTTGTTTTAAATCATAGTCCACCAAAATGGTTAAATTTAAATAATCCAAAATTAAAAATTATCTATCATGATCAAATAGAATCTTTTAAACCATTTTTACCAACATTTAATTCACAAGCAATTGAATGTCATTTACATAATATACCAGGTTTAGCAAATCATTATTTATACTTTAATGATGACATTTTTGTAGCAAAAAAATTATCAAGAGATATATTCATTAATAATCCAGATAAAACATCATCAACTATAACATTAGAAAGAATACCAATACCATCAAATGATAGAACTGAAATACCTTCTATCGATAGATATACTATACCATTTTTGAAAAGAATCAAACAAATGGAAACAGATAAAGATAATGCATCTAGATTATATAATGTTTATGTTGATAGACAATTAAGTAAATATGGTAATCCAACTGTAGATGAATGTGGTTTTAGAAGTGCATGGAAAAATAGTAATAAAATTTTGGACAAATTATATAAACCAGAATTAAGAAGAAAAATAGCTCATTCTCCAAGTATTATTAATAAAGAAGTAATGATATATTTAAGTAAATTATTAGAAAAAGAGTTTTATATAACAAGTTCTAGCAAATTTAGGGCATTTGATAATATAAATCCAACTTGCTCAATACTTCAATACTTTTATTATTATGAAGGAATTGGTAAATTAATAGAAAGTTCAAATATAAAAACATTTTATTTAAAAGATATAAACAAAGATGTAGATAAAATCAATGAAATTTTAGAACATAGAGATTTAACTTTCTTTTGTGTTGAAGATGATGTAAGTGAAACAAATGATGGTATTGATCGAATTGATAAAATTTTATCTGTCAGATTTAAAAAGAAATCTCAATTTGAATTATGAGTTTTATAATTAATTTTTTTTAATTGTAATAGAAATAAATCCAATAAAAATTTTATTTACAAAAATATTATTTATAAAAATATTTTTATGGGCAATTCAATATTTGATAATAATATTATAAATGAGAAATATATTAAAAACAATCAAGAATTGTTTAAAAATCAAATAAATAAAATAAATTGGAAATCAATTGATAACATTGGATTATTATGTTGTCTTACTTATTTTGGATTAAGATTTGAAAATATTATATTTGATTTCTTTTGTTCATTTGATAAATCTCCATTAGAAAATAATTTCGTTATAAAATCATGTTTTACAATAGAGAAAACAATAAATGACGATCTTTCATTTTCAATTCTTGGAGATATTGATGCATTTTTTAGGCAAAGATTAAAAATATATGATACTGAATTGGATCCTTTAAAACTAAAAGAATGGGTTTTATTTTCTGTTGAAATTAAAGAATTAATAAATGAAAAAGAATTAATAAATGAAAAAGATTATATTAAAATCAATAATTTTATTTTATTTAATAGAAAAACTTTTATAATTGAATATATTGATTTTTCAAATTTAAATATATTAAATGAAAATAATAAATTAAAAATATTTAAAGCTTTGTCAAATTGTTTTGGGTTGCCTATTGATGCAATTAAAGAACATAATTGTTTAAATGATGATTTAATTCAATCCATTTTTCCAGAATATCAAAAAACAGATTTCAATGGAATTAATAAGAATTGTTCTATTTTTTCTATATTATATATTCATTTAAAATTGTTGGGACCAGTAGAATCATTTAAACATATTAAAGAATTAATACAAGATAACAGAAATTCGAAATATTTAAGACAAATATTTAATGAATATATTTATTATATAAAATCATTTTGTTTATTAAATCATAATCTTGAATTCATAAATCAAAATGAAAAATTTATAAATGAAAAATTTGATAAAATTGAATTATGTTTTGAAAATATTTGCAAAATTTTCGATTCATTATCTAATAAAACAATTTCTTTAAATGAAATAATAAATAAATGGAATGAAATTTATTTAATTCAATCAGAAAACAGAGAAGATGGATACAAGATATATCTTACTTATCATTTACCAACTATTTTTTTAGATTAAAATAAATTGATTATATAAAAACATTAAAATTTGTGTCAATTAATTAGAAATTTAAAGAAATTTAAAGAAATTTAAAGAAATTTAATATAAAAAATGGGAAATGAATTACAAAAAAACAATAAAATAAATGAATTCAAAACTTCTTATGAAAATATTAACTTTTTTTATGGAAATGATGTAAATAGAACATGGTGGAATCCAAAAACGAAAATTCCAAAATGTTGGGTAGCATATTTATCATTAAGATTCGATAATGTTATACCTGATTTAATATATCCATATTTTGAAAATATTGTTGGTTACACCACTTTCATAATATTTACTATTGATAAAAATAAAGTAACACTAGATGAATCTGTATTTAATAAAGAATTATTTAATATTATACTAGATAAATATTCATTAAATGAAAAATATAGATTTATTCCATTATCTATTGAAATAAAATATAAAAATGAGCGATCATCGCATGCAAATATGTTATTATTAGATAGAAAAACTGGGAAAGCAGAATATTTTGAACCTCATGGAAAATATTATGATGATAATGAAATAATATCTAATAAAATATATTATTTGATAAAAGAATGGTTAAAAATCAACTGGAAAGAATTCAAAATCTTTATATCTCCAAATGATTTATGTCTAAATAATAAAGGAATACAAACTATATTTGATTTATATCAAAATGAAAATACTTTAATAACAATTCCTGGACATTGTCAAGCTTTTACATTATTATTTATTCATTTAAGATTATTGATGCCAGATATTGATTTTTCTGAAATTATCAGAGTTATAAATAATACAGAAAATATGAAAGCAATAAAAGAAATAATATATAATTATTTTAATTTTATATCATTACATTGTGCAATTAATGTGGAAGAACAAAGTGAAAAAGAATTAGCTGATGAAATATTAAATAATAAAGATATTTATATAAAAAATGAAAAAGATTTACAAGAATTAATATTATGTGCTGATATTTTATGTATAACACCATTTAAAAATAAACCAATTCTTCGAAACATTACAAATGATCAAATAAGAAAAAGGATTCAAGAGATATATCAACCACAAAGAGATTTACTTAATAATATGGCAAAAGAAGTGCATAAAGAAGAATCTATAAACATTAATTTGGAATTTATTGAATTAAAAAATAATTGTAATGAAACAATTATAATAAAAGATACATTATGGAGAAATAAAAAACAATTTTTAGAAAAAATATTAAATGAAAATAATCCATTAAAACAAAAAATAAATGAAATAAATATGATTCAAGAATTTGATAAACACAATTTTGTTCAATTATCTTTTCTAGATTTTATATTAAATCAAGAAAATTATCAAGAATTAACTAATGATCAGTTGATTAATTATTTATATAATTTTTATAGAGATTATATATCAGAAAATTTAGAATCACAATTTATAAATGTTGGAATTGATTTAGAAAAAATAGAAATTGTAGAAATAATTTATTATTCTAAAATTGAAAATAAATGCTATGATTTGGAAACATTTATTGGCGAAAATAAAATTAAATCTTTGTTACTTAGAAATAAAATTATTCAGAATTTAAATAATATTTCTGGAAAAATACTTCAAACTAAAAAATGGGTAAAAATAAAAAGTGAATTACTTTGGTTTTGGATTATAATAGAAGCAATAAAACAATATAATATTAAAAATAAAATCAAAATCGATATAAAATCTGATTTTATAAATACAAATTCATTTAAATATTTAAATCATCAAATGGAAAAATTGTAATAAAAATTGTAATAAAAATTGTAATAAAAATTATTTTTATTGTAATATATAATTTTCTGAATCTGGCATAGAATTATATGGTGTATAATATGATTTCTTTTTTTCTAATTTTAATATATCACATAAAATATATTGTATAAATCTATTAAATAAATTTTTTCCTAATATTTCAGAATTATCAGTTATGTTTTTTAAATCAATTGTTTTTAATATAAAAATCATAATAGAAATAAATTTAATTCCATATTTTTTATATAAATACAAACAATATGCATGAAATTTAAGATCACAATTCCACCAAGATGTTTGAATCCATCTAGATAAAAGATATAAATCATTTTTTTGTTTTGGATCTTGATTTTCCCAAACATATCCTCTATGTTCAACACCATAATACAAAATTGGTAAATGTTGAATCCAAGAATTAATCCAAAAATGGCTATTTGTTGAACAATTAATGATTGAATTTATTGCCTTTTTTGGAAGTTTTTTATCCGAAAATTTCATACAATAAAATGTAAAAATCTTTCTATTTAATTTTTTTATATTTAAATTATTTATCAAAAGTGAATGACATTCATTTAAATTTTCTCTTTCCGATTCATTTAATTTCCAAAAATTTAATTGTTTTTCAATTATCAAAATATTATTTTCAATAAATAATTTTGTAAATTTAAATAATATTTTTCTCCAAAATTTATTTACAGTGGTAAATGAAAGAATATAATCATCCAAAAATCGCAAAATTTCGCATCCAATATCTTCTAAATTATTTTTTTCAATATCATTTAAAATATTATTTTCTTTTATATCAAGTTTTATTCTCTTAATTCTGGACATTTATTATGTGTAAAATACAAAAATAAAAATATTAAATCATTTAAAATTTTTTATTAAATCATTTAAAAAATAATAAATTATTTATTTAATTTTGAAAATGGAGCTTCAACATTAATTATTGATAATTGTTTTTTCATATATTCTTTTTCAAAATTAAAATTTGATAAATATTCATAAATGAAATCATAAAATTCATTTTTCTTAAAAATTTGTAATAAATTTTCTTTTAACCAAGTTTCAATATCTAAAACTTTAATTATTGAAAATTTGGAATTTAAAACAAAATCAATAAAAACTAAAGTAAATTCAGTTTTGATAAATGATCTTAATTTATCTCTAACTATTAAATCATTTACTAATAATTTATATTCATCTATTTTTGCTTTATCTTGAATTTTGCGCATTAAGATAAATGTTATATAAAATAAAATGCATTCTTTTAGGTAAAGATTACAAAATGAAGTTATTGATTGTTTAATAATTTCTAAATTTATAGTTTTTGGATATTCTAAAGGAAAATCTCTAAATCTTTTTCCGAATATTTTTATCAAATCTTTTGGTTCTATATATTTTGGATTTATATAAAATTTTAACAAAATATTTGATAATCCAGTTAATCCATTAATAAAAAATTTCCATTGGCCAGATTGAAAAATAAATTCCTTTGTTTTAGAGATATAATGTTCTCCCCAATGTTGCATATTTAAGAATTTTGGCGGAAAAAATATAGCATCACATGTTGATAATGGATGTAAAGGATCCCAATTTTCCATACATTTCCAGCAAAAATCAGAATCGCAAGTTTTACATTTTATATGATCACAACCATCTATTTTTTCAATATATTGTTTACAAGAAAAACATTTTTTTAAATCTAATTCAAAACATTCACTTTCAATATCATGTTTTTCGCAACAAAAAAAACACAACTTTGTTTTGCATCCTTCGCAAATTATGACATTTACTTGATTTAATTGATTTAATTGATTTAATTGATTTAATTGATTTAATTCTTTAATAGAAGGTCTTCTATATTGATTTTTACAATCTGGACATCGATAATATTTTCTTTCATCAACAGTGTTTTTCAATTTAGAATAAAAAAGCGATTTTTCTTGTTCCAAAAAATCGAGAATATCATTCAGATTTTGTTTTCTATCACAATAAATACATTTGCTATTCTCAAGACAAATTTCAACATTTTTTAACACACAGTTTTTGCATAATTCTTCATGACAACATTTTGAGATGATAATATTATCTGTAAACTCTAAACAAATAGGACATTCAATAGTTTTGCCTATTGTTTTTCGCTTTAAATTTTGTTGTTTCTCCATGTTTGTTTTAAAAATTTTGAAAATACTCTTAAGAAAAAACAATTTCGAAAACGTTTTGGCAACAAAATTTCACAAAATTTTATTCAAACATATTTATGCATTACATAATTTGTTGATTGTTTCTTTATTTCAAATGATTTAATGAATCTACAAAAAAATTCATAAATATATTCGATTATAATATAAGATAAAAAAATCCAAAGTAATGTAAATGATCCAAAAAGCATATAACATGGAATTTTACATTCAGATCCAGTAAATATTTCACTTAATCTAAAAACATATTCAAACACAGATCCAATGATTAAAGATATAATTATTATTCTAACTAAATAAGAAATTATAGACCTTAAAAATTTAAATAAATCTTTAATTATTTCGATTAAAATTATCATCATGAAATATTATTATGAAAAATTATTTATTAATTTAAATCATTTAAAATGAATTTTTGTTAAAATAAATGATTTAATATAATAAAAACGTATATTTTTTGAAAGAATAATTATAAAAGTTGAGATTCTACAATTTTTTTATATGGAATTGATTTTCTATCATATTTTGATTTACAAATAAAAAATATAATAATTGATAAAAGAATAAATGAAATGATTAATATAACTATTATTCTCATTATTAATATTTTTTTAAGTATATTTGATGAAAGTTGATAATATAAATCTGTGACATCTTCACATTTTATCATCGTACATGGACCTTCGTCATATTCAATATAATAAGTACAACATAAAACTTGAGTAGTATTTTGGATGTGGTTGCAGTCGTTTTTTCCAATAAAAAGTCCAGTATTATATCCCGTATCTTCACAAATTCCAAACTTCATATAAAATGAATCTTGACCAATAACTATCACGCAAAGAAAAATAATTATAGATATAGGTATTGTAAATAATATAGAACATCCTATATTAATTGAAGATCTTGTTTTCATCATTTTTGAATTTTTTATTAATTATGAAACAAATTTAAATCATTTTAAAAAGTGAATAAATCATTTAAAGAAAATATTATTGTTGAATAATATTAATCTTTTTTGAACAAATTGAAATTAATTCGCCAATATTTAATTCCTGTGAATTTAATTTTTTAATATTCTTATTTTTCAAAATTTGATCAGTTTCTTCATCTTCTACAAATATTGAACCAGCAAATTTTAGATTTTCAAAATTTTCTTCATAACTAAATCCCATAGTTTCTTTTAATTCTAATAAAGCATATGGAGGAGGTCTACATGAATAAATACATTCGTATAAATATAATGTAGAATCATTCTCTTTGAATAAACCTAGTTTATGATTCTTGGAAATATTTGATGGTTTTTTACATATTAAATGTGTATTTAATTTATTATCTCTCAGATATTTTTCTAAATCTTGATAATTTTTTTCTGGATTTAATTTAAACCATGCTGTAACAGATAAACTAAATAGTTTTAAATTATAATATTCGTCTGTTATTGATAAATTATGTAAACAAATTTGTTCTTTGGATTCATTAGGTTCTGGATTTGTTAATACAATTTTTAGTATTTTAGATTGTGCCATTGATAAATATGGAATATTTTATTTTGTTTTTAAATGATTTATTTAATTTTATAAATGATTTAATTTGCTTCAGAATTCATATTTAAATAAAAGAGTTTATTAAGCTGAAAATGAAGATCCTGGATACAAGCCAAAAGTTATTAATATTGCTATTGCTACAATTGAAAATATTATAAAAACACCTATTTTTATAATTAATTGTTTTTCTTTATCATATGGATATGTAAGTAACATAGCATTTTCTAGAACTGAATTCAATAATTGTGATGCTGCAACTGGTAAACCAAAAATAAAAAATGCTTCAAATCCTCTATATAATCTATAATCTAATGGAACAGTAGTTGACATTATTTAATAAAATTTTTAAATTCTGATTATAAACTCTTATTTATGATATTGGACTTATTGTTATTCATTTAATTGAATATTTATTTTAATAAATGATTTATTTCGAAAATTTTATTTAAATAAATGGCCAAAATTACTAAATATGAATTACAAAAATATTTGAATTTGCTAATCGAAAGGAAAACTCATGGTGAATTAGAAAAAAAAGATGAAGATTTTATAACAAAATTAAAATTTCATTATTCAATTGAAATTGATATAATTAAAAAGTTGTTAGCTGGTCATAATTTTTTGCGAGATGAAAACAATCTATATATTTCCAAAGAATTTGTAGATAAATTTATTATTAAATTAAATAATGAAATGAATATTATAAATCAAAAGGAAAAGGAAAATATTCAAAAAAAAGAAGAAATTTTATTTTTTGAAGACGAAAAGACTAAATTTCCAAAAAATAATATTTGTATGTCAAAAATCTCAGAAATATCGAAAAATATAGATTTAAACATTGAATTAAAAAAAAGAAGTTCAAATACCAAACAAAAAGAGGAAAAATATGATCAAATTGAAAAAGATGAATTGAATGAATTTAATGAAGAAGATGCTGAACTAATTGAAAGTGATGAAAGTGATGAAGATAATAAAGATAGTGAAGAAGAACATAAAAAAAATAAAAAAAGATCCAAGAAAGAAAAAACTATCAATAAGAAAAAAGTTAAATTTACAGAAGAAAATGATTTAAATATCAAAAATGGATTTATTAAGTATACTGAAAAATCTAAAAATAATGAAAATAACTTGATTACACATTGGTCAAAATTATTAAATGATAAAGAATATAATTTTGATAAATCAATTACGATCCATTATTTGAAAAGAAGATTGAATAAAATCATTTATAAAGAATTTCTAAATTCTTTAAAAATAAATGATACAGATAGTGATACAAATAATAACATAAATACTATTAATAACACTATTAATAATGCAAATAATAGTTTAAATAATGATTCCAAAATGAAAGAATTTTTGATTCATTTGCCAGAACACCCTAATAAAATATATTGTGGACTCATAATTATGATTAGTAATCCAAATGATTTAAAACAATTATCTCAATTTGTAGCTAATACACTCAATTCTATGGGAATTGATATACAATATAACAAAATATTTTTCAAAAATAAGGAAGGATATCTTGTTACAAATATAAATCAAGATCCAACACATGCTATTTGGCAAATTGAATAACTTTTTAATATTAAGGAAGTAAGCTTTGTCATCTACATACACGAAATAAATAATTGTTTTTAATAATAAATACTGAAGAAATAATACATTTTAATTAATTTTATTAAGTTTTAATTCATTTTTTATTAGAGATTTTTGTCCTACACGCATTGACAAAGATTACTCTCTTAATAAATTACATAATTTGCATATACAACTTTTCATCGAATATAATTTATTATTATAACAATAAATAAGCTTTCGGTTTTTGTGAATTTTTTAATTAATCAAATATCTTTGTTGATAAATATTCATTATTAAAAAATAAATACAAATAAGTTTTATTTAAATTAAAAAAATCTTCATTTTATAAAATATCTATAAAATTATTTATTATACTAATTTTCAAAAAAGTTTTCAAAAAATCTTCTTATTTTAAAAAGAGTTTTTTGGTTTTAAAAAAAGGTCTTTTTATTTCAGAAAAGACTCTTTTAATTTTAAAAAAGACTCTTTTCATTTTAAAAAAGAGTTTTTTATTTTTGAAAAGAGCCTTTTCATTTTAAAAAAGAGCCTTTTCATTTTAAAAAAGAGTCTTTTCATTTTAAAAAAGAGTCTTTTCATTTTTTGAAAAGAGTTTTTTTATTTTTGAAAAGACTCTTTTCATTTTAAAAAAGACTCTTTTCATTTTAAAAAAGAGTCTTTTCATTTTAAAAAAGAGTCTTTTCATTTTAAAAAAGAGTCTTTTATTTTTAAAAAAGAGTTTTTTATTTTTGAAAAGAGCCTTTTCATTTTAAAAAAGACTCTTTTATTTTTTAAAAAGAGTCTTTTATTTTTAAAAAAGAGTCTTTTATTTTTAAAAAGAGTCTTTTCAAAAAATGAAAAGAGTTTTTTATTTTTGAAAAGAGTCTTTTCATTTTAAAAAAGAATCTTTTCAAAAATGAAAATAGATTTTTATTTTAATTTTAATAAATGATTTATAAATTTTTTACAATTATTTATTTATAATTAGTTCGGAGAAGGTTTCTTTAACAAAATTTTTATATGAATCATAATAATGTGGTTTTATATTAGACATATGAGAATATATTTTTTGATAACATATATCTACAGAATTTTGCATTTTTAATTTATATTTAATAAAAAGTTTTACTACTGTTATTTTTGGAAATTTAGATAATATATCCAAATCATAAATATCTTTTATGTGATCAACCATCCAATCCAAAGATTTATCTTTTATTTCATTAAATATTATAGCTTTTTGTGAATTAATAATCAAACAAATTTCCAAAGATTTTGGCGCTTTTTCTAAAAATGATAAACAAGCTGCATTCAAAACTTTAATATCAAATTTATCAGCTAATCGCAATATAAATGAAATATTTTCCATAGTAATTGGATTTTCAAAATTATTATAGAGAACTTTTAATAAAGTATGAAATTCTTCATAGTTTTCTTCATCTAATTGAATATGATCGGAATTTGATTCTTTCATTCCGCTTTCAAACATTTTTTTGAATACAGAACTCCAAAGTGATAATATATCTCTATGAGCACGTAATTCATGACCTTCAATTTTTATTGTAAGATCACCAAATTTTTTTGTCTCAAATATTGATTCCTCTTTTTTATTGCTATGTACATTTTGTTCCATTCAACATTTAATTAAAAAACAAAATCTAAAGTAAATTTTTTTCTAATTTATATTAATAATTCCTTTGGAATATTTTTTAAAGAAAATAAATGATTTAAACATTTTTAAATGAAAAACAATATTTATTTAAATCAAAATGGACAAGAATTTATTTGTGGAATTAAAGATTCTTTTTTCTGATATTGTTTCTTTCTTCTTGCTGGCATTATAAAATCATCATTATTTTCATCGTCAATTTTTCTCTTTATTTTTTCATCATTTTCTTCTTTTGATGATGATGAAGATATAGAAGAAAATCTATTTTTTAGTAATTCTGATACATTAGCAATTGGTTTATTTTCTTCATTATTTTTATCTCTATTATTATTTCTATTTTTTATGAAAACTCCGGATTCTCTTTCCTTTTTCCAATGTTCTGAACTATAATTTGAATCTTTTGAATATTTTTCATAAAATTGAATGACTTTTTCATTAAAGATAATACTATCAACATGAAAATCCAATAAATATAATCCATCTAATGTTTCGCATCTTGATAATCCAGTATATACTTGCCCACTAGTAAATATCTTCTTTCCAATGTCGAGTGCAAGTCTTTGGAATCCCATTCCCTGCGACTTATGTATCGAAATTGAGAAGCCTAACTTTAATGGGATTTGTGAATATATTCCTCCCTTCCAATCTTTGTCTTTATAATTAACTTTATATAATTCAACTTGGTTAGATGCTTTATATATTTCCCATGATTCGTACCATGTGAATCTTTTTACAGTTAAATTTAATCCATTTTCAAATAAAACAATCGGTAGATCTATATCATCTTCTGTCATATCTTCTGGGAGATTTCCATTTTCATCATATTCTAATGATGAAAATCCAACGACCTTTCCTTGAAGACCATTAACAAGTCCTAGTGGTGTACTCAAATTTATGGAAAGATATACTGAACATCCTTTTTTTAATATTAATGTACTTTCTTCGATTGAATAAATATCTTTCATTTTCTTTTCCATTGTTTTTCTTTGATTTTCATTTAATCCTTTAAATTCCCATCTTCCAATGTAGTTTTTTTCTTCTTCTTTTAAATCTATTAATCTTTTTGTATTTTCATCTTGTACTTGTTTTATTGTTGGAAATAAACTAATCGGTTTATCGATTTCATCCCAATTTAAAATTCTTCTATTTAATAATAATTTTTTTGATTTTTCAGTTAGAACTCCATGTCTTATTTCGGATAATATTTGAACAAATAGTGGATCTTTTTGACGATATACTTGATTTAATATTATAACATTATCACCAATAACTTTTTTCCAAGCATTTGTTTCAAAACAAAAATTAAAATCTTTATATTCTGGAGGATCTGATTTTCTAACAGGTTCTAATTGGGCCCAATCACCACACGCAATAATTTGAATTCCTGCGAATCCTTTTTCTTGATTTTCTCTAACTTTTCTATTATATTCTTCAATATGTAATCCTCTTCCCTTCAATAATCTATGTTTAATTCTTTCAGATTTAAAGCTAAGTGCTAAGTCATATAATCTTTGGAAATAATATGGAGAAATCATACTAATTTCTTCAATGAATAAAGTATCAGTAGTTATCCATCTATCCATAACAATGTTTCTCTTAGCAATTAATCTAGCTTCATCTTTTGTAGTAATAAATTGTTTAGAAGTACCAGCTCCTGACCATGAATGTAAAGTCATTGGTGAACATCCACTAAATTTTAACATTCTTCCCAAATTAATTGCCGAAATTCCGGTACTTCCAGTAACTTCTATTCTATGGTTTTCTTTCATTCTTAAACTTTGGATTGCAATAGATAATAAAAAACTTTTTCCAGATCCAGCAGCCCCACCAATAAATAAAGATTCACCATTCATAATTTTATCATATGCCGATTTTTGTTCTTTATTTAATTTATTTAGGGAACTTTCAAATGTTTCATCCATATTATCAACATCCTCGATTTTATTCAATACTTGAATATTATCCTCAAATTTAATTGTAGTAGATTCCAATTCCATATGAAAATTAAAATAATATATTCTATTATAAATATTTCTTTATATTTAAATGATTAATATTATAAATTGTTTTTTAAATTTGAAAAATTCCAAGAAAATAAAATATTTTTAAACTTATAAATGATTTAAATAAATTTATGTTTTTATTAAATAAAAATACAAAACAAATATTTTTTGATTTAAATATTTTTATTGAATTATAATTCATCGACATTTACTTTATCATAAATTTTTGGATTAGAAAAATAAATTCCAATTAAAATTAATAAAATTATTATAATTACACCAAAAGGAACTAATGTACATATTAAAACGGTATTTACATTTTCTTCAGTTGTATGAGAACATTCACCTATTTCCATTCTTTTTAAACCTAATAAATTTTTAGAATCTTCGAAATTATCTGTATTATTAAATTTTATCATTGTTAATTTTATAATCAACTCTATTTAATTTCAAACATTTTTTTAAATAAAATCCTTTATTATCAATAAAATAATATTTTCGATATCTTTTTCCCTTTTACATAATCTCTTCAAGATATATATTCTAAAACAATTATTTTAATATCTCTTAATTTTTATTTTTCTTAAATCTTGGTTTTGATTTTTTGATAATTCTTTTTTTGGATTTTTCATCATCACTTGATTCATCACTTGAATCATCAGAATTTGATTCATCTGAATCAGATTCAGAATTATTTGAAGATTGATCTTTTTCTTTAAGTTCTTTCTCCATTTTTTTCATTCTTTTTTCCAAAGATTTTATTTTATCATCTTTTAATTTTGATACTTTTGATATTTTGGAAACTTTAATAATTTTTCTCTTTTTTGGTTTTTCAAATGAAAAAGATTTAACTTTTTTCTTTTTACTTCTTTTAACTTTTTTCTCATTTTCAGAATCAGATTCCTGAGATTCTTCTGATGATTCAGATTCAGAATTTTCTGATTCAGATGATGAATCGGAATCTAATGATTTATCTTTCTTTTTTTGTCTTTTAATTGGTTTAGATTTTCTTTTTTTCACTTTTTCTGGTTCTGGCTCAGAATCGGAATCGGAACTTTCTTTATCAGAACCATTATTTACGGAAGTTGCTTTTGGCTGAAATTCTTTTGAAATTAATTTTAATATTTCTGAAGCTTCTGGTAATAATGCAACATCAAATGCTAAATCTTCTATTTTCATAGATTGTTTTCCTGGTATAGTAATTTTTTTATCAATTAAAACTTTTAATATATGTTGCTTGGAATATTTTAAAAGTTGTTTTGCTATTGTTTTTTGTTGTATTGTAGCATTTTCAAATCTATTCTTTTTTTCATCTTGTTTTTTTCTCAAATAAAGTGCAAAATCTGGACAATGTTTTGGTTCAATAAATTTCAAAATTTCTTCTTTGGACATTTTTTGAAATGGTTCCATAAATAATGGTTTAGATATTTTTCCTTCACTAACATAATATTGATATGCATCTATTAATTGACTTTTTCCAAATTCAGCGGATAATGATTTTTTATTATATGATCTTCTTTTTTTTTTATTATCATTAATATTTTTATTATCTTGTTCAGTTGTTTTTGTAGTTTCAGTAGACATTTTTTTTAATTTTGATAAATTATGATGTATAAATTTTATCTTTTCTTTTTTTTCAGAAAAAAAAGTAATATAATTTGATTTTTTAATATATAAATTTTTTTAAAAAAGAAATTAAATTTCTTATTTTAATATTAAATTACTTGATTTACAATTAAAATATAAAATTTATTGTAAAAGATCTTGTTTAATATTTTTTAATAAAAAAGATAAAATCTCTTTTTTTTTAAAACAATTGCTTCTCCTTTATTTTGAAAAAAAAATTGAATTAAATTAATTCAATAAAAATAATAATTTCGAATATTATACAAAATAAATATATATTCTAAGAAAACAAATTTTTAATATTTAAAATTTTATTGATAAAAATCATATAATTTTATTGATATTAAAAATTAGACAATGGAATTAGAAGAAATAAATAATGTTGATCGAATTTCTAAAGATAAAAAAGTTATTTCTAAAAGAAAATTTGAAGCAGAAAATTTATTATTTGATCAAAATGAAATTGATAGTGAATTAGATAAAATTAATTCGAATAATAAAAAATATGATATATCAAATGAAGAATTATTTGATTTAAATGAAAATGATGGAAAAAATGAAAAGACAGAAAATAAGTGGTTAGTAAAAATATATCATTGGTTAATTATTGAAAAAAATAAAGCAAATAATGATAAAATTAGTTCTTGGAAAAATGATTGTACTATAAGACCATATAAAACTAATTTTTGGACAAAAGAAAGAATTCCTCCTATTGAAGAATATTTAGAAGATAAAGAATATATTTATTTACCAATGAGATTTGGTATTAAAGAAATGAAAAAGGATATTTATAAAGATACATTCATAATAATAGATCAAAGGTTTAAATCATTTGTTGATACAAAAGGAAATTTATTACCTGAATTCAAAATAGAATTATCTGAAGATTTCTCGCAAATTTCTGGACGTGATGTTTGTGTAAAAGATTTAATAAATTATGGACAAGCAACTCTTTGTTTACCTACTGGAGCAGGAAAAACAACAACTTCGGTTGCTATCTATTGCGAAATTTGTAAATACGAAAAAAAGAGAATTAGATGCTTAATTATTGTTAATTCAAATGGATTACAAACACAATTAGTTATGAAAATTGGTGAACAATGCCCAGATATTTTAATTGGATCATGGAAGGATAAAAAAGTTAAAAAGAATCCAGAACTTTATGATATGATTGTAACAACAATTCAAGGTGTTACACAAAAAGATAAAATTAAAAAGAAATTGAAACCTCCAAAATTTAATTCAGAATTTGAAAAATATTTTTATTATTTCAAACATGGAGATGAGTTTTTTTCATTATTTGGTATGACTTTAATTGATGAAGGTCATCATTATTCTGGTGATAATTGGAGATCTATTTATGCAATGTGCAATTCAAGATATATTTTAACATTAACCGCTACACCAAAACAATCTGGAGGAATGGAAAAATGTAGAGAAATTTGGACTGGAGTACCTTCTATTTGGAAAAAGAAAGATTATAAAGATAAAGGAATTGTGAAATTCTTTGAACCAAAATATGAAAAAATACCAGATCAATGGAGAGATACAAATACTTTGGATAAAATTGCAATGACATCTAATTTATGTGAAATTGAAGATAGAAATACATATATTGCAAAAAATTTAGTATCTGAATATAATAAAATTAAGGATGGAGGTGGAATATTATTAGTTTTAGGTGAAAGAGTTGAAAAAATACCTCATATGCATAATTTGAGATTATTGATAAAAGAAATAGATCCAAGTTTATCATGTATAGTTCATGGTGGAAAAGAAAGGCATGATTTAGAAGAATTCAAATATCATCATATAGTATTATCAACTTTTTGCATGTTTGCAGAATATTTGGATTGTGACAAAATTGCAGCAGTTGCAATAATAACTTCAAATATACAACAAAATATATTAGACCAATGTTTAGGAAGAGGATCAAGATTTAATTCATTATTTGGTAAAATGACTGTATTATATTTTGCGGATTTATACTCGTTTTTTAAAGATAATTTCAAATCACATTTAAATTTCTTTATTGAAAGAAATTTTCAAATAGAATATATTGATTTATTAAATCCACCAAAACTAAAAGATAAATCGAAACCAAAAAAACAAAAACAATCTTATAATCCAATTGTACCAGAAGTATCATCTAATCCTTTTTAATTAAAAAATAAAATTTTATTTTTAAATAACATTATCATATCCCTTTAATGTATCTAAAATTCCATCCAAAACTTCAACCCACTCAATTTTCGTCTCTTCTTCATTTTTCAATATTTTTTTGTTATAATTAAGAATTTTATCATTAATTTCTTTAGATATTAGATCTATCTTTTTATCATTTAAACTCTTTTTTTCACTTTCATCTTCTCTTTTATCTTCCTTTTCATCTTCCTTTTTATCTTCTCTTTTATCTTCTCTTTTATCTTCTTTTTCAACTTTGATTATTTTAGTTGTTTTAATTTCAGATGATTTTCTCTTCATTTTTTTATTTTTATTAATTGGGACAAGATCTGGAATTAATTCTAATAATTTTTCTTGATTTATATCTTCATTATCGATCTTTAACATATCTGGTATTTTGCTAGATCCAGTAATTCCACCTTTATTAATGATATTTATTTCGCCTTTACTTATAACACATAATTTTGTTACACCTGTGCTTATTTTCCAATGATATGGTTTATTAAGAATTGTCATTCCACCAAAATCTAATGAATAAAAACTATTTTTATCAAAAGATTCTTTGATAAATTCAATTTTATTTGATTCGGATCTTTTGACAGTAATAAGAATGGACATTTTTTGATTGTTTTTTAATGATAATTTTTTTAAAATATTTATTTAAAATTTAATTGAATCAATATAAATGAATAAAATACAAAATATTAAATGAATAAATTTTCAATCTTCTTTAATTTTTATAGATTCTGAATTTCTTTTTGATATTTCTGTTTGTATTAAATTATATATTGATAAATTTCTTGAATTTTGAAATATAAAATTGAAATTAGGATTAGGATTAAAATGTTCATTATCGAAAATTTCATTTAAAATATATCCTCCACCATTTTTTGTTTCAAATTGAGTGAATTTAGAATCAAAATTATCA
>Ga0182030_10005384_pt1 | contig 27174 bp, 25 predicted proteins | sample 812S3MmetaG_FD_121299 | JGI IMG/M metagenome (GOLD analysis project Ga0182030, IMG submission 121299) | Permafrost microbial communities from Stordalen Mire, Sweden - 812S3M metaG (Illumina Assembly) | ecosystem: Environmental > Terrestrial > Soil > Wetlands > Permafrost | place: Sweden...
AATGCTGCTCTCCGATCTGCTGGCCAGCTTGCCGGTTCACCCCAGTCATCAGGTCAACACGGTGGCCCTTTTCCGGATCGTATGCGAACAGCTGTTTTCGAGCCAGTTCAATCGCAGACTGCCGCATCGTGGATACGCCGACGGATTCACGAAGTTGCTCGCGGTCGCTGGTGACGACAGCGATCTCGCTCCGGCCGCGGCTGGCGGCGACATAGAACAGTTCCTTTTTCATGACGTCTGCCGAGATGATCACGCTATCTACGGTTTTGCCCTGGCTTCGATGGGCGGTGACCGCATATCCGTAGGTGTATTCGTGATAATTCGCAGGGAGCGTTCTGCCATCTTCGAGGCGAATGGCACCACCATCTAGAGAACTCACTTTGACTAGCTCTCCGTTGGTCGCCCGGAATTCCGGTCCTCGACGGTTTGCTGTCAGCATGAGGCTGTCGCCAGGGGCAACTTCAATGGGCTGACGCTCATAAACCGAAAATGCCCGCGTTTGTTTCGGCGAGATGTTCACCTCTTCTCCGGTTTCTTTTCGCGCAACTAAAGATTCAGGGCCAGTGCGCACGACTTCCAGCGACTCATGTCGTTTTGCAAGTTTCGTGTCTCTGTGAAACTGCAGAATCTGCCCCTCTTGGTAGTTGGACAGTTCCTGTTTCTGGGCTCTTGTCCATTGGAGCGATACGTACCGATCAAAAGAATGGCCGACTCCCAGTTCGCCGTGTTCTTTCCGGTCCTGGCGAATCGCGTCGGTGAGTTGGGAAATCTCAGCATGAGTGCTCGCAACTACCAGCGTATCGCGTCCTTCGGTTCGGAATTCACGATGCAGCTCCGCTACAATTTGGCCTCGGTCGAAGATCGATACTTCGCGAATCGCTCCGAGCTTTTCCAGTTGTGCGAACCCTTCCTCCGGTGAAAGCCTCATGGTCTTTACGGCCTCGCGATAGAGGGAGTTCGTCTGCCGCTGTACTTCAGTAAGGGAAATACTCTTCAGGCCAGACTCCCGTTCCAAGATACGCAAAGCATCCGAGGCCTCGACGCTGGGAATTTGTCGCGTGTCACCGGAAAAGACGATTCTGGTTCCCTGATCCTCGGCGAGGCGCAGCAAGCTTTGCATTTGCCGGCCAGAGACCATGCCTGCTTCGTCAACAATCAATACCCTGCCGCGCAGCGCCCCCTGTGGTTCTTGAGCCTCCAGAAGTCGTGAGACAGTCATCGCATCTCGGAAGCCGACCTTTTCCAGTTCGTCCACCGCACTTCGAGTGGGAGCCAACGCGAGAACTTCGTGTCCGGCCTCTCTGAGGTTACGGTCAATTTCGCGCAGTGTCGCCGTCTTGCCGGTACCGGCAGCGCCTCGAACATTGACCGCCAGGTCGCGAGAGTCGAGTACAGCTTCGACGGCGCGCTTCTGTTCGGGACGGAGGTGGCCCGAAAGCTCAAAGTCACGCCCCTTGCCGAGATGGTCGTAACGGTCCAATCCTCGGTTAACCATCGCGATCATTTCACGCTCACGTTGGAGGCTCGCGTGTGTCGCAATTTCATCCCCGGAGGAGATGAGAGCTCCTTTCGCACGTTCAAGGGAGAGCGAGCCCTGAAGGTCACCGAGTTCGACGTTGCCGCGCCCGTGACGAAGAGCTTCGGTTAGCACCTCATGTTCCCTAGCGACTGAGAGACGCTCGAAGATGTGCTCCTGGGAGTATGCAAGCGAAGCCTCATGCACACCGCGATTGATTTGAGGCGAATGGGATTTTGCCTGAGCCTCGTTCAAGCCATCCCGAAGCGCTTGCCTCTCATCCGGGGTCATTCGTTCTTGCTGAAGGTTACGGACTAGCTCGGTCGATATTTCTTGAAGCTTGTCAGCCCGCGTCTCCCGGACGAGTACCGCAACCTCGTTGTCTGTTGGCGCACGACCACGTGAATTGGTGAACTCCTGAATGGCCGCATCCCGCTGGGCACTGCGCTGGCTGTACTTGTCGAGGAGGTCCTGGGAGAATCCCGCGATCTCGAATCCCTTGTCACGGCCACGAACATCGTGACGGTTTTCAACCTCGTAGCCAAGGGCGCGTACCTCGCGAGCCAGGGCATTGCGATAGACCTCGGTCAGGTAGCTGCGACGTTCGTACAGACCGGAAGCCTGTAGCGCCTTCCAACGCCCTTCAGTGCCATCGTAAGTGAGATTGGCAGCGACGGCATGAGTGTGGAGTTGAGGATCTAGCTGACGACTCGTGTCGTGAGTGTAGGAAGCTACGATCCAGTTTCCGGTGGCTCGATTTTCGTTCAGGCCGGCGAGGCGAACCCTAGTGGCCGAGTATTTCTCGGCTTCTTCCAGGGCCTCGCGCACAGCGGTCTCGTGCGCGACGACCAGTCTGTCATCACCGCCAACAATGGCCATCACAGAAACGGATTTCGGCGCCGAAAATGTCATGTCATAGAGAGACCGGGCCCTGCTTTGTTCCTTACCATCGCTGGTAATGCGATCTGCCCCGTGACGTTGCCGGAGGAATTCTCCCGTTTGCGGATCAAGGCCCCGTCTTACAGCCTCGAAATCCTCGGGCGTGACCTCCCCATTCAGTCCGAGCAATTCAGCGCCGCGTCCATGCCACTGGCCTTGGACGGTCCGATTCTGGTCGTAGTAGTCGCTCTGTTGAAGATGGCGCTGTGCGTAGCCTTCACCGCCGGTCATGGCACGAATCGTCAGCACAGGAAGACGCTAGTACTGTTCGAATTCCGGCATCAAGCTCGTCTTTCTGCTAGTCCTTACCTTCTCGGGCCTCCCGACCGTAGACAGAACAACTGATTGAGAATCCTTGTTTGATCAGTGCATAAGAGGAATGCTGCAGATTTACCAGATAGTGAGGTCTCCCTTTCTGAGGAGCAACAACCAAAACCGGAGGGTCGGGCTGTAAATGTGGCTGTACGCCGTGAAAAGCAACGACGTAACGGCACTGCAGGAAGATATGACCGCAGCTTTGGAAGAGTTCAGAAAGGCCTCACCCTTTGGGCTCCTTTGCGGTCATTGAGAGTGACAACGAACGGTAAATCAGCCACACGCGCGCAGCGTGCGAAACTGTTGCGGTTCAGTTGCCAGGACCCGCTAGTCGTGCGATTTTCCCCGCGAAAGTAGTTTCAAGCGGATTTCTTGAATGCCTCCTGGGACGCTTGCGCCCCGATTGTGAGCACGACTCGGCCGCTGACCTTCCCAGTCTTGAGGCGCTGGAAAACGTCGTTGATCGCTTCGAGAGGCTGTGTCTCGATGATTGCCCTTACCCTGCCTTCAGCGGCAAAGCTCAAAGCTTCCTCCAAATCGAGCCGCGTGCCCACAATCGAGCCGCGGATGGTATAGCCGTTCAGCACTAGATCGAAAATCGAAACCGGGAATTCTCCCGGAGGCAGACCGTTGAGCACACAGGTGCCGCCTCGCCGCAGCATCCCGATCGCCTGCTTGAAAGCCATCGTCGACACGGCCGTTACCAGAACTCCCCGCGCCCCGCCAATTTGCTTCTGAATCTCGGTGGGCGGATCTTGTGTCTTGGCATCGATTGCAATCTCGGCTCCGAGTTTTTGTGCTAATGCCGCCTTTTCCGGCCCCAAGTCCACCGCCGCCACATGCAGCCCCATTGCCTTGGCATACTGAATCGCAACGTGGCCCAACCCGCCGCCGGCACCTGAGATCACCACCCACTCGCCTGGCCGCGTATTGGTTTCTTTCAGCCCCTTGTAGGTCGTGACTCCAGCGCAAAGAATCGGCGCCGCATCAACAAAGGGCAGGTTCTTTGGGATTCGCCCCACATAGTCGGCTTGTGCCAATGCAACTGGGCAAAGCTGCCACCCGCCGAATAGCCGGAGTTTTTTTGTTCCAGACACAGGGTTTCCCAACCTGAGAGGCAAAAATCACAATGACCGCACGCGCTATGCAACCAGGCAATACCGACCCGGTCGCCTTCCTTTAAGTGTGTAACACCCGAGCCGAGCGCGACAACGATACCGGCTCCCTCATGTCCGGGGGTGAAGGGAAGGGCTGGCTTCACAGGCCAGTCGCCGTCCGCCGCGTGCAGATCAGTGTGGCAGACCCCACTCGCCATGATTTCCACCAAAGCCTGCCCCGGCCCAGGTTTGGGCACCGGAAGCTCTCGCATCACGAGTGGCTCGCGGAATTTTTCAACGACTGCGGCGTTCATATTTTTCGGGATCGGCATACTCCATCCTCCTTATACCTATGATCAATTTCCGGCTAATCGGCGATTACACTGTTTTTCATCGCGACTCGTCGCAACACGGCCTAATGACCGAAAAACTTGCGACGTAGATCGGGCCAGAACTCCTTCATGATGTTGAAAGCCGTATCGAGGCTGACCTGTTGACCCCATTTGTTGGCTGTCTTCCCGAGGCTTCGGTCAGCAGCCGGATAGTAGAGATTTTAAATCCCAGCGGCGACGGCATTTCCCAGGAGTTCCGATGTGCCGAAATGGTTTCGGCCATCATCGTTGCGGGTGATGAATTCCCGGCTGATAGCGTATCCGGTCCGCTTCAAGAAGCCTCCCTGACCTTTGGTGAAATAGCGAGGATCCTGATGCAGGGCCGTGGGGAATATTGCCTCTGTCATCAAATTGCCGATGGCCTGATCGGCAAATGCACCGCCGTAATACTTGCTAAAGCCCTTCGCGCCTTGTCCGAAAGAGCGATATTGATCCTGTGCCATCGACGACCCCGCGACTATTCCGGCAACAAGGAACGCCGTCGGATCGAAGGAGTCGTCAAAGGCGAGTTTGAATTTTTGGCCCGGCGATAGTGGCTGGCACTCTGTCGCATCCTCATCGCTGCGGTAGTTGGGGATCAGCCACATGATGTGGTGCTGGCGATATTCGCTCATGCCCGACCCCTGTTCTGTTTTCCATTGTTGGGGTTGGGGTGTATCCGGAAGTGTTGGACCCTGTTGGCAGAGAGTGATATTGCAGCCGAGAAACAGCATTAGACCATCCATTAGCAAGTTTCCAGTTCTTACCGGAAAAGCTGTCCGCATCATTTCTGTTAGCGCTCCACGGTGACGACAAGCCCGAAGAACCACCTGAAAGGAAGCACGAATCTCCAGCGATCGAGATCGTGCTGACGTATGAAATCTAAGCCCATCCAGCGACTCGAGATTGCGAACGTGATCGGAGCCAGGTCACCGCATCGAACGAGCGCGATGGCCCGAGACACGGGACTTAGAGCTTCTCGTCGCGTGATTTGCCCATTCCCATTCAGCAAGCCAGTTTCTGCGGCATCTCCCTTCACATTGGAACTCCGACATCGGTCCCCCGCATTGTGGGCAGACCAGGTTGATGATCGACGAGATGATCTGCGGGTTTGATTCGCCCGGCATTGTGTCAAAGGTGCTCATAATCGCTCTCCTATCCAGAGATCTGACAAACGCGCGAGAAGCAGACACTGGCCACAAACAACGGAAATGTGCCGCGCGGGTCTTCTACGCTCTCGGGCGCTCCGAACTGGTTGGCTGCGGAGTCCGTCTCGGCCACCAAATGTCTGCCGCCTCGCTCAGCCACGAGAGTGCAAGCTGAATGCCAATACCGAATTGCGAATAAGAGCCGATAACAAAGCAGTTCCTGAGTGCGGCGCTTGCATTAAGCATGATTTCTCCTGCCCAGCATTAGGCATGTGCCCAGATGTGGGCGAACTTGGCACTTGAGTCGCGGTCAGTCTGCAAGACTGACGCCATGCAAACACATGAAGAGTCAACCGCGTTAAAGACTCTACCTCACGCTTGAGCCAATTGGCACGGGAATTGCGATCCAACACAAGTGATCAGGGCCTGCTCTCGGCGAACGGTCGTTCCTAGGACCGAATTGCCGGACCAAGAAAGAGCAAACGGGAGGAGTCAATAGTGCGAAAGCTAATAGGTGCAATTGCTGTGTGTCTGCTCACATTTCCGGCGCTTTGCCAGACCGCATCGAAGTGGCAGATAGCCACCATTACTGAGGTTAGGCCGCATCCGGCTGCAGGAGAGGACGCGTCTGATCCCCTTACATACGACGTATCCGTGAAGGTGGGTGGCACAATTTATCTGGTGCTGTACACGACACCATTGGGCGAACTACCCCCGAAGTACGCAGCAGGGCGTGACCTGCTGGTATTCGTCGGTAAGAACACGATCACTTACAACGACATTTTGGGTCAGTCGCTTCAGGTACCGATAGAAAGCCAAAAACCCGCTGCCGAACCCAAGCAATCGAAATAGAGCGTGCTGCCTGCGGCAGAGTCATGCTCGAGGAGCTTTTTCAGGAGTTACATGTCGACGCGGCGAATTCTAGTCGACTTGGAGGAAGAATGTATCGTTTGTTTGTACTAAGGAACGAAAAGAGCGGCTGCTTCTGCGGATACGCACTTATCAGTCTCTGGGCATTGCTGTTGTGTTCCGGCATTGGTGCATTGGCTCAGAGCACCACTCCCACATTGAAAGCGAATCCACCATTCAGCATTCGCGCTACTCATCTCCTCGGTTTCCCAAACACAAAAAACAACTGCAACGGGACTTTGTCGGTTAAGGACGATGCCTTGCGATTTGAACAGGATGCAAAGCCCGCCGCAGAGGTAGAGATCGCGTCTGTTCAGGGCGTGTTTCTGGGCAGCGAGAGCAAGCAGGTCGGCGGAACGCCGGCGAAGATCGGGAAGGCTGCGGCTCCGTTCGGAAGTGGCCGAGTCGTCAGTCTCTTTAGCCATAAGAAATACGACACTCTGACCGTGGAATATGTAGATGCTGATGGAGGAGTTCACGGCGCGATCTTCCAGGTAAGGGAAGGACAAGCTAAACACGTCCGGAAGGAACTTGTGACTCGGGGCGTATCTCCCAGTCTTCACGACGACCGGTCAGCGGAACCCAGCACTGCGGAGGCCTATGAAAAGCAATAAACTGAATTTATACACCTGTCTCGCAGTAATCGTGGCCGTCGCGGTTGCATCTCCCCGTGAACTGGCTGGCCAAACTGCATCCGAGAAATCCTCGGCGCTAAGCAGCGGTTCCGCCCCCCAATGGAGTGTACAGATAGACAGGGTTGAGCCCGGCGAGATCCAGCTTGCTTATTCCTTCCAAGCCGCCATCTACGAGAGCCTCCTCGAGGAATTGAACAAGACGCACCAGTTCAAGCACGTGTTCCGGGAGGGAGATCGTAAGGCTGGCGACGCTCCCAACTTGCTCGTTTTAAAAGCGACCGTGGTGAAATACACGCCGGGCAGCGAGACACGGCGCGCGGTGACTACGTTTAGCGGAGCGACAAAATTAAGCGTCCGAACCCAACTGGTTACCCGCGAGGGAAAAATTGTGCTCGACCACACGGTGAACGGGAATGTTCGCTTCTTCAGCAGCAATTTGCGCGCTACCCACAATTTGGCCCGCAATATCGCCAAAGTGATCAAGCAATCGGAATGGCTCGGATCCGAGCGGCTGGCGCGATACTCACCAGTCAACTCAGACTGCGGACGGCACACATCTCCTGGTTTTTGATGGAAGTACCAGGTGAAACGTTAAGAAGAGTTACAAAACACCGCTTGATCACCCAATCAGCAGCCGGGTTCGGCAAGTCGCAAGAGGAGGACCGATGAAGTTTCGACAAATTCTTATTGCTATCGTGATTCTCGGCACGGTGTGGCACACTGCCGCAGCCCAGCCGAAGAAAAAGAACATCCAAGCGGATGCGCCTCCGCCAGAGAGCATTCTGGCGGGTACAAGCAGGCAGTCCAATCCTGTTCTATCCGAACTGACTGCGCTCAAACCTGAAAGGCCCTTGGGCCCACAAGACGTTCTCAAATCCTACGAAATCGCCATGAGCATGGTGGCAGAGAAGACATCGGCCGATTTCTCTGTAATCGTGCAGGCCCAACAAGCAAATCAAATTTCCCGGGAAAAGGCAGAATACCTCCTGCAGCAGAGCTACCAAATGGCAATGATGCAGTATCAGGTGCTTAGCGCGCTCCATGACGTTCTGAAACATGACATCGACGAAGCAGCAGGGCAGCAGCCAAGGCAGTCGCTGAAAACGACAAGCTCCGATACGGTTTTAGTGGTTCCTTTTCCGGGCTCCGTCCCTGCATCCAGATGACATCGAAATTCCTCTTCGCTAAGGTCGCATGGAACTTCACGTCCTTCAGTGGGGACAGAGGAGCCCAAATATAGCATGCGATACCCGGGGAAATTAATTGAGGGCGGTGAGGGCGTCGCCCTCGACTCGGCGAAGCCTTCACCCGCGGAGATGCTCTCTGTTCTGTCGCATTGCTTACCCTCTCTTTATCGATACGCTTACAGATGTTTGGGGAACAAAGCTGATGCCGAGGATGCGGTGCAGGATGCGCTATTGGCAGCTTACAAGCACCTGAACCAATTCAGAGGCGACGCGCAACTTTCGACGTGGCTGACCACTATCGTTATCAATTGCGCAAGAATGCATTTGCGCAAGCGGTCACGCTATATCCATGTATCCCTCGATTCACGAATCGGAGACGACCAGGAGTATCCCCTCTCCGATACTTTGGTGGATCACCGGCCTAACCCGGAGGATGAGTGCCATAAGGCTTGGGCGAATGCGCGCTTAATCGAGTCAGCAGCAAGACTATCGCCGACTCTGCGTAGAACGTTTCACCTGCGGTATGTGTATCATCTTTCCGTCTGCGAAACAGCTCGCGTTCTGGGAGTCCCCATCGGAACGGTGAAAGCGCAGACTGCTCGGGCACGAGCTAAAGTGCTGAAGTCGATACGAGGGGTGCTCCACACGAGATCTCGTTCCCGTTGACGCCTCCGGTAGCACACTCATTCCATAACTTCGCTCAAAGAGAGCATTGTTGTTCGCGGGCCCGCATGCTCCATCGCCCGCGTAGACCGAATTGCTTAAGCTCACCCAGAATGAAAAAGCTCAGTTGAGGATCGAACGCAATTTCCTGAGACATAATGTTGAAGTGTTTGAAGTGGGTGCCGGTCCATTCTTGTGGATGGGAAAGCAACCACTCCCTTCCCGATCCATGACCCAATAGGGGCACGATCCAAACGCATATGACCTTATCTGCCCTTATTCGGGCACACCTGCCCGGATGCTGTCTAGATAGTTCGAATCATCGGAGCATCTCCGCGCAAGTATTTGATTTGGCTAGTATTACGCCTGGTCTGTCAATGGCCTTACGCTTGCCATGAACAGTTTCGAGTTGATCTTGGCAATTGTCCGTCATCGGAATTCTCAACATTTTGCCAAGGAGGAGCCGATTCCGTTGCTCGATCACAACAGCAAGCCCGTGGATAAGCCAGAAATCAACATTGTCGCCAGCGAACATGGCGCTCTGGCGTCTTTGAAGGGCCGCATTGATATCGATTCCTCTCCAGCAGTGCGCGACCAGCTTATCGCGCTTTTGCACGCGCCACATCCGAAGACGGTGAGCATTGACTTGTCGGGCGTCACCCATATCGACAGTTCCGGCGTTGCCACTCTGATCGAAGCGCTAAAGATCGCACGAAACTGTGAAACTGAGCTTAGGCTGCAGGGGTTGCATGATCGCTTACATCGCCTATTTGAGGCGACGGGCATTCTATCCCTGTTCAATGAAGGCATTCGCAGATGAACCACTCTGGGTGCGAGGCGGTCTGATGGCCAATTTTCTCGAAAATGCCGGCAGGGAGACTCTCAGTCAACTCGACTATGTTGGGAGCCTGAACATTCAATTGTGGGCCACCCTGCGCGGGATGCGTGCGGCCCTGCCCCTGGTTGGAAATCGACTTCGGTGGCGAGCAGCCGTTCACCAGATGCTAGACATCGGGGTTGACGCGCTGCCGATGGTTGCCCTCCTGGCGACATGCAGCGGTTTCATCCTGGCCATGCAAGGAGCATCTGAGCTGCGGCGGTTCGGGGCTTTGCACTACGTAATCGATTTGGTCGCGCTCGGCTTCACACGCGAACTTGGTCCGCTGCTGACTGCAGTCGCCGTCAGCGGACGCTCTGGTTCTGCATTCGCAGCCGAGATTGGCACCATGAAGGTGACGGAAGAGATCGATGCGCTTAAGGTCATGGCCTTCGAGCCGGTGGAGTTCGTGTTAGCGCCAAAGTATTTGGCGGCACTGGTGGCAGTCCCGTGTCTCACTATCGTCTCCGCGCTGTTCGGCATTCTCGCCGGGGGACTATTTATGTTCTTCAGCACGCACCTTGGTCTCGTGCTCTATTTCCGATACGTGCTGACCTCAATTGCGTTGCGGGATGTGGTCGCCGGGATGATCAAGAGTTTGGCATTCGCCACCATCATTACTCACGTGGGATGCCTAGAAGGACTTCGTGTGCGCGGCGGGCCCGACGCAGTAGGCCGCTCGACAACTTCGGCGGTCGTGCGATCAACGTTCATGGTCATCGTTGCCGACGCGATATTCACCACCATCTTTTACTTCGTAGGAAAGGCTTAAATGTCCATCATTTCAGTGCGCGATCTGGTCGTGGAATACGATGGCCGGCGTGTGCTCGACGGCTTGAACCTTGACATCGAGCCAGGCAAGATCACAGTTCTGCTGGGGGGCAGCGGTTCAGGAAAGAGCACACTCTTGCGGCAAATTCTTGGCCTCGAGCATCCGAAATCGGGCAGCATCTCGATCAAAGGCACAGACATCACTACCTGTTCACAGGCGGATTTGAAGACACTCCGACGGTCGGTTGGGGTGGCCTTCCAGAGCGCTGCTTTGTTCAATTCACTTTCGCTGGAAGAGAATGTGGCGCTCACTTTGCGGGAGCACACCGCACTGGCTCCTTCCGTGATCGACCTGATCGTTTGGTTGAAGTTGGCAGTGGTGGGCCTGGCCGATTTCGGCAAACTGCACCCGCAGGAACTCTCGGGAGGCATGAAGAAGCGTGCGGCAGTAGCGCGGGCGCTTGCGATGGATCCCGAAATCTTAGTGCTGGACGAACCCTCGGCAGGGCTTGACCCCATCGTGGCGGCAGAACTGGACGAACTCATCGTATTTCTGAAGGAGACTTTTCAAATTACGGCTCTTGTTGTCACCCATGAGATGCACAGCGCCTTCCGAATCGCCGACCGGATCGCAATGCTGTTCGATGGAAGGTTCCTTGCAGTCGGCACAAAAGACGAAATACGCGCAAACCAGAATCCACGCGTGAGGCAGTTCCTCAACCGTGTGTCAGCCAACCCGATGCATACGCCGGCATTGGCCTCCTATCTGGAACGGTATGTGCAAAGTCAGGAGGCAAAACCATGACCACCGAAGCAAAGGTCGGTGCCTTTGTCCTCGGGTGCTTCGCTGTACTCGCGTTCACGGTCATCTACCTGTTGAATGCACAGTATAGCGGCGGCACCGTGCACTATCGCACCTACCTGCGATACGCCGGAGGCCTTGAGCCCGGAGCCTCCGTGCTGTACGGAGGTATGAACGTGGGCAAAGTTACAGCCGTGCGGCCCTGGGCTACGGATCCGACTCGAATCGAGATTTTGCTTGAAGTCAAAAAGGACACTCCGCTGAATGAGAAATCAGTGGCCAAGCTAGGATTCGTGAGCGTCATGAACAGCGCCGCCTTGTCGATCACAACCGGCACTATCGATGCCAAGCGTCTTCCTCCAGAGTCAACCGTCGCCTCACAAGAAGGCGCCAGTCTGGATGAGATCGCTGGCAAACTGGCAACCGTTGCGGACAGCGCGAATACGCTGATTACGCAGGCACAGGGAGAACTTAACGACATCAGCGGCAACATGAACCATCTGCTTGCCAATCTCGACACGATGACCGGGCCGCGGAATCAGAAAAAGGTCCAAGCTATTCTGGACAACATCGATCGATTGGTGGCGGACGAGCGCCCAAAGATTGATCGTCTTACAGACCAACTGGCCAGGGTTAGCCAGCATGCGGATGACACCATTCAAAATGTGAATGGCACAGTGACCGATTTGCGCGCTCCCGTGCGGAAAGATCTGGCTGAATTGCAGACCACTCTGGAAGAGGCGAAAGGCTTGCTGCAGTCGATGCAAGTCATGGTACGAGCCAATGACTCCAAGATCAGCGACACGGTGGAAAATCTACGCGACGCGACTGACAACCTCAACCAGTTTACGAATTCATTGAAGCAGCGTCCCTGGAGCCTGGTGAGAGTGAAACAACCCGGGGACCGCCAGGTTCCGAAATAGGTCAGGAGAGGGGAATGAAATGAAGAAACGTTTAAACAAGCTCGCGTTGCTGCTGGCGATCATAACCGCCCTGACCGGTTGTGGCGGGAAGGTAAGATACCCGGCCTATTACACACTGAATTTGCCAGCTCCGCCGGATCCGGCCCCCGAAAGCACCCGAACCTCCATCGCGGTACGGGAATTCCAATCGCCTGTTTATCTGCGGCAAGGGCCAATCGTCTACCGGACGACGCCAGAGGAAATCGGATTCTACGAATACCACCGGTGGGCGGCGGACCCCCGTGCGCTGGTGACCAGCGCCGTCGTCGACCATCTGCGCTCCGGCGGTCAGTTCTCCATGGTCTCTATCTATGACGGCCGTCCGAACAACGACTACGTTTTCAGCGGCAGGTTGGAAAAGCTGGAAGAGGTGGACTACCAAGCCGGTGTCAAGGTCGAGGTTGCAATCTCTGCCCAAATCACCCGAGTCGCGACCGGTGCAACGGTCTGGAGCAACGCTGTTTGCGAAACTCGACCGGTGTCCCAACGAAACGTACCAGGGGTTGTGTCCCAGATGAATCGGACTATGGAGCTAGCCATCAACAAACTACTCTCTTCGGTTCCCGCGTCTCTGGGGAGTGAACGATAGGAATTTGAAGCGGAACCCGGGTCGAGGGTCGGAAGGTCGTCCGGAATCATCCGGGTATTGATTGCAGCGGGAAAATGATTGGCAGATACTTAGAAGCGCAAGAATAGGGGCGTAGCAAGTGGCGCGTTCGCGACAACCGCTATGTCGGCCTTTGCACATCTGATGGCGCACCGTGACCGAAGTTCGATTAGCGAGATCGTAGGGCGAGTAGATTGCAATCCTGTAAGAAGACCAGGTTGCTCGCATCTGTAAACCGAGAATTGCGGAGAGCTCACGGACCATGACCATCACCGAAGATCGATATCGAATGCTGCTAGGTGCCTCCAGCGCCCTAGCCGATCAGCCCACTGTGAAGGCCGTTCTGCAGAGTCTGCGAGGGGTTCTGTCCAGCACTTCCCGATTGCACGGGGCCGAACTCTACGTGCTGAACGATGACGGGGAGAGCTTATCCAGCTTCGAATTTGACCGAGATCCGGACGCTCCCGCAATAAAGCGTGGAGCCAATTTGTTGCTCCTTGGCCCGGTGGCGCAGGTTCTGGACGAACAGAAGCCGGTGTTTGTCCCGGACCTGTCGCTGGCAATGTTGGAACACCCTGACATGGCTCCTTTTGCAGCCGAAGTTGCCGGACGAAGCACCTACTTGTTCCCAGTATCGACCGCGCAAAAACGCTACGGAATTCTGTCGACGCCCAAGTTGCAGGGCCAGCAGTTTGCCCCCGAAGACGTCGAGATGCTCAGCGCCCTGGCCTCCCACGTTGCGGTCGCGCTCGAGTGCGCAATGGCAAGAGACACCGTGGAGCTTTACCACCGAGAGGTCGTGAAGCAGCGAGATCGGCTCAGCTTGTTGCTGGAAATCAACAATCATATTGTCAGTAAGCTGGAAGCGGATGAACTGTTTCAGGCAGTGGCAGGGTCGATGCGCAAGCACTGGGGCAACGATCTCACGTCATTGTGGCTCTTTAACAAGCAGTCGGGAAGTTTGGAACGTAGATTTCTCGATTTCCCGACCGGAAAGGGCTTTCTCGAGAAGGTTGTTGTCGTCGAGCCTACGAAGCTATGGAGCGAATGGTCGCACCTCCGGACGCCACAGTATTACTCACCGTGTGGAGCAGAGATACCCCCCGCTCTCCGCGAGGCGTCCCGAGCTGAATCCCTCCTCTCGGCCGTCCTGGTACCACTGATGGGCGCCGATGGCCCCCTGGGCCTGTTGACCATGTGCAGTCGCAGGGCTGATGGGTTTAACGAGGCGGACCGCGACCTGCTGTCGCAGATCGGCACCCAGACATCTCTGGTCCTCGAGAATGCTCTGGCCTATGGGCGGCTCCGCGCGTCGCGCGACGATCTGGAAGAGCAGCGGCTTTACCTAGAATCGGAAATCGAATCTGAGTACAACTTCGAAGATATCGTCGGCAAGAGCGTCGGGATCCGCAAGGTGCTGGAGCAGGTTGCGATCGTGGCGCCAACAAGTTCCACGGTACTGCTATACGGCGAAACCGGTACTGGCAAGGAGCTGGTGGCCCGAGCGCTTCATAATCTCAGCCCGCGTCGAGAGCGCACATTTGTCCGCCTGAACTGCGCGGCGATTCCTTCGGGCTTGGTGGAAAGTGAACTGTTCGGCCACGAAAAGGGTGCTTTCACCGGGGCGCTCATCCAGAAGCGAGGCCGGTTTGAGCTGGCGGATCGCGGCACTCTGTTTCTCGACGAGATCGGCGACATCACCATGGATTTGCAGCCGAAACTCCTGCGCGCCCTGCAGGAACAGGAGTTTGAACGCCTCGGAAGTACAAGGACCATCAAGGTTGATGTTCGTTTGATCGCGGCTACACATCGTGATTTGGAAAGTATGATCCGCAACAATCAGTTTCGCGAGGACCTTTTTTACAGGTTGAGGGTTTTTCCCATTGAAATTCCGCCGCTGCGCGAACGGCGCGAAGACATTCAACTCCTGGTCCACTTTTTTGTATCGCGCCTCTCCCGCCGTATGCAAAAGCGCATCCGATCTGTCCCGAGACCCGCGATGGAGGCTCTGGTGAATGCCGATTGGCCGGGAAATATCCGTGAACTGGAGAACTTCATTGAGCGTTGCGTGATCCTCACACCGGGGGACGAATTGAATGTACCGCGAGCCGAACTGAACCGATCCACTGGCCGCACTGTTGTTGCGGCGGCAGCGTCGACCTTCGAGCAAGCAGAGCGGCAGGCGATCGTCGATGCTCTGAAAGGCGCGTCCGGAAGAATAGCCGGCAATGGTGGAGCGGCAGAACGCCTCGGGCTTAAGAGAACCACCCTGCAGAACAAGATGCGCCGGCTGAACATCACCCGCGCTGATTATTCCGCCTGACAGCGAAGCGCCCCTCCGCCGACCTGTTTTTCACGTTTTAGACGTCCGGCTACCTCGCCTTCAGGCGGCTGCTTCAGTTCCCTGATGGTTGCCGCGAACCTGACCTCATGCTGGCACTGCCCGTTCTTAACGGCAGCCTACGTCTGAAAGACCGTTTAGTCTCAATCGGTTGCGCTAAGGGTCCATGGCAAAACACCTGCAAGGAATGACTATGGCCAGCGATTTGAGGCGGCTAACAGATGTAAGAGGGGCCCTTCATGCTACGTGTCCAAACGGAAGAATCAGACGGTGCTTTAATATGCCGGCTCGAAGGCCGATTCACCGGCAAGGCAGCTGAGGAAGTCCGCACGCTCGTCACGCGCTGCGACAGCAAACTGGAATTAGTTTTCGATCTTACGGACGTGATGTTTATCGACGCGATCGGCGAAGAAGTGCTTTTGTTCGCCAAGAGGCTTGGAACTCAGTTCGTTGCCGAGACTTCGTATTCGCGGGACGTTTGCGAACGGCTTCAGCTCCCGTTGATTGGCAAACATACGTCGAACATGCACACGCCGGGTGATTCGAACGGAAACGGGCATCGTCCTCGCCGTCGATGATCGAGGACACCTGACAAGCCATCGAGCACCGTCTCAGGCAATACGGCGAGATTGAATGGGGCCGCTCGCGGGCATTCTGTTTCCCTCATCTCCTCACCTTTTAGAGGGTTCAATGTGAAGACCTAATCATGACAGGCTCACTACGTTTTGGCTCCGATTTCTACCACGGCCCCTCCATCCGGAACAACCGGTGACTCTCTAACTTCACCGCCCACCCGCGATACCTCGACCGCGAGTCTGACCTTGTCTTTCAGCCTTCACGAGAACAGGATCCTCATCATTCTCGGAGTGTGTTCAACGCTCGTCACGCTCTGTGCCCGTATGAGGGCAGCGCCCATCGACCGGATGTGGGCATTCTTCAGTGTTCTTGAGCGTCCGCGCTTCTGATTCAAGAACTTGGAAGGAACTCAAGGTTGGCACGGCACCTGCAATCTTGGTGTACAGGAGCGACAACAACCATGCGCTCAAAGTTCAAAGTGCTGTAAAGCCTCAGCCAAAGTTCCAGGTAGAAGAATGATGAAATCGAAACATCTCGCACTGTTTCTTACAATTCTCGTCTGTGCATCACCGCTTGGATTGTTTGCCCAACAGGGTGCACAAGACATCCCGCTTCTTACGCTTGATGGCGCAGTCTCCATTGCACTCTCGAACAATCGGCTCGTGAAGAACTCTGCGCTGGAAGCACAAAAGTATGACTTCCAGGTGAGCACGATGCGCAGCAAGCGGCTGCCAAACTTTCATTTCTCAGTGCTCGGTGGTGAATTGCTGCAGCCGTTTGATTTCACCTTTGCGAAGGGAGTCTTCGGGACGTATCCAGGGGTTGGCCCGATTCCTTCAACAAATGCCGAGGTGCACACGCCAGCGAGATTGACCGCCTTCTTGAACGGCAGCATCGATCAGCCTCTGACCCAGCAGTACAAGATCGGATTGGGAATTCGCGCCACAGAACTTGGTCGCGACATCGCGAAAGAAGACGTTCGCGCAGAGAAACAGAAGATCGCGGCCGAAGTGCGAAGTGCATATTACGAGCTTGTAGCAACGCAGGCTGCGGTGGATGCAGCACGGGAAGGGGTACGGACGCTGGAAGAGGCGCAGCGAGTTACGCTGCGGTACATCGCAGAGAAAACCGTGCTCAAGGGAGATGCGTTGGAGGTCGACGCGCGTTTGGCCAAGACGCAGTATGACTTGTCGGTTGCGGAGAACGGACTTGCCACACAGCACGAGCACCTGAATCAACTCTTGGCAAGGGACCTTGAAACTCCCTTTCGGGTCGATTTCATTCCTGAAGAGGAGACGACCACTCTGAGTCTGGAGGAGGCGCGCCGGCAGGCGTCACAGAATCGTCCTGAGATCCACCAGGCTCATCTCAAGGAAAAACAAGCCGAGTACGACCGCCGCATTGCGAAGGCCGAATACATACCGGACCTTGGTCTCGCGGTTAGTTACATGGGAGTCCAGAACGTACAGGTCCTTCCGACGAATGTCGGTGTGGCCGGCTTTGCGTTGACTTGGGAACCATTCGATTGGGGACGCCGCCACAATCGAGTACGCGAAAAATCCAACACTCTGGCGCAAGCGCACAACGGCGCACAAGAGACAGAATCGCAGATCGGGGTCGAGGTTGCAGCCAAGTACCGCAAGTGGAAAGAGACTGCATTGTTGCTGAAGGCCACCCGCACCGGTCATGAAGCCGCGGCCGAGGAATTCCGCGTCACCAGCAACAAATACACCGAACAAGCAGCACTCGTAAGAGATCTGTTGCAGGCTCAGGCTCGAAGTTCGGAAACCGCTTTTCAGTATCAGCAGGCGCTTTCTTCTTATTGGAGTTCCCTTGCAGACTTGCGCCGCGCGATGGGAGAGGAACAAAAGTGAGAACCACAATCGCAATCTTTTCATTGATGCTCGTCATGGCCGGCTGCGGCTCGAATAAGCCACTCAATCAACCTCCACAGGGTGTCCAGGCTCAAGCCATTGAGAAGCAAGCGGGCTTCAGCGCCGATGGCTTGCGCTTCTCGGCGGTAGTGACGCCCGATTCAGAAGTTCCCCTGGCCTTCAGAATTCCCGGATACGTCATTTCGCTCAAGCAGGTGCGTGGCCAGGATGGCAGGATGCGGGACATTGCGGAAGGGGATCGAGCCAGCCGAGGCGCCGTGCTCGTCCGCATCCGATCGTCTGAATACGAGGACAAGGTGCACCAGGCATCCTCGCAAGCAGCGGCCGCCGAGGCTGTCGCACAGAAAGCCAAACTCGATTTCGATCGGGCCACGCACCTATATGACACCCAGAGCATTACGAAGCCGGACTTCGATTCCGCTCACGCGCAATACGATGCCAGCCAGGAGCAGCTGAAATCGGCTCGTGCTCTTACGAGTGAGGCGGAAATCGCTCTGCGCGACACCTCTCTGATTGCGCCATTCGACGGCGACATTGTGAAGAAAGCTGTTGAACTCGGCGCGTTCGTCGGACCTGGCGTTCCCGCATTCGCTGTCGCCAAAACTGACACCGTAAAGATCGTCGTCGGCGTGCCCGATACGGTTGTCCGTTCCGTAAAGGTAGGCCAACCCGTTGATGTTGCCATCGACGCGTTCCCCACACGCACATTTCATGCGCGAATCAGCCGCATGTCATCGGCGGCGGACCCGATCACGCGTAATTTCGAGGTCGAAGTGGCGATACCGAACCGCGATCACTTGCTGAAGGTGGGGATGATCGGCTCCCTGCAATTCGCGAATGCCGACGGCGCAAGTCGAACCTCGGCGATGCTGGTGCCACTTTCCGCAGTGGTGCAGGCGAAAGACGGGAAATATGGCGTGTTCGTCGTCTCCAACTCAAGCGCCGGCGAAGTCGCTCGCCTCCACAGCGTAGACATCGGCGCGGTCAATGGCAGTGAAATCACCGTAGTCAGCGGACTCGAAACCGGAGAACGCATCATTACCACCGGCGCCAATCTGCTTAAGGATGGGCAACCCGTAGAGGTCCTTCAATGAAATCCGAGAACCCCAATAACAGTCGTAACGTCGCACAATTCTTCGTCAAGAACCGGCAGATTGCGTGGGTCGCCTTGTTCGCAACCCTGGCTTGGGGCGTGTTCGGGTATATGAACATGCCCAAGCGCAAGGACCCCGACATCCCTGTGCGCATCGCGCTGGCAATCACCCCGTGGCCAGGTATCTCGGCAGACAAAGTTGAGCAGTTGGTCACGCGGAAGGTCGAGCAAGCCGTCACTGGAAACAGCAAGGTGGACCGTGTGGAATCCACCACCCAGGACAACATTTCTGTGGTGCAAGTCAGGCTGTTAGACAACATCAAGAACACCCAGCAGGAATTCCAGGACATCGGACAAAGGCTGGACCAGATTAACGATCTACCCGACGGTGCTGGACCTATCACCTGGATTAGCGATTTCGGAGACACTGCAGCTCTGATGCTGACCGTCTCCAGTCCGACCGTCCCTGACCTTGAGATCGCGTTGCGCGCCCGCGGTGTGCGGGATGCGATTGAGAAAGTGCGCCAGGGAGTTACGAGTGGGCGTGTCACCGTTCTCTATTGTTATCCGGCATCGGTGTCACCTGCAGTCATCGAGCGGCCATTTGTGATCCTCGCTGCACAGGCAGAACGGGATGGGTTCGCGCATGACGTTCGTTCGTTGTCCGTGGGAAGTTGTTCCGGAATCGATTTTGCGACGGCGAAGTCGGACGACGAAATCCGCGCGTATGGACAGCAGTTCATTGAGAAACGGCTGCAAGAATACGACTTTCATCCCGATGCCTGGGGTCCCATTATCATTCGCGATCCTCAATCCACGAAAGAACGAATCGCAGAAGTAGCCAATAACCGGTATTCGTACCGGCAGCTGGATGATTTCACCGATCTGATCCAGCGCACTCTGCAACGTGTGCCCGAGGTAGCGAAGGTGCAGCGCGTCGGCGTTCTGCCCGAAGAGATCTATCTGGAGTACTCGGACGCGCGGCTGGCAGCATTGAAATTGCAGCCCACGAAGATCAAAGACATCCTGAACGCGCGGAATGTGACGGCTCCAGGTGGAATCGTCCAGACCCAATCGCGAAACGTCCTGGTTGACGCAACCGCCGAGTTCAAAAGCACGAAAGATATTGGCAACGTGCTCCTCGCATCGTCGCCTAGTGGAGCGCCGCTTTACTTGCGCGATCTGGTCGACATATCGCGCGCATATCAAACGCCCACACGGTACTTGAACTACATGGTCTCTCGCGAGGCGGACGGAAATTGGCATCGCAACCGTGCCATTACATTGGCCGTGCAAATGCGATCGGGTGAACAGATATTCAAATTTGGCGAGGCCGTAGATAAAGCGCTCGCCAATGTGCGCCCGCAATTGCCTGCCGATCTCATCATTAACCGTACCTCGGACCAGCCAAGGCAAGTGAAGGACCTCGTCAGTCTGTTGATGGACAGCCTCTATGAGGCCATCGGGCTCGTCGTTCTCGTAGCGCTGGTCGGATTCTGGGACTGGCGTGCGGCCATGCTAATGGCTGCGTCCATACCTCTGACGCTGGCGATGACCTTCGGTATCGTTCACGTCCTTGGTATTGACATCCAACAAGTTTCCATCGCGACTCTGATCATCGCTCTCGGTTTGTTAGTGGATATGCCTGTCGTAGCAGGCGACGCGATCAAGCGCGAGCTGGGCTCCGGATCCCCGCGTGATCTCGCATCCTGGATTGGACCGACCAAACTGGCGAAAGCGATTGTATTCGCCACCATCACGAACATCGTCGCGTACCTACCGTTCTTGATGCTGACCGGCGATACCGGCTTTTTCCTCTATAGCCTGCCGGTGGTGATGACCTGCACGTTGGTCGCCTCCGTCATTGTGACTTTCACCTTCATTCCGTTGATTGCGTATTACCTAATCAAACCGCCCAAGCGCCTGGAGCCGCCTATGTCCGAGCGGCGAAAGCACGGCTTCCCAGCGCTCTATTATCGGGTAGGTGACTTCGCGCTCAGACATCGTTGGGGTACGTTCGCCGGCTCGCTCATCGTTCTAGTGTTAGGTGGACTATTTTTCACCATGCTGAAGCCGCAGTTCTTCCCCAAGGACCTCTCCTACCTGTCGTACGTGGATGTCTGGCTTCCGCCCGACGCCCCGCTGGGTGCGACGGACGCGGTCACACAACGAGCAGAAACTGTCATTCGGCAAGAGGCGGAACGATTTGGAAACGAACATCATCACAAAGATGTTCTAAAGTCGCTGACCACATTTGTCGGCGGCGGCGGCCCTAGATTCTGGTTCTCGGTCGACCCCGAGCGACAACAGCTCAACTATGCGCAGATCCTCGTCGAGGTTTCCGACAAGCACTTCACCAACGAATTCGTTGGCCCGCTGCAGACGGCGCTGAGCAAGGAAGTCGCGGGAGCCCGGGTCGATGTGCGGCAGCTCGAAACCGGCAAGCCCGTTGGCATTCCCGTTTCCATTCGAATTTCAGGTCCGGAAATTGACGTTCTGCACCGTCTCTCTGGCGAGCTCCAGGCAATCTTTCGGGCCCAGCCGAATGCGACCCGAGTACGAGACGACTGGGGGGAGCCCGCGATGAATGTCCGGCTGAAGGTTGACCCCGACCGCGCCAACCTTTCCGGCATCACGAATCTGGACATAGCCCTTTCATCGGCCGCGGCGCAGAGTGGATTACCTGTCTCAACTTACCGGGAAGCCGACAAACAAATCCCCATTGCCGTTCGTTTGCGGATGGAGGACCGCGCCGGACTGTCTGACGTTCAAAATGCGTACGTCTATTCTTTGTCCAGCAATCAGCACGTACCTCTGAGGCAGGTATCGAACGTCACGACGGAGATGGCGGTATCGAAAATCAAGCGCCGCAATCAATTCCGGACGGTGACGGTATCCGCGTTCCCGATTCCAGGCGTATTGCCGTCACAGGTCCTCACACCGTTGCTGCCAAAGATTAAGGAGTTCCAGAAGAACCTGCCTCCCGGCTATTTCCTCGAAATCGGAGGCGAATATGACGAACAGCAGAAAGGCTTTAAGGAACTCAGCATCGTGATGGCGATTTCCGTAGTGCTGATCTACATTGCGTTAGTTGTGCAGTTCCGAAGCGCGGTCAAGCCATTTCTCGTGTTTGCCGCAATCCCCTACGGAATGACAGGCGCCCTCGCGGGCCTCGTTGTTATGGGTCAGCCCTTCGGATTCATGGGATTCCTGGGAGTCGCAAGCCTGGTGGGCGTGATTGTCAGTCACGTCATCGTTCTCTTCGACTTCATCGAAGAAGCGCACGAGAGAGGAGAGCCTTTACGAGAAGCTCTGCTCGATGCTGGCATCGTGCGATTGCGCCCCGTGATGATCACGGTCGGTGCGACTGTGCTTGGGCTCATACCCTTGGCCATGCACGGAGGCCCCCTCTGGGAACCTCTCTGCTACGCCCAGATCGGTGGTCTTACCATCGCGACGTTTGTGACGCTACTGCTTGTCCCGGTGATCTATTCCATCTTTGTGTTGGACTTGAAGCTGATTAAGTGGGAGTCTCCGACAGAAGCCGAGCGAACTCCAGCAGTCGAGCCGACGACGCCAGTTTTTCATTACGCTGATTAGCCATGAATATCGATTACTTATAAGGAGGTCATCATGATTACTTGCAGCAGCGCCGCTAGCTTATTTTCAAAGCTGAAAACCAGAATTGAAACCCGCCAAGCGCGGGTAGGCGTGATAGGTCTCGGTTACGTGGGCCTGCCGCTTGCTTTGCTCTACACCGAAGCGAAATTTCGAGTAACGGGTTTTGACATCGACCAGCATAAAGTCGCAACTCTCACCTCGGGTGGATCCTACATTTGTAGAATTCCACCTACAGAAATCCAGGCGGCGCGCTCGCATGGTTTTTGTGCAACCGCAGAGTTTTCGAGCTTGACCGAGATGGATGCCATCATCATCTGTGTGCCCACGCCTCTGGACGAATATCGAGAGCCGGATCTCAGTTTTATTACCAACACCGCCAGAGCAATAGCACCGCATCTCCGTGCCGGCCAATTGGTGGTCCTCGAAAGCACGACCTATCCCGGCACCACCGAGGAAGTCCTTGTGCCAATCCTGGAGGAAGGCAATGGCTGCGGTCTGAAGGCGGCCCGCGACACAACGGCTAACGGAGAGGATGAGTTTTTCGTCGCCTTTTCTCCGGAACGAGAGGACCCAGGCAATGACAGCATCGCCCGTCGTGACATCCCGAAAGTTGTAGGGGGCCTGAATTCCCAAGCCTCAGAACTGGCCGCGACGCTGTACGGGACAATCTTCAATCGAGTCGTCCCCGTGTCGTCACCGGCCGTCGCTGAGATGACCAAGCTGCTGGAAAACATTTACCGCTGCGTGAACATCGCCCTGGTCAATGAATTGAAGCTTTTGTCATTGCGCATGGGATTGGATATTTGGGAAGTCATCAATGCCGCGTCCACGAAGCCATTCGGCTTTCAGCCTTTCTACCCCGGGCCTGGCTTGGGCGGGCACTGCATTCCGGTCGATCCTTATTATCTGTCATGGAAAGCGAAGGCGTGGGATTTCCAGACACGCTTCATCGAACTGGCCGGAGAGATCAATAGTTCCATGCCTTATCACGTGGTCTCTTGCGTGAGCCGAGCTCTGAGTCAGCAACGAAAGGCTCTCAACGGCGCCAAAGTGCTGGTGCTTGGGGTGGCCTACAAGAAAGACATCGATGACCTGCGCGAGTCTCCGGCCCTGACCATTATTGAATTGCTGCAGAAGGATGGCGCTGAAGTCAGCTACAACGACCCCTATTTCCCGTTTATCGGCAAAGGGCGCCATTACGATCTGCAGATGAAGTGCACGCCCGTGGACGACGTTTCCAAATACGACTGTGTGCTGATCGTCACAGATCATTCGGACTACGATTACCGCGGGATCGCGCAGCACGCATCCTTGGTGGTAGATACCCGCAACGCGACGAGAGGCATTCACGGCGACAACATTGTGCGCTGTTAGGGATCGGTTCGGACAGAACTGGGCAGTATCTCTTGCGACCCCACCCGTGTGCCTTAGGAAAACGAGTTGAACCACGGTAGCACGCAGGACGTGGATTAAGAGGAGCGATCTCGAACGATGACTCTGCTTCAACAAGCTGGTGCAGCCGTTCTTCTCCTGGCGGTCACGCTATCTCTGCAGTGTGGCGGCGCCGCTGCGCTCATCCTTTGGATCAGAGGCATTCCAAGAGAGAGTCAAAAAGTGCAGGTGTTTCGCTGCGCCGCGCTCGTCATGCAAACCACGGTGGCTGTCATCATTCTGCACGGAATCGTCATTCTGCTGTGGGCGAGTTGCTACCGGTGGCTTTGCCTGCCATCCTGGGAATCCGCGTTCTACTTTTCGGCGAGCAGCTATGCGACAGTTGGATACGGGGATGTGGTCCTTCCGTCGAAGTGGCGCCTGTTGGGCCCGCTCGAAAGCATGGTTGGCATGCTGATGTCGGGAGTCTCCATTGGACTTCTCTTCGCGGCGGTCACTCACCTGGTCGACGGCGAGTCGCGGTCCCGTTTACCACTTCACACCGAGCCCATGAATGCGGATGAGATCCGTATGTGACAAAGGAGGCGTTGCTACCTGCGAAACTTTCGGTCCGATGTATCCGTTCCCTGAAGCACAACTGACAGTCAGGACTGGGCTGGCGGCATGACAAACGACGTCATATGCTGTGGTCCAGTTTAAGTGTGACATCACTCCGAAGTGAGCCGAAGAATGTAATCCCATAATGACGAGACCGGCCTGGAGTCTCTCAGCAGTTTCGAGGATCCACTCACTTATCGGCTTGCTTGACTCGAACTCGACGCGACACTCAGGCCTTACGTCGAGGTTTGCGTTACGGGTGATTTCTGCCACACGTTGCAGGGCTATTTCGTGTGCGTTCTCTTGCAATTTCCCCGGATCTGTATCTGCGTACAGTCGGGAACGACTTGGCGGAACGGCTGGAATCACATTCAGAAAAACGAGCTTGGCTTCGAAGTGATTGGCAACCGCAATGGACTGGGATAGTGCGTGCAGGGATGCCTGTCCGAAGTCTGTCGCAAACAGAAATGTTCGGGTTCTTGAGGGAGGTCCAGCCCCAGCGAGTTGTCGCGATTGCGGCCCGAAAATTAAGACCGGGCAGCCTGCCTGACGGAAAATCTGTTCCGCGACTGAACCGAAGAATAGCTTACCCACGCCGTGTCGTCCGTGTGTGCCGACGACGAGGAGATCCGTGCTTTCTTCTTGGATGATTTCCCGCAATTCTGGCCACAGTTCACCCTGCCTAACGAGGAATTTGTGTTGAATGCCATTGAGAGCCCCGGATCGAATCAGCGAGTCTTCCAATTTCGCAGCTTCGCGCGAAACTGCCTCTTCACAAGCGGCAATTGCACCAGGGCCTGCCATAGTCAGACCCAGGGACGACACTACATGAGCCAAGCAGAACCTCGATCCGTAGAAGCGAGCGAGTGCCAGTGAGTAGCGGAGCGCTTTTTCAGAGGCCTCTGAAAAATCGGTTGCGATCAATACTGACTGTGGTTTCAAAGCCGCTGCGATGATTGCCATAGTGGACCAAACGCCGCTGTTTCGTCCCAAAGACCGTCGGAGGAGGTGCGGGCGACTTGATCCGTAACTGCTTGGGGAGAGCTGGGATCAAGTGGAGCGCACCCCTACGTCACCGACGGGCTTTGCGTGCGCACATTAACTGTCTGCACTCTGCATGCAACGTGCCAATCGAGACCAACGGTATCTCGATGTAGCGCCACAATGTCTGCGATCTTTGTCCTTCGAGCCTTTGCCCAGATTGAGGCACTGCCCAAGGCAGGGCATGACAGGCGCAGATCAGGTGGGTGGGAACTACGGGAAATCAGGTGTTAAAGGGGAACCGATTGGCAAGCCATCTGCAATGCAGGATCAGTAAGCACCTATCCGGAGTAGTGTCGGTTAAACAGCCACAGTCGGATAGGATTTTCAACTTTCAGGCTCAGAAAACGCAGTGAACGTACTGGTTCTAAACTCGGGAAGTTCCACCCTGAAATTTCAGGTGATTACCACAGACATTGAACGGATCGCTGAGGATAAAGACGACCGCGTCTGCCGGGGCGATGTTGAGGGCGTAGGAGGAGAGGCAATCATTCGCATCAAGTACCGCAACCAGCCACGGCAGACTCTCACAGAGCCGTTGCGAGATGTGGCTGCTGCACTCGAATACCTGATTCGCAACATTGCTTCGAATCCAGGAGTGTCCGAAATCAAGAGCGCGGCTGACGTAAATGCGGTAGGACACCGAGTGGTTCATGGCGGTGAGATGTTCAAAGAGTCTGCTCTGATTGACGACTCGGTGCTGAAGGGACTTGAGGACAGCATCGATCTGGCCCCACTTCACAATCCAAACAACATTAAAGGTATCCGGGCCGCCCGCGAATTATTCGGCAAAGACATTCCGCAAGTGGCGGTGTTCGACACTTCCTTTCATCATTCGCTTCCCGAGCATGCCTACCTGTATGCCATTCCGTATCATCTTTACCGGCGACACCGCATTCGGCGGTACGGGTTCCATGGTACCTCTCATCGCTACGTCGCTTTCCGCTATCGTGTAATGCGAGGACGGACGCGCGAACAAACCAACATCATCACGCTCCATTTAGGCAACGGGTGCTCGGCTGCCGCAATAAAAAGTGGATGTTCCATCGATACGTCGATGGGGCTAACGCCACTTGAGGGGCTAGTCATGGGCACGCGCTCAGGAGACGTCGATGCCGCCGTGGTCAGCGCCATCGCCAGAAAGGAGGGACTATCCGCCTTCGAGGTGGACAGGTTACTCAACACACAATCCGGCTTACTCGGCATTACTGGGCTCACGAGTGACATGCGCGAATTGCAGGCTGAGTTGAAAGAGCATGAAGACCGCCGGGTCCGTCTGGGTATCGAAATCTTCTGTTATCGGGCGAGGAAATACATCGGCGCATATCTGGCTGCGATGGGCGGAGCTGACGCAATTGTTTTCACAGGCGGCATCGGAGAAAATTCACCGGATGTTCGCGCAGGAATTTGTGATGGAATGGAGTGGGCAGGACTTTGCCTCGACCCGGCGAAGAATCAGGAAACGGTTGGTCGCGAAGGCCAGATATCAACGGAAGACTCCAAGTTACTCGCATATGCTATCCCGACCGATGAGGAACTCCTCATAGCCAGGGATACCGTGCGAGTTATCTCAGGTGTGCCGCACCCGTCGTAAAGGCTGCGACCGCAGCACACGACCGAAGCATCGCTTAGTGTTACCCGGGCATGGACCTTCTGCCAGATTGCACTCATTTGGGCAAGAGAGAATCATGGCATGTTCGTAGATACCAGAATTCTCGTCGCGTGGGACCTTGCATCAATGCCCACATTGAGGCACTGCCCTCGGCAGGGCATGCCGAACCGAGGTTGACTCCTGGGAAATAAGCGAAATTAACGCCCT
>Ga0182030_10005386_pt1 | contig 27169 bp, 21 predicted proteins | sample 812S3MmetaG_FD_121299 | JGI IMG/M metagenome (GOLD analysis project Ga0182030, IMG submission 121299) | Permafrost microbial communities from Stordalen Mire, Sweden - 812S3M metaG (Illumina Assembly) | ecosystem: Environmental > Terrestrial > Soil > Wetlands > Permafrost | place: Sweden...
CACATAGTAACTTCGGTAGATCAGATGATCACGTCCAGCTAATGGCGCATCTTCCGACCTGAGATGTTGCTCTAGGGTCTGGAAGAAGTCCACGTCTTCTCGGCTGACGAATGGTATGAGAATGCCGAGAGTACCCTGGAGCCCGGCCCATAATAAGCAATCTCGCCCACCCGCAACCAAATTTGTCTTCTGAATGCTCATCGGAATGTCCTGCGGGAAGAAATGTGCCATCAATGAAAGTCGATGTGGCGCTCCTTGAAGATATTGCCGCTCGTGAAGAAGGTGAGCTCCAGAGCCTTCCTCATCTGCCTCTTCGCTAGCTTTGGTAGGGCATCGAAGAAGCCAGAGATTACCGAACTTGTCTCCTCCTGCAACGGTCTCGTAGTCCACCATTGTACTGCATGACGTCCAGCGGGCCACAGTATCGTCGACGAATGGAATAAGTCGATTTTCTTGAAACTTATACACAACCATGACAACACTTTCTTGGACATCGCTGACTATGATTCGACTTCCTTGAGTTTGCAATCCAACGATCAAATTGGGCACAACTTCGGATTGTGCCTTTCGGAGCAGTTGGCGCATACCAAGGTCGTATATTCTGAGATCTTTGCCAACACCGGCCAGTAATCGCCCTTGAAATCCGAGAAGAGCCATGGGGGGTTCTTCTATTTTAGTTTTGTGGATAAACTCAATCTCCTTTCCATCTTCATGGAATCGATACACGTGAATGAACCCAGCTGTTGATGTCCTGGGACTCACTACCATATCTTTGCCTGTTCCGACAAGTAAAAACACCTCATCTGCTTGACTTGCGAAGGAAACAGTCGCGATGCTGACTGCTGCCTCATTGTCTTCCAGGTCAATTTTCTGTAGGACTTTCTTTTCGGTTACTGGATCTATTACAGAAACACAAGATGCCCAATGACCTCTACCTCGCGGGTATCCGAATTCTTCAGCTGGGAGTACAGTAGCATCACCATTCACAACGGCGGGATCTGAGAGTAATTTGGTTTTGGTTGACGGCGCGAGAATATTGTTGTCGGACTCTATGGTATAGAATAAAGGCTGGTCTGGATGACGAACCAACCGGCGTGGAGTATATGTGAGGGGTATTGACTCTTGAAGTAAATTATCGGTAAGTTTCTCGATAGAGAAAATCCTGCTATGTATCAGTCTCTGCTGGTAGGGAGAAATGATTGTATTATTTAATGGTGCAAATATAGCTCAGAAGGAACAATTGGATTTATAATATTTAATCCCCATGCGTCGCATTGGACGTAAGAAGGTTAACGATAAGAAAATCATCATAGCAATTTTGAATGTGGGTAAGAAATCTTCTCCACGTACCTTAGATTTTGTCCTTGGATTCCGACCATACCTTCAGTACATTGCTCGCTGCTGAAATTCCAACCCCATTCAAGACCAGGGTAGTTCAGAGGAGTGAGCATAAAGCCTTTGGTGACGGGATCGGAGTATCCAAGCCAGGGTCTGGAACTCAAGGCAAGAACTGCCGTTTGACCCTGAACTGAAACTCGGAAAAGTTTCGCAGGCTTTGGGCCTAGAAAGCGAGTTCGTGTATCGGAAAGCTCTCCAGTCACTTCGTCTAAAACGGTTCTCAAATAAACCCCTGAGTACAGTCCAATGTGAAGATATAACGTGGAACCACCAGACGACGAATCGGCCATAGCCATAATTGACAATGCAGACGGCGCTGAAGTCAATGCTTGGACAGATTTATTTTCAAGGGTAGAGTCAGGGTCAAGACTTAAGATACGAACAGTCGAATCATCACAGCCAACAGCAAGGAACTGACTTCTGACTCGGCCTTCAGGGACTTCTCCAAGGCTCAAACATGTGACGGTTCCACTCATCTCCTTCTTCTCGTCGTATTCGGCCAATGATCCATCAGAGTCCATTTCGAAATAGACGATTTCACCAGAGCTGAGCGCGACAGCGACTTGTCGTTCGTTCGTGGTCGCGGCTACGATAGAGCGATGTTGGGGGGCAGCCCATTCATTAACTCGACGATCTGCTCGAATGTGTCTAATACCCTTTGGATGTACTTGAATCAAGCCATCCTCACCAAGCTGCTGAACAGCCAGTGTCGAAGCTGTAGAAAGAAATCCAGTATCTGTGACTTCTTCAACGGTTTCGCCAATACTAAGTACGAGAGTGCCATTCGAGAAAGAGAGAATGATGTACGCGTCAAAGGTATCATTTTGTGTGAGTTTAGTTGTCCAAACAGCAGATGGTACGCCAGGTAATTCCGACTCCACAATTTCGCTGACTTCAAGGCCATGCCTCAAGGTCCGGAAAGTACTCCGAGCCCCTGTCCCACATATTGAGTAGATTTGGGGAGCATCCTCTTCAGTAAGATTCGCGACTTTGCAGTCCATCAATGGGTTCATGGAATCGATGCTTTCAACGAGACTCAAGTTCTCTGCAGGGCGGGGATGGAAATAGATGGGTGTGTAAGGTTCTGTTGGATCTGTCGGAAAATTGTCGCTGATAAACTCAATCTCTTCGTCGTCATCACCGAGCTTCTCGAACTGATAAAACTGATGGTTGCCGAATTCGCTGGCCACGAACAGGAAACCACTCTTCAGAATGCACAGGCTAGACGCAACGGGTACAGTATCAAAGAATTTGATCTTGAGTCGTTTCACTTCTCCAGTGGGTTGTCCATTGTCATCCTCAACCATTTCAATGGTTATTTTGAAAAGGTCTCCATCATCTGTCTGTAAGAGGAAAAAGAAAGCACCTGCTGCGCCCTTAAGCTTATGCATAACTCCGGCGACAATTGTTCGCTTTCTTTGGGGATCTTCTGTCGCTCCGCGGCGCCTGGGAATAGCGACACGGAAAGCTTCTTGGTTCGAGTGTCGATATGTAATGTTGTCCTCTCCACAAACCAAGACTCCGCTGGGTCCATCAGTGCCTCCTGGGACTTGAAAGAGAATGGTAGCAGTTCGGTCGACTGGATCCGCCCATTTCCGGACAACATGATTCAACCCAAGGTCGAGTTCATAGTAGACTAATGTCTTCTCAATTTCCTCATAAGCTTGGCCTGTAGGGTCTTGATCTGAATCTCCATAATCAACTTCCAGCGCTGCGAAAACTGGATTTGAATACCCCACGTCTAAAGCCACTAATGCAAATACAAGAGTCTGGGCTTTATGCGCTTCGAGTGGCGAGGATATCGTGAGCTCAGCTTGCGAATTGCGATTCAGAACATATACAAGCTTGTTCTTTTCCACTGAGGCTGTAAGACAGGCTCTGCCTTTAGGATCCACAGCCAAGTATTGTCCTGGAATGACTCGACGAATTCCAGACTTTCCGAAAGTCTCTAGATGCAATCTGTTGAATTTATTCTGCGCGGGTACAAACTCAACTATCGTGATACGGCCAGAATCGGATGTGATGATAATGTAATCTAGAACATTTTATTTAGCCGATTTCTTCTATGTTTCACACCCTTCAATACCTCTTCCAGTGGGTGATGCCTCATGGTGGTATGTCTCGTGCTGCCATCCATGCTTCAAATCACTAAGTGAAGATCAAAGGGAGTAGAGGTGTAGGACTTACCCTTATTACTTCCCGCCAGTCTGAACGCCGCAATGGCTCGAATTATACCAAAGACGTCGTGAGAAAGCGCAGTTATAATCTTTCCTTGCGATGGATCAGGCCTGTGCAGAGTGAGGCGCGATCCCGACGCAGTCACAATCTGCTGCTCTTTGGTTCCTGCGAATTGTCCTAGGATGGCTTGAGTGACGGCAGTGGGAGGCTGTAGCGTCAAGCTATACATGAACATAGAGGAAGTTGTCGCCATCTTGTCGTAGCAACGCAGAAGCCTGCGCAGCTTCAAAGGGTTCTGAACTGATCCCAAATGTGAATGTCGAGTAGAGCTCCAACCATCGCCTCGAGCTAGAAATTATTATTTTGGCAGCCTTTCGCGAATCGCGCTTGCCTAAATGTGGACCTCACACCATAATGCATCGTACATTTACAAAGCTGCATCAACTGCAATTCAAGCAAATAGGCTTCTGCGGCAACTAGAAACATGCGTACTTCGGTCTCATACACCTGCAGAAGGTGTATGAATGCTCTTAAAAATGGCCCTCGATCGTCCCAGTCCGCAACGCTTTCTACACGACTTACTCTAGCTCGAAGGAACTTCTCTACAGAACAGGACAAGGGCTCAAGTCTCGTCGAGGGACCGAGATTGAAGACAAAACCGGCTGAGAAAATATTGGGTAGACGATCAGCTTCTTCGATCGGGCAACAAGGGCAGACGGTCAGAAATGAGCCACCAGAATATCGAAGTCCAGGCGGACTTGAATCAACGCCAGTTCCTGAGATCGATGGGAGACCATTGTTGATGCCAAACAATCTCTTTCACCCAATGTCAAGCTCTCCTTCCCCAGAAATGAGACAAAGAGCTGCATTTATCAAGCAAAATGCCTATTGTCCACATCCAGACCATCATCAAACTCGATTACCTATGAACCCTGACGATCCTGAAGCGCGAAAGCCTGCCACAGGAGGAATGCCTCCAAAACATGTGAGCTTCGAGTGTCCAGATTGCGGCATACCAGTATCATGTTCGGAGGAACATTGGGCGGATGATTATGAATCTCATTTGGAGATATGTGACACTTTGAGAGAGATCAATGAAGATGACCACGACTTACGGTCCGGCCGCTTCTTTCCGGAGTTCGAATATCCAGGTGATCAAATTGAGGAAGCTATGGTCAATATGACGAATTGGGACACCTTTCTGTTCTCAAGAGAGTTTAGAGCTATAAACGATGAGAGAAGTCTAAGGCAAGCAACTCGATTATTGACATACCCAGTCACAATTGGAAGCGTTTTACACGAGTTAAGCCCATACAACATTAAAAAGGGAGGTCGATTGACGGTGGAGGGTCTGAAAAGCTTGAGTGGTATGTAATTTCATCTCCATTGGATTTCTATTCTCTGACAAAACCAGCTCTCCGCTATACGCTTCATCCCCCTAGATCAGGCGGTGGTCCAGATATTAAGGGGCTTCGACCAGCTCCACCTCCTGTAAGAATATTCATCTTGGGGGCTCGAGCTGAATCGTCTCTTCCCAGAGAGGTTTGGGTGCAATTGACCCATCTGTTCCCTCGGGTGGCCTTTCATCTGATCTTTATTGGTCCCGAAAGTATGGCAAATAGGGATGCTGAATTTCCACTCCCAGAACGAACGCCCAGCAACCCATTTGGAGCTGTTGTGGAAGACCGTATAACAAACTATTTGAAGATCAGCACGTTTGTTGAATATTATCATACTCTGCACCAGGCCGGTCAATTCTACCCATACGATCCATACTTTGATTGCTTCATGTTATTTCATCCAGGCCTTGGACATCCCGCAAGCTCCCACGAGTGGGCAGACACTATTCCACAGTTATTGGAAACCAAGGTACCTATTCTTGTAACTGGCTATACACAATATGACATGGAACGAGACATAGACTGGGTGAAGAAGACAGTGGGAGGAGAGATGGATCTGTTAATGGAGCCAGGGGAGAACCGATTCCGGAGTCTGAGATGGGATCTAAATGATTTGGATCCTCAAGATGTCAGCTGTGGAAATTGGGGCGTTTGGGCATTCAGAGGCAAGAGGTATGTCACAGAATTGTCATTTATATTGAGTTACACTGACTATACCCCAGATATGAGACCACGAGGAAAGGAACAGAATAAGGCGATGTCCGCCTTAAGGGCACATAATATTGTCCAATGATGTAGTTTTTTTGGACTTTATGAAACGCTGGCTTTATTCCTTGGCCAGAGACGCGTGATGATAGGCAGCCTTTTGTATAATATATCTGTATATTGCCGGGCGTAGTGTGACGCATAATTTCACACCACATCCTATTAAGAAATCCTACGAAGAAATCCTAAAGCGGATGTGAAGAATGACCTCCGCCTCAAATCTGCCCTCTTCCTTTATTTTATGACATGAATACACAATATATTTTCTACTCTGCAAACCCAGCCGAATAAAGTGGATACTGCCTACACTACATCTAAAGATAAACCTCCACCTCCTTTTCTGAAAATCGTTATCGATAACATCGGCCGGCAAACACACTCGCCGTCAAGATAGATATCCCTCAGCCTTCTCTAGAACTTACAATCATGTCTCTCAAGACCATCTACTTAACTCGACATGGAGTAAGTCTTCCTTCCGTTTTGGTTCGACCTCTAAACGCGTTTCTAACTTCTCCACAGTTCCGATCCAATTGGGTTGTGGACCACAAGACAGGCCAGTATACCAACAACATCCCTTCGCCTACCGGCATTGCCAGTGACCCTGCTTTGGCAGGCTATGGGGTCCAACAAGCCGAGCAACTTGCTGCTCACCTCGTCACTTTAAATCCACCTATCGAACGTTTCTACTCTTCTCCGTTCTATCGTTGGTATGTGATTTTAAAAAGTATCCGTTCACGTGCCTCGGCTTTCGATTATATACTTGTTCAAGAGTATCGAAAGCTGACTTCACAAACAGCATCCAAACTATAAACCCCACTGTCAAAGCCCTCTCCAGCACCAGCACCGATCCAGAAATCTTGAAAATCCGCGGCGAGAACGGTGTTGGAGAATGGTACGGAACAGCTCGCTTCGACCATCCTTCACCTGCCGAGCCACCGCTCCTTAAGACCTTGTTCGAGTGGTACGATGAAGAGTATAAGCCTGTCATCAAACCTAGTGTCAATGGTGAGACTATCGATGGTTTGCATGATAGAGCCGCGTACGCTTTGCATAGGATTATCGAGCAGTCGGATAAAGAGGGTGTTAAAACTATTCTTATCTGCACGCATGCTGCTACGCTGATTGCGATTGGGAGGGTATTGACGGGGAGGATGCCGGAGGATATTGCGGAGGAGGACTTTAGACCTTTCACGTGTGGGGTCAGTACCTTTGTCCGAAAGGGAAAAGAGACTGGGAAGCTCGAGGTTGAGAAGTGGGGCGGTCCTGAGTCTTCTATTCCGAAGGTTGCGTGGAGGGGAGGAAATGGTGTTGGTGGTGGATGGGATTTGACGAGGAGTGGTGATTGTAGCTTCTTGAGGGGTGGTGAGGAGAGAGGATGGTAAGATTCATTCTCGTCTAGCTTTGAGTTGAGTTAACATGTAGCAGGCGCTTTTCAGGTGATGAGTCCTTCGAAACTAAACCTGGAGAAGGACCATCTTTGGATGCTGGTTCTGGACTTGGGGTTGTGGTTGAAGGAAGAAAGCATAGTACCCAAAGTCCATCAAGATTATAAGATTGGATAGATTAGCTCGTGGTTTCAGAAGGTGTGATGCATTCAAATAAACTGGAGCGTGGACTTTGAAATACCCGGTAGACGCAGAAACCTCAGGGGATAGGACTATATTATTTCCGACACGTCTATCTCTCCGTATATGAACTCTTTCTATGATCTACGTACTAACGCCAAGCTACATGCTTTGATTAAGTCTCGCTGCAAAATCAATATAAAACAATCTAATACCCGGCAGGCTCTGGGTTTTCGGGGAATGCGGAAACGTCCATGTTGCTTAAGCATGATTTCTTCCAGTGGGAGGGTGTAAATTTATCTACTACGGTTTTGAAAGCATCCTGAACGACACCATTAGTGATTCACATAAGATGTAAATATTATCTGACTTACAAGAGTGCAAAATGACTCATCGCCCTCCAAGTGATTGCCCGAAGCACGACATGCAGGTATTTGCATTACCTTATCGTTGTAACGAACCCGAACGAAATAGCCATCCAGTTTAGTTCGATCCGCACTCGAAAGGTCTTCGACTTTCTGTCTCGCAATTCCGGATAGAGCAGACTCTTCTTTCTTCGTAGGGGGAGTACTGCCAAACAGACTTTTGAACCAACCTTTTTCGGTCTCAGAGGTGGAAAGAGGCAATGTCCTATTCTCAATCTTTCGGTCCCCTGAAATTTGCGGGCTATTTGCCTTCCGGAACAATTCTAGAGCGATATGAGAAGTATATGGCGGCCAAGGCTCTCCTTCGAAAGCGCCAAGACTTGCGAGCACAGCAGCAAGAGTAGTATCATGGCAGCCCGAAAGAGCCAGCTTTATAGCCTTTTCACCACCTCGTCCTTCCCCTAACGAACCATCTTTACCACCAATCTCGAAAAGGCCATCATTATTGTTCTTTTCGGCGCTCCCGACCATTCTCTCCACCACGTCTCCCATCAAACCTCCAATGCCGAGAGAACGATATTCCTGAGATTCTTTATAGCCTGAGAACCACTCTTCTACTCCTATTTTTTCAATAATCTTCCGACCTTTCTCGTCGTAGAATTCTTTGGGAAGTCGTGTCTCAGAGCCGTGTCCCAGTGTGGAGTTAATGGTGTCCATTATTCCTGACAAGCGGGGATGCGAGTCAACAGCAACCCTTTTACTTGTCTCTGGCATCCACTTCGATATTAATGTGTTCAGATAATCCATCTCAGAAGTATGGTTCCAACGGTCAGCAGTTCTTTGGGCGAAAGCTCTTGACAACTGTGCGAACCTTCTGCAGTTCCCATCGTTAGGGAAAAGCGTCTCATCTGCAGGAGCTCTGGTGATGATTGTAACTGGAGGAAAGGAGGCAGAACGCGCGGTTGACGGGTACATGCCCCAAAATGTCTGTTGTAGAGACTCAAGCGCTCGAGGTATCGGAGTCGCTCGCAGATATATCATATCCGCATCGTGAATCATGGAAGGCATAAAATGCAATTGATCCACATATAGGTGTCGAAGACGCCGCCCAAGATCCCATGTTGTTTTCCTTCCTTTGTCCGTCAACTCTCCAAGATTGCAAATGGAGTCTGTTTCACCGCGGGGTCCAGCTGCAATTATAGGACCGTCATCAGGACCGAATGTCTCGAGTCTCCTTCGCCATTGCAGCGGAGACCATTTAGCGTCCTTTGCTTCCATAGTAGAGCTAATCATCTGTCGTGCGATGGCACAATACGGCCAAAAGGCCACGAGTCCAGCATTTTGGAATCGTGCAGAGACAGGACTTCGCTCTCCGTGTCGCAGAAGGATTTGAACTAGTTGTAGTTGTAAACCATCAGGGTAGAGTTTCTGGAGTTCTTCTTTGGAATATGGTCCACGAGGGACCAGAGTAGTCATGTTTGGGGATCCAGTAATAGTACACAAAGAGTCTCAATACAAGCAGGCCTTTGAGGCGCTGTGCATGTTGTTTCGATGGGGTAGGGATGGAGCTCCCGGCGCCGTTGTCATGTTGAACCTCGTCAAAAAAAACTGGCAGGGGTTCAAACTTTATTTTATTTCGTACCTGAACTGCTCGTGCTCTCTCTCCAACGCGCACCGACTATATCGAACACGGCGGATACATAATAAGAGGGGCATGAATTCTTCTCATATCTGTCTAGCATGTCGCCGGAGAATAAGTCGGGTTCAACTCCGAAAACCTGCTCAATGGCATCTCAGAGCCACTTTTATATCGCTCGCCCGCAACCCACGAACCACAACAGATGAAAAGCCAGGAGATGATCTTCTGGATCTTGAGAACAACGCCGATTCTGTGGAAAAGGGATATGCCGCCGTTCCTGATAGGAGGAAGCGAGTTCCTCCTCTCGGCCGTAACAATACTGCTGATCAACTGGAGGCTCTCTTTGAAGAAAGCCTCACACCTCCTACCTTCCCGGGGATCAGCCCTTCGCCAGCGAAGTTTTTGGAATCTTACAAGAAAGCCGAAACATTAAAAGGCATGCTCGAGGACGACAATTGCTCTGCCGTACTCTCATGGCACTACTTTCTGGAGCATTTCGGCCCAGAAGCTTGGAGAAGGGGTGCGATTGATCGCGAGACATTACCAACCCACACTCGCAATCGATATTATAACGGCTATGGGAAAGCATTAATGTCGAGGATTGTACAAGCAAAGGATGAGGATCCGTCCTCGAATACGCTGCCTACGTTCACAGAGGTTTCAAAGGTGTTTTCCCAGCTAGGAATATTGCATGGTCGGGACTGGGCAAGCCTAATGTTTAGCCTCATTGGAAAGATTCTTGCAGAAAATAGAGCCTCTCCAAAAGACTTGGTCTTGCATCAAAATCTTCTTTCCGACCTGGTTGGATCTTGGAACGTGGTTTTGCGTCAGATTGGGAAGCATCAAGAATACCCGACAGATAACAGCACGGTTCTCGATTGGGCACACATGCCCATATTAGCAAGCAAATCGATTGTTCAAATTTGTGCAAATCGGGGATTACTTGGTGCTTTCGGCATGCTCGTCCCCACCTTTTCATCTCGCCATCTGACCTATATCCCGTTAATCTCGGCGGCAACCTTTATTCTACTTAAAAAAGAATGCTTGAGTAATGAGTCAGTGAGTAAAACTCTCGCTGAAAATGCTTCGCCACTTGCATCTGCTCTGGCTCTATTTGTTGCCCTCCGACTATTCCAGCTTAAGGCGCTTCCCCAGCCACCCGGATCGGAAGCACAGTATATTGTGAATTTTGTGAAGAAAAATTGGGATGAGATGAAGAATGTGGTCTCTGAGGATGACATCCCGGTTGTCAGGAATAAAAATTTGACTCAACGGTCTTCCACTCCTCACCATTTTGATTCTAGCTTTGTGCATAGGAGTCTTCGAGATGCCCTGGCGAGGCGAGACGCTCGACAGGTAGATTTATTGTGGTCTGATACTGTTAAGTATCCGGTGCAGACATCTGCCCCCATAGAATCCGAACAAAGTACTTCAAGACCGTCAAGGGGAACGTTATCGGCAAGCATTTGCAACTATTTCATTTTAGTATACATGTCTCTTCGGCAACCAAACCGAGCAATCGATGTTTGGAATCATATGATCGGAAATGGTCTGCCCCCCAACTTGTCAACTTGGGATTCCATGATGTCTGGATGCAAGATAGCTCGAAATCCTGAAGCCTTGGAAGACATATGGGCAAAAATGCGAGCATCACAGATACAACCAGATGTTGTTTGCTGGACGACGCGAATTAGTGGTCTTATTGAATGCAACAAAATTGAACAGTCTATACAGGCCTTAGATGAAATGGGCAGGATTTGGTTGGCCGCGTCGAGAGAGAAATATGGGAATAAGACGATCGAAGAGCTGAAGAACCTAGACGAGGCCCACGGAGCTGTAAAGCCTAATATTGCGACTATCAATGCAGTCATTGCCGGCCTGCTTCGGAGGCGCAGACTTGATGCTGCTCATCGTATTTTAGGCTGGGCCGCCAAGTTTGGTATTCGTCCAGATATTGTGACCTACAACACACTTCTCCGATCTTTAATTCGCGAAGGGCAGACGAAGAATGCAATGGGCCTGCTCCAGAAAATGCAAGAGGATGGTTTACAAGCCGATGTCGCAACCTTTACCACCATTCTCGACGAAACGTTCCGCCGTTCAGAGGATCACACTCCTAATGAGCAGAAAGAAATACTTGCTAGCGTGTTCTCCGAGATGGAAGCGGTGGGTGTCAAAGCGAATCTGCACACTTATGGTAAAATTGTCTACCAGCTGCTACAGAGCAAAAAGTCAGATATGACTGCCGTTAACGCTGTTCTTGAACGGATGGGACGTGAGGATTTGCAACCAAATACCTATATCTACACGATCCTTGTCGAGTACTATTTCTCTCGCGAGCCACCAGATATCGACGCGGTCCGAGCTTTGATTGAACGTGCAAAACTTCAAGTCGGGAGCGTGGATAACATTTTCTGGGATCGAGTGATAGAGGGCTACGCACGAGCTGGAGATACGTCCAGTGCCCTTAGAATATTAGGCAAGATTAGTGGTGCCAGTAATAGAATAAGCTGGGTTACCATGCAGACCCTGCTTACCGCATTGGCACAAAATGAGGAGTGGGATGTGGCGAGAAATTTGGTGAGAAATGCCAAAGCTGATAGCGGAGGTCCACTACCGCAAGAGGCAAGGGGAAAAGAAGGACAACATAGGTTTTGGAGGCTCGTTGCTGAGTTGGACTTGCTACATGCATGATGTGTTGTATGATATTGAACGTGTACAAAAGTACTCCCTAATTGAGGAAACAATCCAATGTCCCCGGTTGTAACTTTCTTTCGTGGTATATCCCGCGGCTCCATCGTGTTGAAGAATATTTAGAACCATATGCCAAATTTGCCAAAGCCTACATCACTACTGGTCAAATAATAAAAGAGGAGCTTATCCTCAAATTGTATACTATCTGCTCGGAACATCAGGGAGTCCAAAACGAATGTTCATAACTCATTACCACAATCATACAACACACTAATCTTAACCTACTAATAAAACACTCAAACAAGACATACTAATCATTAATCTCCCAGTTCCATAACCGGATACGTCGTAAATCATGAATATAGAAAGAGATTAGTCCAACTTCTGTCGTTTCTGCAAGCATCTCTGGATGTGCATTCCGTTGAATCAAATCGTGAATTTCCCAGGGAGATCATCAAGGATCTCATCCATCTTCTTCTCCGCCTCTTCCTGGTTCGCTACATCTCCCACGACGATCGTACCAGGTCTATACCCATCAATATCAGCGTCCCTCGTCAGCAATCGATGACGCCGATCCTCCAATATTGGAATCGGGGAAGGGCAAGGAATGGGTGGGCGAACTTGAGCTGGAGGGAGGCGCTCCCGGACAATGGGCCTAGTGGGATAATCCCTATCGTAGTAATCATCTTCGATGAGACGCGGATATCGACGTCGAGGCTCGTATGGTTTACGCCATGGGTCTTCCCAGCGAGCAGGTCGTTTGCGATCAGTGCGGTCTGCTGTCTCTCCTTTGATCATGACAAGCCAATCTTGGTTCTTCGAGGACTTGAAGAAGCCCTCGCCGCCAAAATGATGTTTGATCTTAGGACGCACAGCGACGACGCACCATTGGCGGCGGAATTTTTCGTTGCAGGAGGCCTTTTGGCGGTCTTCGATGAGGCCTTCGATTTCTTCTCGGGCATCGGAAGGGAGGGAGCGGATGACTTTATCGACTGATGCTCGGTATTTTGAGTGAGATATGTTGGCTGTTAGATTACCGTAGGCTTCTTTAAGCTCGGTTTGTGATCGAAGTTCTGGGTCGAGACCCCAGAATCCAGGGTCTTCGTAGTATTCTTTGAATTTGATACCGATGACGGTCCTGCTTTTTCTAATGTCTTTTCGTGGTTCGTTCCATCGAAGCATCCACTCCTCGAAGACTTCTTTAGTATCGACGAAATTGCTAGTTTAAAGTAGGTTAGTGAGGTAGCTTTATAGTGAGGTAGCTTTAAGCAGCTGTAAATGAGTGCACCTTTCATCCATTGAGTCAATTGTAGAGATACTGCGACGGTCATCGTCCATGTCGAATCGGATCTCTTTCTTCTTCAAATCTAGGTCCGGCTCGATCATTGTCAACTCGCTCGCGGTGTCAGAATATTTTCGTTCAACGACAGGCACTCCAGACTCATCCTTGTGTCCGACATCTGGCCTATTCCGGCTGCTCTTCAGGGCTTTCTCTGCTTTGGCCGCCTCCCATGCCAGACGGTCCTTCTTTGTCTTTTCTGCCTTCTCGATCGCCTTGACAAGCTGAGGGAGGAGAGCTGTGTGACTCTTGAATTCCTCCGCTTGCTCGGGATCAAGACGATTCCTTTGCTTAATGTTAGTGGTTGCTTCTGTCAATGAGTAGCAATGCACTCACTGCTTGTTCAACTCTTTAAAGATTTTGTACTTGACTGTATCGGTGAGGGCCACAAGGCTGTAACGCGTGGCACTCAATTTCGTCCAGAAGTCTGCGCTTTTCTTATGACCTCCGAGGCCCACGTTGAACAGAAACAAAGGGTCAACTTCAGCAGCAACTGGCTTTCCACCCAGCGTGCCCTCTCTAAGCCATAGGCCTTTCTCGGTGGCCTCCTTGGATAACACCAGGAGCTTCTCTAGATCAGCTTTGCAGGTCTCACATGTGGCTCTGGTAACGTCGTCACCGATAAAGACATCGTTCTTATACTTGTTGATCGTAGTTCCGAGGTCGGTGAGAAGAGATGTTGTGATAGAAACCGTTGCAAGGATATTTTCCAGTTGACGCTCTTGAATCTTACGAGACGTGATGATCTTCGTAAAAGATGCGACGACTTCTGCACCAACAGCAGCGGCCTCGAGCACAAAAGAGCCAGGGAGGTTGTTCGTAGATTCCATGATGACAAGAAGCAATCATGCGCTGGACGGAATCAGATTGATGGTGATATCCTCTACGGAACAATGGTAATGGTCGGTGAAACAGACTTGCTCAAGCAACAAGAGAATCGTGTGGGTATCGATTGAACAATATATAATATGACATTTAAGGCTGTGCCGGCCTATCTGCAGCCACAGAAGGCAGCAGTGCCAGCTAACTATGCAGAACAAACATGGGGGCCTTCATAGGCCACCAGAATAACCCGTGACCACCCGCTTTAGGACCATCATGTACTCGGTGTATGCGGCTGAAAATGAATGAGTGCAACTCGAGAACTAAGGTATACTTACACACGTCTTATGTGCATATGTCAGACTCATCATTAACATGGTATTCCGAGTCAATGCATCCGATGTCTTGCAGGTTTTGCTGCTCGTATTTTAGACGTTTTGTGCTCTGCAAAAGAAATCCAGAAGAAAGACCGAGTTGGGCAATTTTCTTCGCAGTTCGAATTCTCGTCGCTCTCTAGCATTGGACCTTGCTGCTTACTAGAACTAGAGATATCAAATAGAGACAAACAGAGGTACAACTCTTTCATCATATTGCAGAGATGTGCTTATAATTCTAAGGCCTAGAGCGGGAAAGAGTTGGCCGGGACTGCCTGCCCTCTCCTGGGTAAATTGGAAGGTTCTCAGGAGGATACTAGTAGATATTGGACACTGCCTTGCAGCTCCAGGACAACGAAGTATTTATAGGATTTTCTTCGGGGTGAGATGCGCATTGCAGGTTATTGCAAGACGAATACTCACTCGAATATATAGTCAAATACGGTTGGAGGAAGTAGACCCAGAGCTCAAGTAGCCTAGGTACTAGTAGGTAATTAAGGTACCAGATGATGATTCGCTAAATCCGGAAACTGGGGCTTGGTCGTACAGGATGTTAAAAGGAACACCTGTATGACAACAATTAACTGTCAACAACGAACACACATCTTTACCTGCGGACTAGGCTCTAGCAAACGGGGGAAGCTTGAGGGAACTCTAATGATTTCATTTTGAACCACGAGGACACGATGGCGGACTTCGCAGATTCCGCTCTCGCAGAAGCTGCCGCAGCTGCGAACGAGCCACAAACAGAGAAGCAGGGAGCTCTAGCACATGATGGGGACAACAAGTTTCAGAAGGCTATATCAGCATGGCGGAGTAAGATCAATTTCATTGAGATGATGTACGTCACTGACTCCATTAGACATTGACCTAACATCCATGATACCAACCCTGGACAATACTGCCTCCGAAATCGTTCAATATCAAAGGGACTCCACTGTACAGCGGAAAGACTTGGCTCAAAAGACCAAAGACTTCAGGAAGCTCGATGACGCTGCCAAGTTAGGAGAGATTAAGGGATTGCTCAAAGGTGGGTGGACAATGCCCCAGTTCGATGCACAAAGCTTATTTCTATAATAGCATACCAGACATTCATTGATCTTCTTACAAATCATTCGAAATCTACGAATTCAGCCTTCCTTCAGGTATATTCATCGCTGTCAGAAGCTCCAGATCCATATCCTTTACTCGAAGCCTCGGTTGATTCATTACTATTGTCCGAAGACACCCTACCCAAAGTTACCCAGGAGAATGAGCATCTTCAAAAGAGTGTTGCTAAGCTCACAACACAATTGGAAGAAACCGAATCAAGACTGGAAGCTGAAAGCACTTCACGGAGGGCTATAGAAGAGGGATTAGAGACTAAGGTTAAGGATGTCGAGACTTCATGGGCCGCAGTGCTTGAAGAGAAAAGGGATAATTGGGAGGCAAAGGAAAAACTGCTCGAGGAGAAGGTCGAGCATCAAGAACGTTTATTGAGTGAGATCAAGGCGAGTTATGAAGTGACCCAGCGATTAGGACAGTCCAATAGTTCAGAGGACAACGGCCGAGGTCATGTCACCAGTGCAGAATTGGAAATGGTAAACTCGGATTTGGAACGAACCAGTGTACGATTGGCAGAGGTCGAGGCCAGGAATGAGCAACTACGAATCGAATTGGCACAGTCGGCTTCTCAAATACCTAGTCAGCCAGCATTAGTTTTGGAGGATGACCCAGGATATATGCGAATGCGATCAGAGAACTCTTCCCTGCTCAGAAAATTGGATGCCGCTAGAGTCGAAAAGGATGCGAGAAAACGGGAATTGGATGGCAGGCTGAGATCCCTCGAAAGGGAGATAGGAATGCTGAAAGAAGAACGTGATGTGTTGAAATCGAAAGTTCAAAAATGGAGCGATTATGAGGACGTTAGGCAGGAGCTAGAGGTTCTTAAGAGTATTGAGTTTTCTACTGGGGACGATGACGACCCGGCTGATACCGAAGGCCCAACATCGAACACTGGATCTGCCGCATTGGAGAATGGATCATCGGCCAAAGGAAAGGGTGATACCCTGGAACAGCTTCTCCTGGCGCGCAACAAGAAATTGAGCGACGAATTGACTATTCTGAGGGTGTCACATCAAGACCTACAAAGCCGACTTCAGTCGATGCAAGAAGACTTGTCCAGCACTAACGCAGATCTCGAGCGAGCGAGGAATTTGAATTCAACATTAGAAAATGATCTCGCAAATATGCAGCATGAGACTGCTAACGCGTATCCCTCAGGAGCATCAGTGGCTGGCACCTATGTAAGCCGACATCCACAGTCAGCAGCTCCAACATCCTTTGCAGGACGAAAGGGCCGAGTATCACCCACCTCATCCATCATATCCGGGTTCGATCCTAGATCAGCATCTCTTGGCACGACTTCTTTGGAGGCCTTGCGATCTGGGGAGCCGGTAGGTGGTGGTTCAGGCATTCTCCCCATGATCACAGCGCAGCGCGATCGATTCAAGAAGAGGAATGAGCAATTGGAAAACGAGCTCTCCGAAAGCCATCGGACCGTGTCATCATTGCGACAGGAGATTGCGTCTTTGCAAAAGGACAACCTAAATCTGTATGAGAAGACTAGATATGTGTCGACCTATAATCGTAGCGCGCCAACAGCATCGACGGCATCATCATATGCCAATAACCCCAATCCATCCACGATTCAGATGTCCAATTCGACGTCTTCCGGCCTCGCGTTGGATCGTTATAGATCGGCATACGAATCAAACATATCCCCATTTGCAGCGTTTAGGGGACGTGAGTCCGCTCGAGCTTACAAGCGGATGAGTCTTCCCGAGCGTATAGTTTTTTCGATAACGAGGATGGTTCTAGCTACTAGAACAAGCCGGAACCTCTTTGCAGGCTATTGCGTAGCATTGCATGTACTTGTATTCTTTGCACTGTATTGGCTAGGGACGGTGGACGTGGAACAACACGGGAGTCATCTAGGTCAAGCCGCTGTGGCTGCAGCCGCCGGCCCATTGGCCAAGGCTGTGGGTGCGGATTCACAGCATGGGGATTGGCATCAAGAAGGGTTCAGTGAAAAGGTTTCGTGACGAGGATCTTGGAATATTGTATTTAAAAGTGCTATAATAGACGCCCTTGACCTAGGTTTCAGCGATTTCCCCGTAAAGTGGAAGCGGATTGGCTAGAGGCAGAAGATGCAGAAGATGCAATACCACTCGAGACCAGTTCTTGGGGGGTTCACCAGGTGGTTGCATTCCCGATCGATAGGCCGATCGAACGGCATCTCTGATTCTTTCTAGAAGGTCATCCCTCCTGCATTTTGGTAAGGGGTGTCAATATTCCAGAGGTATTTTGATTTTCTTACGATATCTTACGTTTTTTTGGGGGGGGGGGATACTAGTATAATTGGCAGAGAATCCCGGCACCTGCTGAAAGTCGGTGATACACTGACGGAAATAATGACAGAGGGACCAAATGCTCAACCGCCCTCTACAGGTACCGTGCAGAGAAACGAGGATTTCTGTATCGCTCTCACACTACTTCCCAGCCCATTTCCAAGCTGGAATAATACAGCTCCAGCAACCGCTCTGGAAGCACCTAAGTTGAGCGTGACCTTGGCAATGCAAAGCCGCGTGGCAACCTCTACAATGCCAACTCCAATACTTGTCATTGCTTGATAAGTCAGGCAGAATGTCCCCGCACCTGATGGACGGACTCCGTCCAATTTGAATCTGAATCTGAATTTGAATGGCTCTGATTGGATCAAGCCTTAATCTATTTTGCCGCCGACCAGAAGAGCCGCAGATTTTAATTGCGCAAGATGCCATGCCATCTTAAAATAAACTCGTTCCCCGTTACGCGCCCGACCAATGACTCTCCGCTCGCGATCGGCCCCGGTACTAGTATGGATCAATTTCTATTTTCATTCTCTTCCTAGTAAAAAGCGATATCTGCCAGTCATCCAACATTTTGTTGGTATGCTGGCACTCCCATCGCGGCTATCGATTAATGAACCTCTTGGAAGTCTTGGAAAAGCGTGTCGCTGGAGTCCAACGAGATGAAATATTGAAGCTTCTATAGACTAGACCGCGGCAATTGTCTCATCTAGTAGTACGTAGTAGGTTACGAGACATGTCACTTCCCGGCCGTAGTCAACGGTCAACGGTCTTGTCTGAAAGTACGAAGTATTCTTGTCCGCTCGTACATACAGATGATGACAGAACTCTTTTTGATCCTCACGAAGGCTGAGAAGGGTGCCCACAGATGACCATTGTCAGATGGGAATGTTTCATGGGTGTCTGGACTCGAACATAACCCCTTTTCATGACTTTGAGGGTGCAAGAAACATGCCTCCGCAAGAGAAACACCAGGCTGAATAGATGAACGGTCTCTGAATTCTACGCGAGAGGAAGGTTGACGATCTCCTGTTTGATGGACACGTAAATCGGAGGCACTTCAGACGCGAAGCGTTTCTTCTGTACGCCGAGGCCTTCCCCCGTCATGATTTGCCAGGCAAGCGGTCGACCTCATGAGGCCAGAGCGTTTATTTTTACTTACGGGTTTCTAGTAGCGGAGATTGATTGGCAGTCAATTGGTTTTTCGCTTGTGTTCCCTGCAGAAAAGCTCTTAGCCACCTAGCCACCCAGTATTGCATCTGGTCAATCAGCAGAGTCAAGGGCTACATGCTAAATTTGAATCCCTGCGACGTCGTTACCGCTCCCGCTATGGTTATTTTGTCGCCCAAGGGCCAGCCACCCTTGTCCCCCCCAGGCTCTCTTTATTGACATTTCCTGTGGTAAGCGGCTGTCAGTTCCAGGATTAGATCTCTGAAATTGACCCAGACATACATCTATAAGACGCTTCTCAAACCCCAATGCAAGGTGGGCTACCTTATCATCTGTGCGCTTGTCAATCCTTCCCCCCCCTCCTCTTGCGCCAGTCTATCCCGTCTATATATCCTCCGACCTCATACCGTCTGTTTTGTTCTGATCAGCGCGTTTGTTTTCCTCATCAATTTTAATTATTTCATTAATATCCATACTCCTCCAATCTTCATCATGCTCTCCAAAATATGGGTGTTGTCTGCGCTGTGCGCTGTTGTACTCTCCGCGCCAACTCTCTCATATTCGCCTGGAGCTGCTGAGCGACCTGCAGAGATGCAGATACTATCTGAGTATTTCGAAATGCTGGCGTCGAAGGTTCAAGCTGGGAGGAATATGGCACAAGCACCTGTCTGCAATCTCAATAATGCGGTTTTACCACGAGCTTGTGAGTTATCTTTTGAGATGTTCTTAGATTTCCAGAAGCTAATGTATTTCACTAGCTCTCCCCGCTCCATCTACAGGACTCGCACTCAAGCACGTCGCTATCGGTAGAGGAACACAGAATTATACTTGCGGGACGAATGTAACCGCTGCACCAGTTGCAATGGGCGCGAACGCAACTCTCTACAACGCAACATGCATAGCATCAACATACCCAGACCTACTAGCAGCACTTCCCAACGTTGCTTTACAATTCAACCTCACCAACACCAACCAAGCACTGTTATCGCCTTCCAACCTCGCCATTAGTGGACATCACTTTTTCACCAATACCACTACTCCCTTCTTCAACCTTGATTCCGGAGCAGAGAACCTAGGAGTCGCACCGTGCGCGAAGAACAACACATTGCCTGCTCCTGCGGGTGCGTCTGTCGGCCAAGGAAATGTTGGCTATGGTGCTGTTGTATGGTTGAAACTTCTGACAAGAGATGGAGCTACTGGAAACCTGGAAGAGGTATACAGAGTAAACACTGCTGGAGGAAATCCACCTACGACATGTGCGGGCATGCCTGCCACTTTCGAAGTCCAATACGCCGCTGAGTAAGTTACCCGGCCCCCTTCCAACCTGAAATAAATTCTAATCATTATACAGATATTGGTTCTACTCTAAGCCTTGATAGAACGGATCAAGACAGATACCAGACATGTTCACTTTACACACCTTAAGGGCGTCCGGCGCGGCGTTGGGGCTCATTTGTATACAGGAGGATGCTTAGGATATTACAATTATTATTTATGTTACGGAATCATGCGAATGATTATTGGGGTCTAAAAATATATGAGTGATGCTTAGCATCAGGAGAGATATTAGTAGGCTTAATGCATAACTTATTTCATGCCTATTTTGTATCATGGTGACAAACATGCGGCATGGTGACATCTAAGTGATGGGACATATAGATGACATTCGAATGACATCCAAATTGTCATCATCGAAACCAAAGTATCATGCTAGCCAACTTACCTAATCTACCTAACAATCCATGTACTGCGAAGGTTTCCCCCTCACACGAAACGATCCCGCTCCTCCATCCGACAAAGTAACTTGAATGTCTCCTTTAGGCTCAACGTACCTACATGTCTCACGATATCATCCAAATGCACGTGCGGCTTACTTACGCAGCCGTATGCCAAGCCTTCAGTTCTCCATCACCCTATCTCTCGAAATTCTGAAACTGCATGTTACGGCGTCGATCAAACGGTAGGTGCCCGTTGGCGAAAGGGGATTTTCTTTCTTCGCTGCACCGCTCCGTGCCCTTCGTAAGGCTGGCCCTCTTTGGAATCGATGGTCTGTGAATGGGTGGGGTAGGAGGAGGCACAGGTTGTGGATTTGTGGGTGCGAGGAGGAAGGTCGCTGGAAATAGCTCACTTCTATGAGATGAAATTCTCAAAATATTACCCACCCCTCGCATTGCTTACCTCTTTACAGCCCTCTCCATACCCCCTATCTCACCTGTATCCCCATCCCATGTTACCGAATTTGATATCTAGAAAGCCTCTCGTACCGGCGTACGGTTCTGGCACAATCAGTATCCTAACAACCTCGTGCTCCTGAGACACACACGCGGCAGATCATAACATCCTAACCGAATATGATTCTCGCAATCCTTGTTCCTGGACAAGCTAAACGATTTTCGGTGGGTGTTTCGAGGTTTCAGAACAGATGGAATCTTGAAACATTGTTGTTACGAGGAAACATACGGAAGGTACTCCTGACCCCTGAGAGGCTAAGCGAGGGGGATCGAGAATTACTTGATTGGGAATAAGGTGATGTGAGCACATTTGAGGAAAGCGAGGAGAAGGGGCTCTTGGGATGAAGTGAAACGGCTTGTGAGATGAAAAGTGAAGTCTTCTTTTCGAAAAGGGGCGAAAGTGATATCGCCACGTGACAAAACACGGTCCTCGGCTCAACGCGTCTCCCAATTTGAAGAAATGTCAACATGAGACCTTTCATACATCCTCTATACCTCGACACAGAATTGATCACATACATGCCAGTTAACACCCTAATTGCTGAAGAACTTCCGCTATCCCTTTACTGGGCAATCAAGTCCATGTTCAATTAGGCCGTTCGGCACAACATCATGGGCGAACCTTTCAATTCCGATACAACTCTTCTCACAGAGCATCTCACATATAGACCAGCCGTAAGTCCTCTTCAAATCTAAGATTGACCCTTCATATAATAGCTAATACCTCTTACAGGCCCTCCTCGACGACATAATAAACAGCATCAACATCCTCTGCTTCAAAGCCACCGACGCCGTCGAAAAAGGTCTCCTCTCCGCCTCCCCCACCAACCTAGGCTACAACCTTCCCACTGCAACCACCCCCGAAGCCGAAGCCGCCTCCCTCGCCATCCAAGATTCCGCGAAACTAGAAATCGAGAATGGCGTCCACCAGCTCGAAACTTTGTTAGAAGCCAAAATCGATCGCAACTTTGATAAGATGGAGATTGTGGCACTCAGGAGTATTTTGAGTGTGCCGGCGGAGGTCAGGGATTGGGTGAGGTTGGGACATTATGAAGGGTTGATGTTTGAGAGGGGAGAAGATGAGCCGGATAGAGAGAGTATTGGGTTGCAGAGGAGGAAGGTGAGGGAGACGGAGAAGCTGCATGCTTTGTTGTTGGCGGAGACAGCGAAGAATGAGGCTACGATCAAGTCGTTGAAGGCTTTGCTTTCAGGGCGAGGTGTCAAGCAAGAGGGGGCCGCTTATCCAGCGTTTGCGTTTTTGCAGGAGAAGGCCGACTTGACAGGTGACGTGGGGAGGCCGATTAGTACTACGACATCGTTTACGTTGTCGCAGTTACCGGCGCTGAAGGCGCTATTGCAGAATTTAAGACCCAGGTTAAAGGATTTGGCGAGTGGGGATGGGAAAAGGGGGTTGGTTGGTGAGGAGGAGAAGAGTTGGAGGAGGGAGAGGTTGGAGTTTATAGAGAAGGAGACGAGGAGGCACCTTGAGAATGTGAGGGGATTGGAACTGAGTGAGCAGGGAGAGGTTAGAGATGGGGAATGGCAAGGCGAAGGGAGGAGACTTGGAAAAGGAGAGGTCGAGGACTTGGAGCGAGTGGTGGGTTTAGTCAGCGGAGGGGATGCTATGGATGAGAGTGCATAGGGTTATTGTTTAACTTGGAGTTTTGCTTCTAGGCGTTTTGGAAATATACCAGGAGGAATGTTGTCCGGGATTGGATGACTTACGGCATGATACTGGATGATAACACCGAATACGAAATAAATGTGAATTCGATATGATCTTGTTTGAAAATAAACTTCCTCCGTCAATAGTCATGAGAATCTTGCCATACATATATCTATAGCAGGTCTTAGCGGCGGCTCATCCCTGCAACCTCAGCCTTCTCTAAATCAGGCAGCTTGCTTTTGCTTGAGCTCCTTCAAACATGCGCCGCGTAACAAAGATGCAATATTGAGTCATGAAATATACTTCAACTCATGCGCCATTTCCTAAAATATGAAGGAAAAGGGATCGGATGAACTCTCGAAGAAGAGGAAACGGACGATTCCCGAAACAGGACCCTACGTCCTTCGAAGCTTACTCAATGATCTGCCATTGTCTGCAGAAGGAGATAGAGATGATATCGAGATCAATTGCGTAGAGTTCTACGGTATGCGAAGAATGATATGCCCTTGAAATTTGCGACTCTCCTGTGGGCCGATTACTGATTTCAAAAAGACCAGAACCTCTACGTTGGAACATCAGCCTCCGAGATCCTACATTTCGTACAAATACCTCCAGACCCCCAAGACCCAGCAGGAAACCCGTCCTATATTCTAGCCTCGCGATTACCTCCAGCATACCATGAACCACCTACATCAGCGAGGCCTGGGGTGCAGCAGATCCTGCTTCTTCCAAAGGTCAATAAAGCATGCATATTGTGCAACTGGACGGTCACATTCTACTCCCTGCCAGAGCTCAGTCCTGTATTTGGATCAACGCAGATTCGACCATGCAATTGGATTGGGGGCGTGGATCTGAACTCTGGTGGGGATGGGGGACAAGATAGCAGAGGTCCTTCAACTACAGTTTTAGTCTCTCTCAATAAAAGAATGAAAGTTGTTAAGATTGCGGAGGACGCTCGGTCGCTCAGGGTACGATCATAGCTCTCATATCACTATGATGGCTCTATGAGATGTTTTGCTGATTGGTCACAGAATATTGACTTTGCTGGAAGTACTATGTCTATTCGCCGCGACTCGTTTGCCTGCGTTGCAGATGCGCGGTCCTACGCTCTTCTCGATGTGGATCGCCAACTCAAGATACCACTTTTCCCAATTTCCTCCTTGGATGATTCGCAAGCAGGCAGCATTGGTGGACGAGTCGAGGACATATCAGGGAATACAGGTGGTGGGATCTCACGAAGCACATCTTCCGCTCAAGGCAGCCACCCCACCCCTTCTAATGATCGAGGCCACGGTCGAAGCACAAGTCTAGGCACTTTCATGACTGGGCGAGGGCAGCGTCCTACAAGTATTGATCGTTCTGGGCGGGAAACACCCGAGCCTGACAGATTATTTCGAGAAGCTTCACCTGCACCAGCTACGAGTCCGCGACCGGTACCTCGTGATTCAAGTCCAGCAGCGGATAAACCTCTACCGCCAGCACCGTCTGAGACAGCTGCAGCCGAACAACCTCCACCACCGGCTCCAGCGCCTGTATATCTCAAACCACATATAGTATCTCCAACACCCCAAGAATTTCTGCTAGTTACAGGAACAGGACCGCATGACCCTGGAGTCGGCATATTTGTAAATCTAGAAGGTGATGTTACACGGCCAACATTGGAATTTGACGCATATCCAAATGAGCTTGTTGCAGATGGACGAGGGGTGGGAGTTGAGGCTACAGCCATGAATTTTCAGGACGATGAAGAAGGGTTTGTGCTTGCATCTATGGCTCGTAGCTTTGGTGAGGATATCCGGTATGGTGTTGAGATTCAGCGATGGGATTTATATCCTGGAGAGGGAGAAACGACAAAGTTCTGGTTAGAAACACCGTATAAAACATATGATGAGATTAAAACAAGTCGAATTGGGCTGCGGTACGTCCTCGATAAGGGAGACATCTTCTTTGACGAGGTTGTGGATAAACTTCGGCTCAAGCGATTCTCCCCTTTTACGCAAAGGTCTATGGATGCTTCCATGGTAACTCTCAAGAGTGTGGACTCGAGGACTGCCCTATCGCTAGAACGAGTATCTGGAGAAAGGGAACTATTCGAAAGTGGAGATTCCCTGCCAGCAGGTTGGGAAGAAAAGCGAAATGAGGAAGAGCAGCAGATTGCTCAGAGACTAGGACATTCTCAGACTCATGTGGTAGCATGGTCTGGGAAGGACATATGGTGGACTGTACGGAATCCTTTGGCTTTACGATTGGATTCTGGTCTCTCAGCCTTGGTGAGTACCGAAACCAAGGCTGATCAAACATATCCCTCGCTCGACCGACGGAAAGCTATCGAGGTACTAAATTCACTACGAGGGCGTGAAGCAAGGACGGAGACAGAGTTTCTTAGCTTGGGATATGTTAGGCAACGAGCAGGCTTATTACTTTTCATGAGCATTTTAGATGCACTTGCTGTGGAACCCACAGAAGCAGACTACAGAGCTACGGAAGAAGCTTTACTTGAAGGGAATCTCGACCCACGTGTAATTCTCGCAATCATACCATTTCTTCGAAACGAAATAGTGGAAGGCCGAACTGGCATTTGGGTCCATGGTGGTGTTAAAGATTCTGCCGATTCCTTCATCACGAATAGTACTTCTGATCATAACCCAGGGACGGAAGGCAAAATTTCCGATCATATTCTTCATTTCTTGCGGAGATTCTTGGCTGCTTGGCGAAATAGGAAAGGCTTGGCAAGCGTCGCAAACGAGAACGAAGTGTTCCGCAGTGTGGATGCTGCTCTGTTGATCGTCCTCCTGCAGCTAGACAAATCACCTTCTAAAGGTCCTCCAAATGGAAGGGCTGTAAGAACTGAGCTATACGACTTGGTTGATCATGGCGTGGACTGCTTTGAGAGAGCAATCTCTCTGCTTGAGTCTCATCGTCGCCTTTACGTCTTGAGCCGTCTGTACCAAAGTCGTAAGATGGCTGGCGAAGTCCTTTCGACTTGGCGCCGAATTGTAGAAGGCGAGCCTGATGAAGGTGGGGAGTTCCGAGAGGGAGAACAGAGGGTACGAGAGTATCTTGCGAAGATCCGCAACGTAGCTCTCGTGGAGGAATACGGCGTCTGGCTTGCTACCCGAAATCCAAAGCTTGGTGTACAAGTTTTTGCCGAAGATCGAAGCCAAGTCAGATTCGAACCGACTCAGGTTGTCAAGGTCCTGCGAGAGGGAGCACCTGCTGCAGTCAAAGACTACCTTGAGTACCTTGTCTTCAATAAAAATCATGCCGAGTATATAAATGAGCTTATCACTTACTACTTGGATATTGTCACCAGCAAATTGAAGGAATCTCAGGAAGCGAGAGATATCTTAGCACAGACATACGAGTCATATCGAGCTCTGAGGCCGCCGAAGCCGACATACCGACAGTTCATTACAGACAATACTGTGGATGAGGAATGGTGGCATAGCCGTCTCCGTCTCCTTCAATTGCTTGGAGGTAGTCAAGGCTCTGCTTCACAATACGACGTAGATGCTATTCTAGAACGAATAACTCCATACAGCAAAGAGCTTGTCCCAGAGGTCATCATCCTCGACGGTCGTCAATCCCGCCATGAGAATGCTCTCAAGCTTTTGACCCACGGTCTGGGAGATTACGATACTGCTATCAGCTACTGTCTCTGGGGTGGCTCAAGTATCTACCACCCCATTTCTGGAACTATAGCAAGAGAAAGCCTTCCAACACGCGATCAACAAGCCGAACTATTTCGCTTCTTACTCAGAGAATTCCTCCGCATAGAAGATATCAGCAACCGAGTAGAGCAAACAAGCAGTCTGGTAGAACGATTCGGAGGTTGGTTCGATATTGGATATGTATTGGGCTTGATACCCGACACCTGGTCTGTGGAGCTTGTGTCTGGGTTCCTGGTCAGCGCTTTAAGGAGGATTGTTAGGGAGCGAAGTGAGACTATGGTTGCAAAGGCGTTGAGTGGGGCGGAGAATCTGAAGGCTAGCGCTGATTTGATTGGGAAGATTGATGCTGCTGGTCCTTCGGTTGAGGCGTAGGTGTATTGTGGATAAGTCTAACATTACATGAGGTCCTTATATCATATGGATATCTTCCCGCTATCTCTTCTTCACATTTATGATACATATACAATACCTCTCCAGGTAGGGACATGACAGAAAAATTTGCC
>Ga0182030_10005388_pt1 | contig 27168 bp, 23 predicted proteins | sample 812S3MmetaG_FD_121299 | JGI IMG/M metagenome (GOLD analysis project Ga0182030, IMG submission 121299) | Permafrost microbial communities from Stordalen Mire, Sweden - 812S3M metaG (Illumina Assembly) | ecosystem: Environmental > Terrestrial > Soil > Wetlands > Permafrost | place: Sweden...
CAGGCGGAGGATTTTTGTGAACATGAGGCCTATCGGGCCTTGGCCAATGACCAGCGCGGTATCACCGGGCTGCAAGCCGAGGCGGTTGACGCCTTTGAGGACAGTGTTGACCGGCTCGATCATGGCGCCTTCGGCAAAGGTGTTGCGGGCGGGGATTTTGACGACGCCGGGCAGGACAAAGCGCATGACGCGCACGTATTCGGCGTAACCGCCGCCCGCCGGCTCGAATCCGGCGGTGATGCCGGTGCGCTTGTATTGGGGGCATTGGGCAAATGCGTGGTGGCGGCAATAATGGCATTTGAGGCACGGAACGTGGTGATGGAGGGCCACGCGGTCGGCGACGCGGAACTTCGACGGGCCGGGGCCGATTTTGACGATGACGCCGGCGGTTTCGTGTCCGAAGATGCGAGGCGGTGGCAGGTCGCCGTGCTGGATCTTCTTGATGTCGGTGGGGCAGACGCCGCAGACGGCGACCTTGACGAGAAGTTCGCCGGGCTGGATGGCCGGGACGGGGACAGTTTCGAGGCGGAGGTCGTTTGCGCCGCGATAGACGACGGCGCGCATGGTGGCGGGAATGACCACGGATTTCACAGATTTCACGGATGGGAAAGACATGTGGATTGCGGATTGCGGATTGCGGATTGCGGATTGGCTGATCGGTCGGATCGGTCGGATCGGACTTATTTCGGCAGCTGCCAGTTGCGAAATTTCGCGGTTTTGGGGCCGGTGGTCATGTCGAGGCACAGGAAAATGGGTTTGTTAGGCTTTATTGAGCTTTATTGACCTTTAGCCGCCTTGATTCACCTTGATTAGGCTTGATTAGGTTTGATTGGCCTTGATTGGGCACGATTGGGGTGGATTGAGCGGCTGGGGAACGTTCGGCGGGACACCGAACGCGCCGGGCGGGACGGCCGCGCTCCCCGATCAAGGGATTTTGGCGGTTCGATGGCGTGTCCATATATATATGGCAACAGCGGCCGGCAGGGGCGCCGGCCACAACATGTCCCGATGGAATCGGGATGGTCCCGGGGAAGGGTGATTCCCCCTTTGGCCTTTTCCTTTCTCACTATCCGAAGGTAAGGTTTTATGAGGGGGATGTCAACGGGGAAATGCGCGGGAGGGATGGGACGGATAGGACCAATAGGACGAATAGGACGAATGGGACGCTCCGCAGGAGCGTCGGGCTGCCTCGCGTCCCCTTCCGCGCTGGCTCTGAATCTTTCAAGGCCCGCGCCCCGGAACATTGGTGGCCCCCGAAGTTGAAAAACGGTATGGCGATTCGCTCATAAGCTGGCTCGCGGCGGTTTCCAGCGCCGCCCGGATTTCCTCGTGCGGGGTGCCGTTCCGGCCGTTGAAAACTGCCGCGATGTTTATCCCGTCGGACCGCCAGACCATGATGGCCGTCGAACCGTTCAGGCTGCCATACATCCACCACGTGTCGTTGCTGATATCGCGCGGCTTGCCCGTCTGCCAATACTCCTCCATGAACGCGCACAGATATTTTGCCGATGCACAGACCGGGCCGCCCGCCCTCAGATTCCACACCGCGCGATTGGTTTGCTGGGCCGGCGTCAGTTCCTGCGGTTGTCCAACCTCCCGGCACTTGCTTTTCTGCAACAATCTTTCCCGGTAATAAGTCCCCGGTGTCACCCCCGACTCTTGCTCCACAACGTACCGCATCGTATCAAATCCGAAATTGGAATATTTGTACACCGCGCCCGGCTCATCTTGCAACGGACGCGACATCACCTGCGCCAGCAACACCGGAATGGTGAATGGCGGGCGTCCTCCCGCCGCCCTGGCCAGGCCGGTCAATTCGTCCACGATGTCGCCGCCCCAGCCGGCCTTGTGCTCCAGCACCTCTTCAAACGTGATGTTCGTCACCCGCCAGTCCGCGACGCTTCCCGCAGGATGGATGCCGAGCGTCGAAAATAACGGAGACTCAAGACTCAGCCTGCCTTCCGCGGCCAGCTTCCTCACAGCCGCCGCCGTGATCGGCTTCTCGCAACTGGCAATTCCAAAATAAGCGTTGGCCGGCGCGGCGGTCTTGTGTTGCCGGTCCAGCCAGCCGTAACCGCGTTCATACAACAACCGCCCCCGCCTCGAAATCGCCAGCGCTCCAGCCGTGCAGTTGATCTTCTGCACAAAGCCAATCATCACCTTGTCCAATGCCGGGATCGCCAGCTTGTTCGTTCCGATGGATATGGGCACTGTTTCAACAGCCGGGACGGCGGCGCCCATCCCTGACAGCCGGAAAACAACCAGGAAGAAAAACGGCCACCATAAACGAAGGCAGACTGTGGTTCCCACGACTTTCAAAATCCGTCGCATTATTCTATCAATTGGATACGCGTCAACACGGGCGCACACCAATACCATGCCCGATCGCGCATCCTCTGTCCACTGGCGAGTGCCGTGAATTGCCTGCCCGGGCGCATGTTGCAATCACGACCACGCGATTTGCGCCCCAGAGCCGCGTCTCATCCCTCTCCTCCACACACTTGTGGAGGAGAGGGCCGGGGAGAGGAGGATTTATTGGTGGTACTGTCATGCGCCCCGCCTGGCCCGCCCGCATACTTCACACTTCGGCAGGGGCGGCTCCTGCCGGGCCGTTTGCGAGAAGGAACCCCGGCCCGGCAGGAGACACTAGCCACAACATATTGTGGTTCATAGTCAAGGGAAGAAACGAAGCATGAGAGGCCACCGTTTGCCGCTTTCAACCCAGTCTTGAAGAGCGGAACCAAACGCCACGTTCCCGCCGTGAGGATTCTGGGAAAGCGAACCAAACCCTGGGTTGACACCGGCACCGTCGCTTGCAAAAAGTGTCAATAGTGGACTGACACCGGCTCGTCAAGCTCACGCAGTCATATTTCTAGGACTGACCCTTTCACTGACCCTTTCATGATATTCTGCTGCGGATGAATGGGCAGGGAAATCGTCGAATCAGGACGCTTGATTCTGCGGGCGGTGAAATTAGACTTGGCTCAAAGAAAGAACGCATGAATGTTCCATGAATGAATACGCCACTACGCCGTTATTGCCCAGGCGCGATTATTTGGCCCGAATCGCCCGCAGCCTTGGCTTGGGTTTGTCTATCATCGCCATTTGTCTTGGCATTGGCATGGTTGGTTATCACTGCTTGGAGAGACTTTCCTGGATTGACGCCTTCCTCAACGCCGCGATGATTTTGTCCGGGATGGGGCCGGTGGCCACATTGCAGACCAATGCCGGCAAATTGTTCGCTGGTTGTTACGCCCTGTTCAGCGGATTGGCGCTCATTTCGATCCTGGGCATTATCATGGCCCCGGTCGTGATCCGTTTCCTGCATAAATTCCATTTGGATCTGCACGCCAAAGAGACCGCGTCCCGCAAATCCTGACCGCTTTGTTCAACTGTGTGGCCGCAATTGGTTGAATGCTGGCGGGTGGGGAGGATAACAGGACGAATTGGCCCCTGTATGGAGGGGAGGGAGAAGAATTCTGTCGTGCGCCCGCAGAACTGACCCTTCATCGCTTCTGAATCTTAATCCTAATCCTAATCGTAATCTCTCAATTGTCATTGTTGACTGGACCGCCCTCCAGAACTTCCTGCGGCACTGGAGATGGTGCCGGTAGCGGTTGTGCCGCTGCTCTGGGCCGCCTGGTTCGCGCGCTGCGCCAGCACATTGACCAGGCTGCTGCTTGTGCTTGTCGTTTGCGTGCTGGATTTGACGAGGTCTGACAATGCCGCTTGCATGTCTGGAACATCACCATATACGGGGTGATACACAAAAACGTCCACCGCGCCTGCATCGTTGGCGTCCATCTCCGTGATGATGTTTTCTATCTGCGCCATGGTGGCTTTTGAGGCAGTAACCAGGACCGATTGTGTGCGCCCGTCAGGCACCGCAATGACCGCAGCCTGCTTCTTCGCGCGCTCGCTGAGTCCGGCCCCGGAAGTGGCCGCCGGCGCGCCGGTCACAAACTGCGCGCCAGGTCCCCGTCCGTTATTTTGCCGGCCGGTCTGCGCGGTTGGATCCGGGAAAAGCAATGCGATTTGGCTCGCGACGTTCGTCGCATCCGCATGACGGAGGCTGAAGACTTGAAATTGAAGCACATCGTCTTGTTGAATGTCCAGCGTATGGATTAGATTCGAAATGCCCGGCATGATGTCCGTCGGCGCGCTGACCAACACGGCGTTGTTATGGTCGTCGGAAACCGCGTTGACGCGGATTGCCGCGCGCCTGGAGCTCCCCGTTCCAGTGCCGCCCCGGTTGCCCAGAACGTTCTGGAATGTATTGCCCTGGTTGGCAGCGGCATCCTGTGCCCCAAAAACATCCTTCACTTCCTGCGCAATGGCCTTCGCATCGGCGTGCTCCAGCGTAAAAACTTCCAAATCGCTCCCGCCTGAGCTGTCCAGCGCCTGGATGATTTGCGTGAACCTCCGGATGTCCGCCTGCCGGGCAGTCATGATAACGGAGTTGCCGCCCTCGTGGGCAACCAACCCGGCATCCGGCGGCAGCAATGACGACAGATCCTTCACCGACTGGGTTGGACTCAAGCTGTGCAGGCCGATCACCTCCGTCACTATACGGACGTCTTGCGGAATGGAGGCCGCTTCGTGGTTCCAAACCCGCACCGGCGTCAGGTTGAACCGTTGCGCGTCTTCAACGGTCATGATCGTTAGTGTCTGCCCGTCCGGAATGGCGGTCAAACCGCGCAGCGCCAGGACTTTGTTGAGAACCAAAACGATCTCCTCCCCGTCGAGCGGCCTGGTGCTGACTATGTCCACGGTCCCCTGCGTTTCGGTGTTGGCCTCCCTGATGATCGTGAAACCGGCCGCTTCGCTCAGATGCTTCAGCGCCTCGTCCAAAAGGACCCCGCGCAAATTCAGTATCAGGCCCTTTTCAGCCGTGCCTGTCGTTAATAATGAGTTATCTCCGCCCCGGGCGCCGAGGATGGCCTTGGTCTCGATCACCTGCGCTGTCTGCCTGCCCTCTTCTGTTGCTTCCCGGACTAAGCCGGTTTGCGCCGGCGCGCTGCTGCCAACTGCAATCCAACTGGCGGCCAAAACGGTCAACATCCATCGTTCACGTGTCTTCATGGTTGGTTCTCCTGTTCGCGACGTGCTTGCAATCTTGCCATCACGTCCTGGTTGTTCGGAGCCGCGGGTTCGGGTGTGCCGGCCTGCGGGCTGGTTGCGCCAAAGCCGGTGTCATATCTGCCGCCATCGGCGACTGAATTGTCATCGGTCACGGCGGCAGACCTGCCGGAGAACTGCCGGTTGTAGTTGCCGGCAGATCTCCGGGTGGCTGTGGCGGAGCCGTAAGTCGCCGGCACCGACACCTTGATCCACTGCCCCCCATCCCGCCGTGTCATTCCCATTTGGTCCTTCAGCGTTATCACCTCCTCGTTCGTATTCATCAACTTCACTTCATCCAGACTGATTGACTGCACCTTGAAGCCATTGATCTTATCGTTGACAACAACCGTCCTGGATTTGGGAGCGCCGTCTCCGCTGAAAAAAGCGTCGAAACCCTTCCCCACCGTTTCCGCCGCGCCGCGGAAGCTGAAAGTCTCGATGCGCGGCTGGCGGGCGGGTTGCCGGGGCGTGGCGGCGGCTTCCCGGTTCGTCGGCCCGTTCACCCGGGTTTGGTCAAATATATTCCTATGGAGCATGACTTGAAACTGGCCCATGCCCTCCGGGTTGGCCGCCTCCACCGCCGCGCCGGCCGGGTCATCCCCGGCGACCGCCGCGCATGGAATCATTGTGAGCATTGGAACCGTGAAGCAACCTGCCGCCAGGCTGCTGATTAATTTAGTAAGAGTATTCATACAACCTGGTTGATTACATGCATCAGCCGTGCCAACGCTTCACGCAGCGCTTCCAAGGCGGCATGCCGTATATTGATCAGCCAAACCGCGCAAAGTTTGCGCTCTGCTGTGCAAGGCCTGCGCTAACCGCGCGCGCCGCCATCGCCCCCTCGACAACAACCCCGAAATGTGGCATTCTATTACCCATGATTGTTATCATCAGCGGAACCAACCGCCCGGGCAGCAACACCCGCAAGGTCGCCGCCCGCGTCGAAGCAGCCTACAACACTCACGGCGTCAAGCCCGCATTGCTCGATCTGGCCGACTTGCCGCCCGAGATCTTTTCCCCGACCTCCTACGCCGCCAAGCCTGCCGCCTTTTCCCGCTTCACCGCCGCCGTTCTCGCCGCCGACGGATTGGTGGTCGTGACCCCCGAATACAATGGCAGCCTGCCGGGCATCCTGAAGTATTTTATTGACATGCTTCCGTTCCCCGAAAGTTTCGAGCGCCGTCCTGTTTGCTTTGTCGGCCTGGCGGCGGGGATGTGGGGCGCTCTGCGGCCCGTCGAGCAATTGCAGGCCATCTTCGGCTATCGCAACGCCCTCATCTTTCCAGAAAGGGTCTTCATGCCGGGCATCGGCAAACTGCTCGACGAGTCGGGCCGCTTCACCAGCCCGGAAATGCAGCAACGCCTGGAAAAGCAGGCCGGCGGTTTCATCAGCTTCGTTGAGGCTCTGCGCGCCGCGAAAATCCTCCCCGCCGCGAGCGTTTCCGCCTAACCGAACGCGCCCGCCTACTTGGCCCGGCGCAAAATCGTGTCCCGCTGCGCCCACGCCGGGTCGGCGGCCGGATAATCCAGATTGTAATGCAGGCCCCGGCTTTCCGGCCGCTCCATAGCCGACCTGATGATCAATTCCGCCACCGTTGCGATGTTCCGCAACTCCAGCAAATCGCTGTTCACCGTGAAGTCCCAGTAGTATTCCAGAATCTCCTCCTGCAAATGCGCGATCCGGCTGCGCGCCCGCCGCAATCGCTTGTTCGTCCGCACGATCCCCACGTAATCCCACATCAGACGACGGATTTCGTCCCAATTGTGGGACACCACCACCAGTTCGTCCGGGTCGTGCGCGTCTCCCGAGTGCCAGTCGGGGATGGTCACGCCGACGGCCGGTTCCCGATGTTCCTCCGCGCGACGCGCCGCCCGATGCGCGCACACCAGCGCCTCCAAAAGCGAATTGCTGGCCAACCGGTTGGCCCCGTGCAGCCCCGTGCAGGCCGCTTCCCCCGCCGCGTAAAGCCCCCCGATCTCCGTCTCCCCGTCCACCGTCGTCACCACCCCGCCACACTGATAATGCGCGGCGGGCACCACCGGGATCGGTTCCTTGGTCATGTCAATTCCATAACCCAGGCACGTCGCGTAGATGTTGGGAAACCGTTCCATCAGAAATCGCGCCGGCTTGTGCGTAATGTCCAGATACACGCAATCCGCCCCGCTCTTCTTCATTTCGCTGTCAATCGCACGCGCCACAATGTCCCGCGCCGCCAGCGATTTGAGCGGATGATACCCGTCCATGAACTCCACTCCCGCCCCGTTCTTCAACACCCCGCCTTCGCCCCGCACCGCCTCGCTGATAAGAAACGACTTCGCCTTGGGATGATACAGGCAGGTCGGATGAAACTGCACAAACTCCAGGTTCGCCACCGCCGCTCCCGCCCGATACGCCATCGCAATTCCGTCTCCGGTCGCGATGTCCGGGTTCGTCGTGTACAGATACACCTTCCCGCACCCGCCCGTCGCCAGCAGCACCGTCCCCGCCGCGAATGTCTCCACTCGCCCCGCCGTCTTGTCCAGCACGTACGCCCCAACGCACCGGTTCGGACGCGGATCGAACAACTGGCCCAGCTTCTGCGTCGTAATCAGGTCAATGGCGACATGGTTCTCAAATATCTCGATGTTCGGCTGCGCCGCCACCGCGTCCAGCAGCGCCCGCTCGATTTCACGGCCCGTCACATCCTGCGCGTGAAGTATCCGCCGCTTCGAATGTCCGCCTTCCCGCCCCAAATCCAATTCCCGTCCCCCGGCGATTTCCCGCTCGGTGAACTTCATCCCGACCTCCACCAACTCCGCGATCCGCGCCGGCCCCTCCTGAATGATCGCCCGCACCACGTCCTCGTGGCACAATCCCGCCCCCGCCGCCAGCGTGTCCCGCACGTGCATCTCCACCGAGTCCTCCTTGCTCGTCACGGCCGCAATCCCCCCCTGGGCGTAATTCGTATTGGACTCCGCACGCGATTTCTTCGTGACAATCGCCACTCGGCCCAGCCGCGCCACCTTCAACGCAAACGTCAGCCCCGCAATTCCGCTTCCCAGCACTAGATAATCAAATTTCTTCATCATTCACCGCCGGTTGAACAATACACCGCCGCCACCTCGAAGCCAAATCATCGCCGCTTTCCACTTTTCGGCTCTTAATCTTAATCCTAATCCTAATCTTAATCTCAATCCCATTGCATGGAGATTAAGATTAGGATTAGGATTAGGATTAAGAACAGAAAAATTGGTACAAGATGAAACACTTTGCCACTCTCACCGTCATTGGACGCGACAAGACCGGTGTCGTGGCCGCCATCACCCGTTTCCTCTTCGAGCAGCGGGCCAACATCGAGGCGCTCGAAGAACAGGTCACCCGCGGCCAGTTCAGCATGACCCTCCAGGCCTCCTGGACCGGGCCGGTCGCCCATCAGGCCGTCATCTCCGCCGGCCTTGCCGGCCTGGCCGGCCAACTCGGCATGGAAATCAAGGTCCGCTGGACAAACCCCAACCGCCGCCAGCGCATGGCTCTCATGGTCACCCGCGAACCCCATTGCGCCGAGGCCCTCCTCCAGGCTCTCGGCGCCGGACGCCTCAGCGCGTTCCCCGCCGCCATGATCTCCAACCGCCGCGACCTCGAACCCCTTGCGCGCCGCTTCCGCCTTCCCTTCCATTATGTTCCCTGGCACGACCGCGCGGCGGCCGAGCGGCGCCTCCTCCGTTTGTTGGACGAATTGGAAGTGGATTTTATCACGCTGGCGCGCTTTATGAAAATTCTCTCTCCCAATGTCGTCTGGCGTTTCAAGAACAAGATCATCAACATCCATCCGTCTCTTCTCCCCAGCTTTCCGGGGCCGCAGGCCTATCGTCAGGCCTATGAGCACGGCGTGAAAATCATCGGCGTCACCTCCCATTTTGTCAGCATGCACCTTGATGAAGGCCCGATCATCGCGCAAGCCGCCGCCCCGATTCGCTCCAGCGCCAGCCTCAAAGACATCGTCGCCCTCGGCCAAAAGCTCGAAGCCGCCGTCCTCGTCAAAGCCGTCCGCCTCTATCTCGCGCGCCGCCTCGATGTCCACTGGGGAGTAGTCAAGGAAGTCTGACCGAAATTCATTCCTCTCCTACTCTTAATCTTAATCTCCTTTATCCCATGAGTGATTTGCTCGCCGGATTATTAGCCGCCCTCGTTGCCACCAACACGCCGCCTGCAATCAGCAACCAGCCGCCGCAAAAATCATCCCTTTCCGCTCCGGTCCCCGATCCCAACGATCCCGTCGAAAAAGAGTTCCTTAAATTGGAAGCCGAAGACGACGCGGCGGTTGAGGCGGCTGAAAAACTGTCCGATGCCGCTGGCGCCGCCGCCTTGGCGGGCGACCCCCAGCTGCAACTTTCCCTCCACATCCACATCAAGGAGCGCCTGGACCCTGTGAAAAAAGACTACGAGGATTTCCTCCGCCTCCATCCCGATTATGTCCGCGCCCGCCTGGCCTACGGGAGTTTCCTTAATGACTCCGGCGACGAGGAAGGCGCGCTCGTCCAGTGGGAAAAAGCCAGCCAACTGGCCCCGAACAACCCGGTCGCCTGGAACGACCTGGCCAATTACTACGAGGAGAACAACGTCAAGAAATCCTTCGAATACTTCACCAAAGCCATCACCCTCGATCCAACCCAGCCCCTCTACTACCATAACATGGCCATTTGCGTTTACCTCTTCCGCACGGACGCCGAAGATTACTGGAAATGCACCGAACAGGAGACCTTCGACCTCACCCTTGCGCTCTACCGCAAGGCCATGAAACTCGATCCCACTAATTTCATCCTCGCCAGCGATTACGCGGAATGTTTTTACGGCATCCGCCCGCCGCGCCTGCAAGAGGGATTGGACGCCTGGAACAAGTGCCTGAAAATCGCCCATGACGAAATCGAGCGCGAGGGCGTCTACATCCATCTGGCCCGCTTGCAACTCGCCCTCAACCACTTCGACGAATCCCGGCGCGACCTCGATGTTGTCACCAATAAAATGTATTCCGTCCTCAAAACCAACCTCATGCACAACCTCGATCTAGCCATCCAGCGCTCCCTCACCAACGCCCCCGCCGCCACAATCCGCAATCCGCAATCCGCAATCCGCAATCCCTCCACCAACGCCCCCTCTGAAGCCCATTAGTCCCATCCTTCCCATTCCTCCCACCACTCCATCACTCCATCACTCCACCACTCCCCTCTGGCTCCAGCAGCCATTTCATTTCCGCCCGCGTCTTCGCCGGCCAGAGCCTCCTGTCGGTCATGATCGCGTTGCGCAGCGCGTGATGACATGAACAGCCCGGCTCCGCGGGAACCATCGGCACCGCCCGCGCGATGATCGCATGCGCCTGACTCGCATTCTTCATCAAATTGGAAATGATCATCTCCACCGTCACATGCGCCTCATCCGTCTTCCAACAATCGTAATCCGTCACCATCGCCATCGTCGAGTACGCGATCTCCGCCTCCCGCGCGCACTTCGCCTCCCCCAGATTCGTCATCCCGATCACATCGTACCCCAGCCCGTGATTCGTCAGCGATTCCGCCCGCGTGCTGAAAGCCGGCCCCTCCATGTTCACATAAGTCCCGCCGTTCCGAACCCGCGCCCCCTCCGCCTTCGCGCTCTTGAAAAGAACCTCCCGCAACTCGGCACAAACAGGCTCCGCGAACGCGATATGCGCCACAATCCCCCGCCCGAAAAACGTGTGCTCCAGCGACTTCTTTGTCCGGTCCACAAACTGATCCGGCAAAACAATGTCGCAAGGACGGTGCTTCTCCTGCAACGACCCCACCGCGCTCACGCTGATAATCCACGACACCCCCAACTTCTTCATCCCGCACATATTGGCGCGATGATTCAACTCCGACGGCAGAATCCGGTGTCCGCGTCCGTGCCGCGGCAAAAACGCCACCTCCCGCCCCGCCAGCGTCCCCGTGAGAAATTCGTCGGACGTCTCGCCGAAAGGCGTCTTCACCTTCACCCATTTTTGATTCGTGAACCCCTTCATCTCATAAAGCCCGCTCCCGCCGATAATTCCGATGCGATGTATTTGCATAAATTTTTGCCCGCACAATACAGCCAAACCCGTCGTGCTGTCCATCCCGTCCGAACCATGCATCTTCTCCCTCACCTCCACACACTTGTGGAGGGGAGGGCCGGGGAGAAGAGGTTCCTCAAAGGCTCAATGGCAGGACGCTCCCACCCGATTGACAACCAAGATTCCATGCGCCATTTCCTTCTCCGTTCCCTCTGTTTCCTCCTGTTCAAAAATTGGGTTCCTCGACATTATCAGTGGATTCCCGCCGTCGGGGTCAGAGAGTCGCCTTTCCATCCGTGTAATCCGTGTAATCCGTGGTTATTCTTTCCATCTGCCGCCTGTTGTGCTAATAATCTATCATATTAACTGTCCAAGGCACTTACGCTGAGGGGAAGGTGGAATTGGCGGAGCGGCCGGCTCAAATAGACCGGTCGCGTGTGCTGGTGACTTTTCTTGATTCCAAGGATATTGATCTGCGCGCGTTCGGAATTGATCAGGCTCACGCCGCCGAACTGCGGGCCATGCTGAAAACCTTTGCTGAAGATTGGGATCGCCCCGAAGCCGCCATTTATGAATGCGATTGAAACAACCGGCGTGGTGGACGCGCAGCATCAGTTGCGGCTGGACGAGCCGTTGCCCATTCTAGGGCAAAGCCGCGTTCGCGTGATTGTCTTGGTGCCGGAGGCGGAGGATATTTCGGAGGCGGCTTGGACAAAGGCCGCGTCTGCCAGCCCGGCGTTCGATTTCCTCAAAGACGCGGCTGAGGACGTTTACACCGCCGCCGATGGCAAGCCCTTCCATGACCAAGGGCACATCGAAAATTGGCCGCTCTGTTTGGCTTGAAACCCTCGTGATTTTCTAGAGTGTTGCGTTATTGAACCGCAGAATCCGCCTGCTTGGGGAGTGCGGTTGTCCCGACCGCCGCGTTCGGCGTCCCGCCCAACGCTCTGAATCCGCCCCATCGGCAACTTCAGCCAGGGCGCATCTCCCCTTTGTCGAGAGCGCTTGCTTGGAGCCGCTGTTTTGATTATTGGTCCTCTTGGTCCTATTTGTCCTATTTTTCTAAGATGCCTTTGATCTGAAGGGAAAGCTCGACAAAGGTAAAATGCGCCTCAACCGTGGATCACTCACAAATCCGGCTGGCATTGACCCGGATTTCTGTTACCACAACAGCAGGACCCGGACGCCATGTCGAACAACCACTTTTTAGGAGGCCTATGGCCCGTCGTGCAGCGCGAACTGCGCGAAGGCGCGCGCCGCCCCGTCAACCACCGACTCCGCTTCCTGAGTGCGCTCGTAGGCACTCTCCTGCTGTGGAAACTCATCGCCAGTTCGTCTTTGCAGCCAAACCAATTGGGCGGCTACCTCTTGAGCGGCCTCCATGCCTTGCTGCTCGGCCTGATCTTCGCGATCGTCCCCGGCCTGACCGCCGATTGCATCGCGCGGGAAAAACGGGAGGGAACCCTGGGATTGCTATTCTTGACGCCGTTGAGCGCGGGCGGCATTGTCGCCGGCAAATCGCTGGTCCAGGCGTTGCGGGCCTTCACCCTCTGGCTGGCCGTCCTGCCCATCCTCATCATTCCCTTCACAACCGGAGGCGTCACCTGGTTCGATGCGCTCACCGCCTTGAGCTTGGAATTCTGCGCAATGGCGCTCTGCTTGGGGGCCGGTTTGCTCGCCTCGTCCCTGGCAAAAGAACGCAACACCGTGTTCATTCTGGCCTATGTCTTCGGAGCCGGTTTCTTGTTTCTTCTCACCCAGTTTCTCTTGGCGAGCTTTGGCGTTGCGTTGCGCACCTTCGCGAAGTCTGGACTTGAGCACTGGTGGGGCGCGAGCCTGCAATTTATACAGATATATCTCGGAATGCTCCACGGTCGGGGCGGCTTTACATGGTGGAGCTTGTTTTTGACAAACCCCGCCTTTGCCAGAATTTGGGAATCGTTTTGCCTCTGCGCTCCCCTCGTCACGCTCCTGTTCTTCTATCTTATCGCCCGTTTCGCGGCGCGCAGGATCAGTCGCTCCTGGCAGGACAAACTCCCCTCCGCCCGCCACGAGAGCCTTCTCAAGCGATACTGCACCCCTTTATTCCAACGCCGCTACCGCCGCAAAATGCAGCGCACGCTCGATTGGAACCCCATCGCCTGGCTCCAACAATACTCCTGGAAATCGCGTCTGACCAAATGGGGCCTTTGTCTGGCTTTTGTGCTGGTCGAATGCGTGACCGGCGGCTCATTCAACTTTGATAACAATCCGTCTGTCCACTGTGCCGAACTTCTGACGCTTGCCGCCATTTACACCTTCGCCGGCGTCAGCGGTTTCCTGGAAGAAAAGCGCAACGGCGCGCTCGAATTGCTGTTGGTCACCCCCCTTCCCGTCGACAAACTCATCTTTGGCCGCGTCTGGGGCCTGTGGAAACAGTTCCTTCCCGCCGCTCTGGTTCTGGCCGTCTCCTACGCGGGCTGGCTATGGAATAACCCGGGTGACTGGGAATTCAATACCGCCATCCCGGGACCGATCATCCTTGCCTGCGTTTTTTTAACCCTGCCGGTCTTCGCCACTTATTTTGCGTTGCGCGTGAAGAATCTGTTTGTGGCGGCAGTGCTGACTTGGGTTGCCCTGTATCTCCCCCTTGCTTTCGTTATCGCGGCCTTTGGGGTGAATCAGTCGAACATAATCTTAATGCTCCCAGCTTTTCCCATCACCTATGCGGCCTTCGCGCTGCTGGCCTGCTTCCTCCTGCGCCACAGCCTCTCCCGGCGCATTTATTCCTTCTAAAACCACCCCTTTCCGGGGGAGGACATGCGCCTCGCATGCAGCGGTCGGCGCCCCCGCCGACCGCATCAATACCGCCCCGAAATTCAGCCGCAGGGCGCACGGCAGAATTCTTCTCCCTCCCCTTCATACACTTGTGGAGGGGAGGGTTGGGGAGAGGAGGTTCCCATTCGATTCATGGGGAGGAGTTCCCGAAATTTGCCCTGCGCCCTCAGCCGCGTCTGCCCTGAAGTCCCCCTTGACATCCCCGCCTTAACTGCTATTATAGTCCGAGTATGGCAAGGCACGAATGGTCAGGCGGCGGCGGTTGGGATCGGGTCCCAGGGAGTCCCTGTACCTCCCTCAAGTCCGTATCCGTCCACTCCGTCCGCTCAGTCCATGCTGTCCACCGAGTCCACTGCCAGTCCACTTCAGTGCTTCCTCGGCGTTTTCAGTGGAAAAACGAGCGCCCTCTCTCAATCCCAAAGGGATTGAATCATCCAGCCCAGGGTTGGCCGATTCCGAGAGGACTACCCTGGGTAGCCAAAATGGAGTTGATCAACCCTGAAGGGGTCGAATCTCCGCGCCTTATGAACCCGCGTTCCATTCCACTGAAAACATCGAGAAACCACTCCAGTCCACCGCGTCCCCACGAGCCGCCCAAACCCAGCCACCTTACTGCAACGTTACAGTTCGCCCAGCCGCTCCAATCCAGACCCCCAAACCGAATCCCATCAAATACCGTGGTCAAAAAGAGCCACAATCCAGCCCAATCAAGCCTATTCAAGCCTATTCAAGCCTAATCGTGCCATTTTATGATCATAAGCCCGGCAAACAACCCCATTGCAGTGTTGCAAAGTTGGAGTTTTGGCTTTCCCCATCACCCCACCACCCCATCACTCCATCACTCCATTCCGTCCCGCCGCCTCTCCCGCGCCCCATCCATCCCCATGCGGCAAAATTTGCCAGTCCAATGCCACCCGGTCAAAGCCCGTCAAAGCCCGTCAAAGCCAGTCAAACCCCGTCAAACCCCGTCAAACCCCAGATTCCACTTTGACACCGATTCTCCAACTCGCCAAACCCCCTCTCCCGGCCAATTGGCGGAATTTCGCCCCGCCTTCCCGCCGGCTAAAGGAGATTGCCTTTTCATCCGTTGGCACTAAAGTTGCGGCGTTCACGAAGATCGAGTATTAGCGCGCCATGCCCGTCACATTAAATCCAGGCGAAGAGGCCCAGTTGCGACAGACGATTGAGATGTTTGAGGTCATCACTCAGTCGCAGCCGCACGATTATCAATCCTTGGAAATCCTCAAGGAGGCCTACCTCAAGCTCGGCATTGAAAAGGAGGTCATTCAGACCTCCAAACGCATCGCCCAGGCCTACATCCATCTCGGCCAGCTTTCCTCCGCCATCCTCGAATTTGAAACCATCCTCCAGCGCCATCCCGATGACCGCGACGCCATACTGGCCATGGAGCACATCGAGCACCAGACCACCCTCCTCACCAAGCCGTTCCCAGCGGAAGCCGAACCGCCGTCTCTGCACAAAGGCTCCGCCCCCGGCCCCGCCAAAAAGACCGCCGGCAAGCCGGCCGCACAGACCGAGGTGGATGACGGTCGCGTGCCAATGCACAAGATCTTTGTCGAGAGCAAGGCGATTTCGCTCGGCGATTTTGAGGCTTACTGGCCCGCGCCGAAATTGGACGAGGCCCCGCTCAAGCCGGAGGACCCCTTCATTCAAATCCTCGCCGAAAAGCAGATCATGCCCCTCGACAAGTCGCTCAGGCTCCTGGCCGACCGCTCCCGTCTCGCCTACGTCCCGCTGGACCGTTACGATCTCGACACCGACCTGGCGCGCAACAGCTCCCGCGAGTTCTGCCTGCGATGGTGCGTCCTGCCCTTTGACCGCATGAGCAAGACCATGCTCATCGCAACCTGCAATCCCTTCAATAAGCAAGCCGCCATTGACATGGGCGCCCTTCGATTCCGGATCCTCTGGTGCCTGGCCTCCCCGCAAGACCTCATCAGAATCCTCGCCAAAATTTTCAGATAACCCGCCGCCCCATGAAAACCCTTGGAGAACGCATCGCCGACGCGCTGGTGGAGGATGGCTTGCTCACGCCCGCCCAAGTCGAGGAGTTGCTTGAGCAACAGAAAAAGGAAGGCACCCGTTTCATCAAACTGGTCGTCGAGAAATCCTACATCACCGACCAAGACCTCGTCGTTTGCATGGGCCGGGTCCTCAACACCCCGCCCGTCAATGTCGCCCGCATCACCCCCTCCCCCGACTTGTCGGAGTTGATTCCCCGTGACATTGCCACCAATTACAAAGTCTTCCCCGTTGCACGACTCGGCAACCGCCTCTATCTGGCCATGGCCGATCCACTCAATGTGCTCGCCGTGGACGACGTCAAACGCCTCACCAAACTGGAAGTCTATCCCCTCATCGCTACCGAACGGGCAATCCTGGACCGCATTGCCACCGCCGAGACCCCGCGCACTACCAGCATGGAGGACATCATCAAGCAATCCTCCGAGCAGGATGAGGTGGATGCCGAAGCGAATAGTCTGACGCTCACGACCGAAAAGACCGAAACGACCGACATTTCCCAATTGGCCAGTTCCAGCGAAGAAGCCCCGGTCATCAAACTCGTCAACCTCATCCTCGTCCAGGCCATCAAGGACCGCGCCAGCGATATTCACATCGAACCCTTCGAAACCCTCGTTCGCCTCCGCTACCGCATTGATGGCTCGCTCGTGGACATGCCGCCGCCTCCCAAAAACCTCCAGATCGCCCTCATGTCCCGCATCAAGGTCATGAGCAACCTCGACATCTCCGAGCGCCGCCTTCCCCAGGACGGCCGCATGAGGGTTCGCGTCGGCGGGCGCGACATTGATTTGCGCGTCTCCTTCCTCCCCACCGTCCACGGCGAAAAATGCGTCCTCCGTGTGCTTGACAAGTCCAACCTCTCCGCCAGCATGGACAAGCTCGGCATTGACGCCGAGACCTTTGTCCGATTCAAGGCCGCTGTGGACGCCCCGCACGGCTTGATCCTCGTCACCGGCCCCACCGGCTCCGGCAAGACCACCACCCTTTACTCCGCTCTCAACGAACTCAACAGCCCCCAGTTCAACATCATCACCGTCGAGGACCCCGTCGAGTTCCAGCTCCCCGGCATCAACCAGGTGCCCGTCCGCAAGGAAATCGGCCTCACCTTCGCCAGCGCCCTCCGCTCCATATTGAGACAGGACCCCGACATCATCATGATCGGCGAAATCCGCGACACCGAAACGGCCGAGATCGCCGTCGAATCCGCCCTCACCGGCCACGAGGTCTTGAGCACCATGCACTGCAACGACGCCGCCGGTGCCATTGCCCGACTGGACGACATGGAGATCGCGCCGTTCCTTATTTCCTCCTCCGTCATCCTCTCCGCCGGCCAGCGTCTCATGCGCCGCGTCTGCAACAACTGCAAGGAGCCAGTTACGTATCCCGAGAAAATGTTTACCGACCTCGGCATCAACGCCGCCGATTTTGAGGGCGCCACCCTCTTCCGCGGACGCGGTTGCGAGCGGTGCAAGAACGCCGGCTACGTTGGCCGCCTCGCCATCATCGAAGCCATGACCATGACCGACGAAATCCGCCGCATGATCATCAAACGCTCCACCGCCCAGGAAATCAGCAAGGTCGCCATCGAGCAAGGCATGAAGACCCTCCGCATGGTCGCCCTTGAGAAAGTCCGCGAAGGCGTTTCCACTCTCGAACAGACTCTCCTCGTCACCTCCGGCGAGTAGAATCTCCTTCGCAAGCCATCAACATGTCCCCGGGCCAAAAGAGTCATTCCATCACGCCGGCCATTGTCCTGGCCGCGGCCATCTTGCTTTGGTCGGTCAGCTACCTCGTGATGAAGGCGCTGACAATGCATCAGGCGAACCTGGTTCCTGGCGTCAACGGCTTCTTCCTGGTGGCAGCCTCGGTCGTGGTCCGCTTCGCAATCGCGGCGCTCCTTCTCGCCCTTTGGCACGGACGGGATTTCGCCCGCTTCACCCGCCTGGAACTTTGGCATGGGGCGGGACTCGGTTTCTTCGGTGGCATCGGAATCCTGTTGCAAATGGACGGCGTCATGCGCATCCCGGCTTCCACCGTTGCATTCTTGACACAAGGGTACTGCGTCTGGGTTCCCCTGGCGGTGGCATTGCACCGGCGGCGCTGGCCGTCAATACCCCTCGCCTTGAGCTGCGCAATGGTCCTGGGTGGCGTGGCCATGCTGTCCAATCTCAGCCCATCCGACCTCCGTCTCGGGCGCGGCGAAGCCGAAACCCTCGGCGCCTCGCTGATGTTCGCCGGACAAATCCTCTGGCTCGAACGCCCCGTCTTTGCTGCAAGCCGCACCGTGCCGGTGACTCTGGTGATGTTCACGGTGGCCGCCCTGCTGATCTTGCCTGCCGCTGTAGTCACAAGCCGCGGGCCGCGCGAATGGGTGGCGGCTTTTCATTCCTGGCCTGCCGCGAGTTTTATCGTTTTTCTGGCACTGGTCTGCACGCTCATCCCCACCATGATGATGAACCATTGGCAGCCCCGCATGCCAGCATCCCATGCCAGCCTGATCTATGCCAGCGAACCGCTCATGACCAGCCTCTTCGCCCTGTTCGTTCCCGCCTGGCTTTCGCGCATGGCCTATGTCAACTATATGAATGAAACTCTCAATTCCCGACTCCTTCTGGGCGGCGGCCTGATCCTCGCCGCCAACCTCCTGGTCCTGTGGCCGCCGTCAAAAAAATATTCCCCATCTTAATTTAATCCCCTTCGCGCTTGAGATCATCGCAATTGGGCACTATAGAATGCGCATGACAACAACACCCATCATTCGGAAATATTGTGAACCCACCGCAGCCTGAGTTGAGCCTCGTCATTCCCTGCTACAACGAGCAGGACAATTTGCGCCCCCTGCTGGCCGCCATCCGCGCCGCGGCGGACTCGCTCGGGCTGGATTACGAGGTGGTCATCACCGACGATTGCAGCCGGGACAACTCGTGGGAAATCCTCAAGGAGCTGGCAGCGGAAGACCGGCGGCTGCGGGCGCAAAAGTTGGCGCGCAATTGCGGTGAAAGCGCAGCGAGTTGGGCCGGCATGAAGGCCGCGCGCGGCAAATATATCGTCACGCTCGACGCCGATTTGCAGAATGATCCAAAGGACCTGCCGAAGTTCCTGGAAGCGCTCAAGCACTATGACTGCGTCTGTGGAACACGGGTGAAGGCACGCGGAGAGGGGGACAATTTCATCCGTGTGGCCTCCTCCCGCATCGCCAACTGGGTGCGGAACAAGCTGTCAGGCGAACAGATTGCCGACGCGGGCTGTACCTACCGGGCGTTCAAACGGGAGTGCATCCAGAACCTGAAATTCTTCAAGGGGATGCACCGTTTCTTGCCGACGCTCTTCAAGATCGAAGGGCATACGGTGACGGAAATCGAAGTGTCAAACAATCCGCGTTTCGCGGGACAAAGCCATTACGGAGTGTGGAACCGGCTGTTCGCTTCGTTCTACGATCTCCTCGCCGTGCGCTGGATGAAACGCCGCATGTTCCGCTTCCACATCGCCGAAAAGGTCAATTGAACGGGTATCAGCCCGCCCCAGTGAGGCTGGAAAAAATGACCTCCTTGATTTTCCAGAGCAGCGCCATTGTCATGGCCAGCGGCATGAGAATAAGGAACAGCCCCAGCCAAATGCCCGAAGCGGTGGCGGCGTCCACCCATAGGCCGAGCCGGGCGGGAAGAACGGGGAAGCAAGTCAAGAGGAAATAAAGGGCGAGGCCCGCCAAAGTTGCGGTGAGGAGGGAAATGTTGAAGCGCGTGTAAAGTCGTGTATCCGCGCGCAAGCTCTCGTCCGGCAGCATCGCGCAGAGTCTTTTCAGCACGCAATTGATTTGAACCAGGAGCAGAAGGCTGGAAACGGAGAGCAGCAGCACGCAGGCGGCATAAAGGGGAACGGAGGGGAATTGTCGCCACCAATATAGAAAGGGGGCCAGGCCCGCGTCGAGCACCGCGAGCGCCTCCGCGCGGCTCAAAGCCCGCTGCCAGATCCGTTCCTGCGGCTGAAAAGCGCGCAGTTGGTTCAAGCCGTGCCAAAGGAGCGGGCTTATCAGAAAGGCCGGCACATAGGCCGTAAGGCTGAACGACTCCCGCCACATCATCTGCCCCGTCTCCATATATGCCATCTCCAGATAAACCAGCCCGGTCCACGCCAGGCCCCAAAAGAGCACGGAGAGGCCGCGCACGGTCCGGCCCAGCGCGCGCAGCAGTTCGGCTCTCGCGGCATCAGGCATGGCGGTGAAACCTCACAATAACATGCGGCATCATGCTAACTGGTCAAATAAGTGTAGTCCTTGAGTCCGCGTTCGAAATCGTCCAGCAGCCGCATGCCTTCCGATGGCTTGAGACGGTCGGATTTGATGGCCTCGTCCACCTGCATCTTCATCTGGCGTTGCAACTCGTGCTCGTCGTATTGCACCGAGGTCAGCGTCTGCACAATGGTCGAGCCTTCGATGATGTCCTCCACGTAGTACCCGGACGGTTCGTCGGAATCGAGAAACACATGAACCTCGTTGACGCGGCCAAAGAGATTGTGCAAATCGCCCATGATGTCCTGGTAGGCGCCCATCAGGAAAAACCCCAGGTAATATGGCTCGGGTCCCTGGCCGTTGGCGCGCAGGGCATGCAGGCACAGCGTGTCGCGCACGCTGGCCGGATCAATAAACTTGTTGACCTGCCCGTCGGAATCGCAGGTGATGTCCACCAGCGTGCCTTCGCGCGTGGGTGGTTCAGTTAGTCGGCTGACGGGCATGATGGGGAAAAGCTGGCCCAAGGCCCAGTGGTCCAACAGGGATTGGAACACGGAAAAGTTGCAGAGGAACTGGTCGCCCAGACTTTCCTCCAGCTTGCGGATTTCCTCCGGCAAATGCGGCCGCCCGCGGAAACTCTGCACAACCTCGCGGGCAATTTCCCAATAGAGGGACTCTATCTTGGCCTTGTCGGGCAAATCGAGCATGCCGAGGGCGAACATGTTCTGGGCTTCCTCGCGGCGGTCCAGCGCGTCGTGGTAGGCCTCCAGCTTGTGCAATTGGGAGATGTTCTTGCGAATGTCCAGAAGGTCGCGGACCAGCGCGTGCTGGTTTTCCGCATCGGGGACGAGGCAGTCAGGGCGGATCTTCTCGATGGCGCCAAAAATCTCGACGACCAGGACGCTGTGATGGGCGACAATAGCCCGGCCGCTCTCGCTGATGATCTGCGGATGGGGGACGTTCTCCTGGTTGCAAATCTCCGCAATGTGAAACACCACGTCGTTGGCGTATTCGCGCACGGAGTAATTAGTGGAGCTGTCGCTGGCCGAGCGGCTGCCGTCATAATCCACTCCCAACCCGCCGCCGACATCCAGGGACTCAATGGCGAAACCCTTCTTGACAAGCTTGGCGTAAAAGCGCGCGGCTTCCTGCACCGCTTTCTTCACCGTCAGGATGTCCGGGACCTGCGAGCCGATGTGGAAATGGAGAAGCTTGAAGCAATGGTCCATCTTCTCGGCGCGCAACAGATCGGTCGCCATGAGAAGTTCGGCGGTGCTGAGGCCGAACTTGGCGTTCTCGCCGCCGCTCTCGGCCCATTTGCCCTCGCCCTTGCTGTTCAGGCGAAGGCGGATGCCCAACCGCGGCTCGACGCCCATCTGGCGCGAGACGGCAATGATCTGCTTGAGTTCCTCCAGTTTCTCCACCACCAGCACGACCGTCCTGCCGAGCTTCACGCCCATAAGGGCCATGCGGATGAACTGCGTGTCCTTGTAGCCATTGCATATAATCAAACTGCCCGCCTGGTTTTGCAGGGCCAGACCGGCGAATAATTCCGGCTTGCTGCCAACTTCGAGGCCAAAGCCGAACGGCCTGCCCGCGTCCAGAATTTCCTCCACCACTTCGCGCAGTTGGTTGACCTTGATGGGAAAAACGCCGCGATAGGTGTTCTGATATTTGAATTCCGCAATCGAGTCCGTGAAGCATTTGTGGATGGCCTGGACGCGGTGCCGCAGAATGTCCTGAAAGCGAATCAACAGCGGCGCTTGCAATCCACGGCCTTTGGCCTCCTCGATCACGTCTGTGATGTCCACGACGCTGCCGGCTTCGCGGAGCGGCATGGCGACGACGTGCCCGGCCTCGTTGATGTCAAAGTAACGGGCGCCCCAGCCCTTGATGTTGTAAAGGGCGCGGGCGGCCTGGATGTCCCAGGGAGAAGGCGGGGCGGCGGATTGGCTCATGGTGTTCGCAAATTGATGCGCAATATAAGAAGCCGCCCGCAAATTTCAACAAACCGTTGCAAAAATTTTCCGGCTGCGTGTTTGAATTTTTTCTCCGCCTCTGTTTTTATTCCGTCATGTCCAAAGCATCTTTGTCCGCAATCGTCTTACATTGCCAAAAGCGGCTCCGGCCCGCAACGTTTAACGACCACGAGGGCGCGGCCAACGGTTTGCAGGTCGAAAACTCCGGCGCCGTGACCCGGATCGCGGCCGCGGTGGACGCCTCGCTGGCCACCGTGAAAATGGCCGCAACGGCACGCGCCGACTTGATGATCGTTCACCACGGGCTGTTCTGGGGGCCGACAACTCCGTGGACCGGGCCGCGGCGCGAGCTGCTGCAATGGCTCATCGGCAAGGACATCGCCGTCTATAGTTCTCATCTGCCGCTGGACGCGCATCGGCAATTGGGCAACAACTCCCGGTTATGCGCGGCGCTCGGCCTGACGAAACTCCGTCCGTTTTTTGTGGAGAAAGGCACCGCCATTGGATGGCAGGCTCGCACTGACATTGACCGCACGGTTCTGGCCGCAAGAATCGGGCGGGTGCTGGGGAGCGCGCCGGTTGTTTTGCCGGGCGGGGCGGCTCGCTGCCGCCGCATCGGCGTGGTAACGGGCGGAGCGGGAAGCCAGTTGAGGCTGGCGGCGGCGGAAGGCGTGGACACAGTCATCACCGGGGAGGGGCCGCATTGGACTTTCGCGCTCGCGGAGGAGTTGGGGCTGAATGTCTTTTATGGAGGACATTACGCGACGGAGACGTTTGGAGTCAAGGCGCTGGCGGCAGAGTTGTCAAATAAATTCAGTGTGCCCTGGGTTTTCCTGGATCATCCAACGGGGCTGTGAAGGCAAACTGCCTGCTGTCAATACTACTTTACACCCGGACCGTTCTTGGCTTGTCGAGCTTCTCGATCATCTTGCGCAGCTTTCTCAAGGCGGCTTGCTGGATTTGACGAATGCGCTCGCGGGTGACGCCGAATTTCTTTCCGACGTCTTCGAGCGTGGCATCGCTGTTGGCTTTGCCGCCCAAATTGTAACGCAACGCCAGGATCGCCGCTTCGCGTGGGTGCAGCTTGGCCAGGACTTCGCGGAGGACGCCGACATCGGCCTTGCCAGCGATGGCCTCGAAAGGCGAGCCGGCCCGCTCGTCGGCGATGACGTCGGAGATGCGGTTGTCGGAATCCTCGCCCAGAGGGGAATCGAGGGACATCGGGGCAACGGCAGCCGCGCGGTATTGACGGACGCGGGCGGAGGAGATGCCCAGTTCCTGGGCGATCTGGTCATCGTCCGGCTCGACACCGAGAACCTCCTGCAACTTCATCGCGGTGCGGCGAATGTGCGAGACTTTGTCAACGACATGGACGGGGAGCCGGATGGTCTTGGATTGGTTGGCCAGGGCGCGGCGCATGGCCTGCTTGATCCACCACGCGCCGTAAGTTGAAAACTTGGCGCCTTTGGCCGGGTCGAACCGTTCGACACCCTTCATCAAACCGATGTTGCCCTCGTTGATCAAGTCAAGCAAAGGCAGGCCGTAATTTTCATATCCGCGCGCGATTTTGACGACGAGGCGCAAATTGGCCTTGATCATCTGTTCGCGGGCCTTGGCGTCGCCCCTCTTAATGCGCTTGGCCAATTGGATTTCCTCCGCCGGGGTCAGCAGCGGGGTGCGGCCCACTTCCTGCAGGTAAAGGGTCAGGCCCGAATTTTCATCGTAAGTTTCCCTCTCCAACTCAGCGGGTTGAGGCAAGCGGTCGGACGCCAGGCTCGGCTCCGGGAAAACCTCCACCGGAGTCAGGTCGCGGGAGGGCAAAGGCTTGCGGGAGCGGGACCGTGCCAATCCAGGCGGGCGTCCGGCCTTGCGAACGCCGCACTGGTTGCGGCGGAGGCTGCCGGATCTGGGCGCTAATGTGATGCGTGCAATCATATCGGGATTCTAATCCTGCTAGTGTAATATAACGCATCTTCGGGATTTTGCCTGAACAATTTGCGGTTTTTTGGCGCGGATGGTGTGGAGGCGGCGGGATGGGAATAATAGGACGTATGGGACGGATAGGACCAATGGGTCGGATCCGATGGACCGAGCAGCGCGGCGGGGGGGAAGGTGTGCATCATCGGTTCCTTTTTTGTTGGAGGGCTTGGCGCAAACCGTACAGGGGAAGGGTGTTGACGACATCCTTCTTTTCCAGCCAGCCTTTGCGGGCGAGGCCCGCTCCCAATCGCAGATAGCCGGCGTCCTGGTAATGGTGCGCATCGCAGTTGATGGCGCATTTGACTCCCTTGCCCTTGGCGTAATGCCATAGCCGCCAGTCCAGGTCGCACCGCATCGGGCTGGCGTTCAGCTCAATCCAAGTGCCCGTCTCCGCGCAGGCATCAATGACGGCGGTCTGGTTGACCTTGTAGGGTTCGCGTTCCAGCAGCAGCCTCCCGGTCAGGTGGCCGAGGATATGCACAAGAGGATTTTCGGCGGTGCGGATCAGCCGCCGGGTCATCTCGGCTTCGCTTTGGGTGAAGGACTGATGCACGCTGGCCACCACAATGTCCAGATCCGCGAGCAGTTCGTCCTCAAAGTCCAGCCGGCCATCCGGCAAAATGTCCACTTCCGAGCCGGTGAGGAAACGGAAATCGCGGCCTTCCGCGGCGAATTGGCGGTTGAGGGCGGCCACCTCTTCCAGTTGTTGACGCAGCCGGGCCGGGTCCAGTCCTTTGGCCTGGAAAGACGATTTGGAATGGTCGGTCGCGCCCCAATAGGCGCAGCCCAAATCCTCCGCCTGCCGGGCGATTTCCGGCAGCGTCATGTGCCCGTCGCTCCAGGTGGAATGGTTGTGAAGCGAGCCTTTCAAGTCGGTCCATTCGATCAGGCGCGGCAGGGCGTGTTTTTCCGCGGCGTCAAATTCCCCGCGGTCCTCGCGCAATTCGGGCGGAATCTCCGCCAGGCCAAGCTGCTCAAAAATATCTTCCTCGGTCCGGCATTCGACGCGCAACGCGGGATCGCGGGTTTCGACATCCGATTTGAAAAGGCCGTATTCATTGAGCCGCAGGCCGCGCTGAATGGCGCGCTGGCGCATGACGATGTTGTGCTCCTTGCTCCCGGTGAAATACGCCAGCGCGAACGGGTATTCCGCGTCGCTCACCACCCGCAAATCCGCCTGGATTCCCCCTTCCAGCACGACGCTGGCCTTGGTGTCCCCTTTGGCGCTCACACTGACGACGCCGGGTTGCGCCGTGAAAAAGTCAATCACCGCCCGGGGGTTCTTCGAGGACGCCAGCAGGTCAATGTCGCCGATCACTTCCTTGCAGCGGCGCAAGCTGCCGGCCGGCCCGCACCGGGTCACGTCGGGATGCTGGCGCAAATTGTCGAGAATTGGCCCGGCCACCACCAAAGCGTCGTGATACAAATGAAGCGAGGCGTATTGGCGGCGGAAACCGATACCGGCAAGAATGTTGGCCTGGGTCTTTTCGCCGAACCCGGCCAATTCCGCCACTTTGCCGGTCTGGCACGCCTTTTCCAACTGCTCCATCGTTTCGATGCCGAGGCGGTCGTGGAGGGCCTTGACTTTCTTGGGGCCAAGGCCGGGAATGGTCAACATCATCAGCAACCCCGGCGGGACGGAACTTTTCAATTCCTCGTAATAGGCCAGCTTGCCCGTGGCCAGCAACTCGGAGATCTTCTCGTGGAGACTCTCGCCAATGCCCTTGATGCTGGCCTCCGACCCGGGCGCGAAGACCTTCTCTAAAGGCTCGGCCAGGGCTTCGATGGCGCGGGCGGCATTGGCGTAAGCGCGCGACTTGAAAGGGTTCTCGCCTTTGAGTTCGAGCAGCGTGGCGATCTCCGTCAGAATTTGAGCGACCTGATCTTTATTCATGGGTTGAAAAATAGACCCGAATGGGACGGGATGAAAGTTGGATTACGGACCTCTGGAAGTGGAATTAAGTGGAATTAGGTGGAACCAACTGGAATTGCGGGTTGCGGATTGCGGATTGCGGATTGCGGATTGATTGCCCACTGCGGTGTCTGCGGCACGGGCAAACCGCCATTGATTGTGTATTGCGCCTGGGGGCACACAATATATGGGGATTGCGGGGAGTGACTTGCCCCGATGATAGAGATTGAAAAACGCTTTGACGGGGTTTGACTCCAATTGCGGATTTCCGCCTTCGCTGGCGCTTCTACCTTCGCAGAGGCTGCCGCCTTCGCCAAGGCTACGGCGGACAGGTGGGTGGCTAAATTTGACCATCTGCCGATTTCTCCAGCATTCCAGTACTCCGCTGGGTGGGTTGCGGGATTCTGATTCATAAAATAACAAGATTAGGCTTGATTAGGCTCGATTGGGCTTGATTGGCTTGGGGTGGCGGGGCCTGGAATGATGGAGTGTCACGGATAAGCCCAGCGGCATCGCAGTTGCGAAATTTCGCAGTTTGGGGGGCGGTATTCATGGTCAAGGTTGAAAAACGGTTTGACGGGGTTTGACCGGGTTTGCCTGGGTTTGCCCAAATAGATTCAACTGGGCAATTTTTGCCGGTTTCCCGCCGGGTTGTCGGCGAATCCGACTGATCCTGAAAGCCGAATGGCGGCACCGCGCTTTTGCCTTTCCTCATATTTTCCTCCTCGCTTCCTTTGTTCGATTCCATTCCATTGACCCATTCCAGCGAAGGATTCGCCAGCCCCGGATGCTAATTCTACACCATTCCAGCTTAGTGTCAATGTTTTCGGAAATGGGCTTGCCTCGAAAAAACGGACAGTAAAAACGGGTCATATAATTAGTTGTTTTTGGCTTCGAAGTCAACAGGGGAATTGTAGTCAAGCGCACTATGGGCGCGCTGGCGGTTGTAAAACACTTCGATGTAATCGAAGATCTGGGTGCGCGCCTGGGCGTGTGTGTCAAAGCAACGGCGATAGACCAGCTCCAGTTTGAGGGTGGCCCAGA
>Ga0182030_10005389_pt1 | contig 27163 bp, 28 predicted proteins | sample 812S3MmetaG_FD_121299 | JGI IMG/M metagenome (GOLD analysis project Ga0182030, IMG submission 121299) | Permafrost microbial communities from Stordalen Mire, Sweden - 812S3M metaG (Illumina Assembly) | ecosystem: Environmental > Terrestrial > Soil > Wetlands > Permafrost | place: Sweden...
ATCCCGGCAGCCCGACCACCAACGAAGTACCAGGTGACATGCAGTGCAGGCCCCCATCGTCTAGCGGCCTAGGACACCACCCTTTCAAGGTGGCGGCACGGGTTCGAATCCCGTTGGGGGTGCGAAGGAAATTCGATGAAAGCTCAGTATTTGCAAGGGCTTTAGTGTTACCACCGGTGTCCGCCAGTGACCACGAGTGACCTCTGTTTAACGCCAAGAAGCGCCCACGAAGCGCCAAGAAGCGCCAAACATTCGGTCTGAATTGTTCGCCCGGAGCCCCGATCAAATACCTCATGGCGGGTACCGTGTTCCGAATGGGTGACAACATTCCAAGACGGTCGCCACCAAAACCTCAACAGGGCGATTACGTCGCGATTGTCTCTCAATCGGGGGCCAGTAATGGACTATTTCCGGAAATTCACGACATTATTACTGCCGTTTTCATCAAAAATCAGAAGATTCTGCTTTGCTTGAGGACGGAAGGGTGAGATTGGTTCCCGGGCGTCTGGGACTTTCCCGGTGGACACGTTGGCCCGGGTGAGACGGCGCCCGCGGCGCTGGTACGAGAAATTGGAGAAGAGTTGGCCATCGTTATCGTCGAGCCAATTGGAGAACCCGATCACCGTATTTCGACAAGCGAGTTCGACATGAAGCTCTGGGTAGTCGAAAATTGGGAAGGAGATCCTGTTAATGCTGCGCCGATCGAGCACGAGACAATTGGTTGGTTCACGGAGAGTGAGACCCAGACTCTGAGACTCGCTCACGAGAGGTATCCAGCAATTGTTGAAGAGGCACTGCGCCGCACATTATGAAGATTTTCGTCACGACTCATCCGTCGGGTTTAAGACAGAGAGTCGAAGTCAACAATCCGACCGGAGAATTCGTGCTTGGACCAAATGATGTGGCTAATTCTCCAAAGTATGACGCATCGGAAATTTATGAATCTCTAAAGCTCATTGAAGACCTCTCATCCGAACACGTCATTTCGCAATTCTTGGTATGCGGTCATGTCAGGCGCGAGGAGCGGCGCAAGCGAATCCCTAGCGAATGCGTTCCAATCGCTACCAGCATCAGTCAGTGTGAGTAAGCGTCGCAATCGTGTATAGATGGTTCCAGCCGGAGATTTCCAATCATCCGCATCGTTTCCCCTCTTAATACTCGCTTCAAGTTCCGCGTGCGCGATGGCTACGGCTTCGTCGATACGTTCTGGTTGACTTTCCTTTACGCATAATGCCCGAATTACATCGTCGTCGAGCAAATAGGATTCGATACTGCGTCGAGTCAAAACACGCACGCCTTCCTTCTCGAGAGCAGCAACTTCATCCGGGCTACGCATGTCCTTGTCAATTAGCCGGAGCATTTTTGTGCCTGTAGACAGGGCTTGGATGGCGCTTCCAATTTCCAACCGATCGTTGCTAACGTCTTCAGAATTCCCAACGGACATGAAATCAGTGTCGGGAAACTCAGTTGCAAATATCTTGCGATAACAGGTTGCATCAAATGCTGCCTTTCGGTCCGTTCCACTCACCGGTGGCCGGCCCTCACACAAGACAAGTTGTTCCGGCGCGACGAGAGATGCGAGGTCGCCAAGTGCTACGTCAAGCGTCCTTAACCAAAAGGAACGACTGGGCTTTACGGGCGTCAGCGTGACTGGATGATCGAAATCGGCGTCCTGCATATCTATGAAGCAGACCATCTCTGGATTCGCTTTTGCCATTTCCCACGCCTCCTTCATGAACCCAATACTGTGACTGGCTAAGAACAACTGGCATGCCTCTGGCAGAAGATCAAATAGCGTATGCAGCAACACTCCTTGAACGCGAGTGTTGAGGTGAGTCTCTGGTTCATCTACGCACCAAAGCGAATCGTCGTAAAACTCCTTTTTTATGATTGTGTCCAGAACAAGGTCGAAGACTGCCTTCTCCCCGGCGGAAAGGTTCTTGTACAAGAATCCCTCTGAAGTTCCCTTTTCGAAATAGAACGTTCCCGTCGTGCGGGCTGATCCAGAGCCAATGCCTCCCACTCCCGCTAGTAGCAAATCAGGGAAAACTTTGGTCATCGCTCGCCGGACTTCTCCGATAATCCGTTCTCTCAGCTCGCCCTTTGTAACATCGTCGGGAATTGAAGTGTCGTAGATTCCATCAATTGTTTGCATGATGAGTCTTTGATAGTTGTCGGAAACGCTCACGTCATTGTCAATGAGGCGATTGATTCTCGGTGAATCCAAAGGCGAAGCGAGCCAATTGAAGTTATTCATTTGAAAATCGGCCTCGTTCCGAAAGGCGCTTCTGATGTAGATCATTTTTTTTCGTTCCTCTGGTCCTGGAGGAACTGGCGAATGGAAAGTTAACTTCACGTGGTCGGGCCACGAAACTGAAGGGGTGCCAATCTTTGTTCCGTAAGTCTCGTCCCAACCGAATCCAATACCTCCATTGGCTGCGTGCCAACTTCGGAATCCATCGAACATTGATGACTTGCCCGAACCATTTGGTCCCGCGAGAATTACGAGTCGTGCAGTAGGTGGAATCTCGACAATGGTCGTATCCGTGAACCTCTTGAAACCCATGAAGTGTGCTGTCGCAAGTCGCATTCGCCCTCCTCGTCCGGCCGTACGAAAAGCGCCGAGTTCCGGAATGGTCCGGACTTAGTGGATGACGATCTACAAAATCACCCTCGTATCTAACCTTCCCACATGGGTCGACTACTGGGTGTGTTTCACACCGCCCGCAACCGCGTAAGCAGGATCAACAAACTCGAGACCGTGCATTCACTGGCAGTTCAATTGGTCTCAGATTGTTGGTGTCGGAGAGCCGAAGCCAACAGACTCCGACTGGCGTCTCGCTGAATTCCCACTCGGATAGTTTGGGCGCTGCAATGTCCCAAGTGCTACTGTCCCTGACACTAGTTCCTAGCGATTTATATGGTTTGCCGTTCATCATGCTTACTGCGTCGCACACTTGATTGTCGCGGTCAAGATCTTTTTGTGTTTCCTCAATGCCCGGAAAGAGATTCCTATGAAGCTTTTCGCCAGATACGCCGTTCTTGTCAGTCTCATGGCAACATCCGGGGTAGTCGCGCTTCAGGGTACTGCGAGCGCCAATCAATCGTGGGGCTCATACTTCAAGATCTGCAAGCCGATCCTCATCAACCAATTCAGTCCTTCCCTTGGCCAACTTTTTAGCGATACTAATAAGTTGAATCTTTCGGGAATGAATCGCGACATGTCATCGGTCTTAAATTTTGCTGGGCGCGAAGCTAGCTGTGCGAACTCTCCCGACAAAACTCTCAACAGAGACGTCAATGCCCTCAGCACGATGGTGGCGGCCACAATGATCGTCGGTCAGGAGTTTTTGAGCGGAAGCGCAAAAGTTACATCCTACGAAGCCGGACTCCGAAATTTCACTCCTCTATGGAATAAAATGGCAAACCAGCTCGCTTACGACCAGGCCAGTCACGGGTAACCACCGCACGACTCAAGAGACGTAGCGAGAAGTTAAGCCCCAGAGGCATACGCATCGCGGATTGTTCAATTATCGACACGTCGCTTCTGGGCCCAAGGCACTCAGCGCCAAAGGGCCAGTACGAGAAATAGTGACATCAGAGTCCAACTAGAAAAAGACAGGTCACGGGGTGGTATCAATCCTGTGGTGTCGGAGAGCGCAGCGGATCCGCTCCAAACCGGTCACTACGAGTTGATACCGTCCTTGCACCCTGACATCCAGTCGCCCTGGTTGTAATTCCGACTTACCTGTGTCCAGAGTTGTCCGCAGGTGTAGGAAGCGTTCGACCCACCGAGGTTGATACCGCTATATCGAACACTCGCGTAAAACCCAGCCTTGTATGAAGCATTGTTTGATCCGACGCCTCCCGAGTTACCACCAATAATGATCAGTACGATGACGGCAAGAATCGCGATGACAATCGCCACACCCTTTCTACGTGCCTTGAGCTGCTGCTGCGTAGCCGAGGCTCTCGGTGGCCGGGCCGCTTGTTCGGCTCTGGCCGACGTCGTGTTGGACGCTTTCTCGAGGCGCGCTTGCTTCACGAAGGGGGGCACGTGATCGGGGCACAGCCACTCAGATCCCCAGTTGTTGTGCCAGCCCAACGCCACCAGATCGGCGCTGTTCATGTTTGCGGGCTTTCCGTCAGCCGTGAAATAGCCCTCGGAACAGCCCGAGTGGCAGCAGCGGGCTTCTTCCATCGTGGAAGCGTGCGACCTCGGCTCCGTTGACTCAACGTTTTGTGGTCTTGCGGGCGGATCTGGCAGGTTGAAAGAGCCGAGTCCATGTCGTTTTGTCGGACGCTCCACCCTGGAGACATCTTCCCCTTGCTGTTTGAACAGCGATTATTCTCGCGCGTGCTCTGGACACAGCCACCCGCGATCTCCAACCACTATCCAGCCGAGTTCATCTCGCATCTGATCGGAAGTCACTCCGGCTGAGCCACGCTCATAGTGGGGGCAACCAGCATGTAGACAGTAAACATCATCCATGGAGACGCCCCACCTCCTGTGGTTGGCTCATCGGTAAATACCTAACTTTGGAGTGAGCTGTTGGTGTTCAGGTCGTCCAACTCCCGCTGTGGCGAGTCGTTGCAAGGCGGTTCCTTGGTGGTCACAGGTTCAGTATGGCAGGAGTCACGGTAGAGGCCTGCTATCTCGATGTTCATGGCCACGATGAAAAGCCAGAGAAGCAAGAACCGCTGACCATTCTCATCAAGTTCGGTCAGGAAGAATGGCGAATCGGTGTATCGCCGGGTACGTCCTCTGTGTATCACAGACCCTGTGAGTTCCGACAGTCAACCACCCGCCGCCATTAACTCTCTGACTTCGATGATCGCTTGATCCAGGATTGTGCTGGACCAGTTAAACGTGGTCGCGAGAGCTCGAGTAATTGGGAGTGGCGCTTTCTCTTGGGTTAGCGGCGCCAGCCGAAAACCTAGCTTCTCGATGAGATTCGTCCTTTCTAAAGTCTCAGGCGAGCCATACGCGGGCACCCGCATGCTGTCGTTTTGAGATTTTTGAACATTGAACATGTGTCTCATTTCAAGAAGGACGTCGGCCAGATCCTTCAGTCGGTCAAACGGCGCACCGATCTGGTGGTTGCCTAGTTCGTTGATCGATGTTTCGGCGTTGCCTCCCGACGCGTCACCGCTCGCCTCACTCGTTCCTGATGCAGACGCGCTTAGTTCTTGACTTCCTGAAAAGTCCAGAAGTGCATCGTCTGCGAGGTCACGGTATTTAGTCATGAGCTGCAAGGACCCGGCCATTGATTCGAGCTGGGTATCGGAATATTGAAATTTGTCCGAACGTCCTTCGGCTCGCTCCTTCATATCGGTAAGCAGTTCGACCGAATATTTTTCAGGCCTTAGCGTGTCAATTTCTTGGTGGTGATTTGGACACATAAGGATGAGGTTGGCGAAATGATCTCGGTCTTCAGGTGTCATGGCCGACTCGAATCGTTGGCTACCAGGTCTCCGTCCTCTGATGTGGCAGATTTCAGCTCTGACTTGACTCCACGCCGGGTCCGCAAGTGTCAATTCACATCCCACGCGAGTTTCAGGGTCGCTCCACGCGCACAAGTTGCCAGAAAGTGCGAAGAGCGTCTTTATGGTCGTTGTTGATACCAAGGTTGCCTCCGCGCGCAATTACTGCGAAAGTTTAAGTCTGACGCGAATCCGAGACCCGACGTAACAAACCTGGTACCAGTTACTGGCGGCTTCGATGATATTTCGGCTCTCGCGCTAATTCCCCATCGGGTTCCGTTTCAAGTACTCAGATTGACACTGACTCGTTCATCCAGCCGGAAGCCCACCATTTGAATTCAAAAGTTGCCCATTCATCCAACCGCCTTCAAGTGAACAAAGGAACGAGACGAGGTTTGCTGCATCCTCCGCAGTACCAATTCGCCCGAGAGGCGTCTCGCCTATGACACGGAATTTAAGTTCCGTGGACATCCAACCGGTATCCGTCGGCCCGGGATTGATCACATTCGCCGTTATGCCGATGCTTGCGTACTCTTGTGCAGCCGCAAGAGTGATGCGATCAAGAGCACCCTTGCTCGCCCCGTAGGGAACATTCCCGACGGTGTGATCACTGGTGAACGCAACTATGCGACCTCGACCCGGAGCCGACCTGTAGCGGACTCCGAATTCTCGAATTAAGAGCCACGTCGCCCGGGCATTCACGGCGAAGTGTCGATCAAAACTTTCAATTGTCGTGTTGAGTATTCCTGAATGAACGGATTCGCAGTGGCACATCACGAGCGCCGAAACCGGTCCTAACTTTGCTTCGACCGCGTCAAATAGTTGAGGCACGACGTCTGGATTCTCGAGGTCAGCTTCAATTGGAGCCCCACGAGCACCCAGCTGCTCAAGGCGACTCTCAATTGCACTCGCGATGCTTTCGACATTGTCGGGATGTACGCGTCTGTCGTATGGCGTCCAGTAGCTTGTGGCGACGTCATAGCCATCTCGAGCTAACTGTTCCGCCACCGCGAAACCGATCCCGTTAGTACGGCCGACGCCGGTGACGAGTGCCACGGGCTTCATCTCTATTGTTTCGTTCGAACGCGCCACTCGGACATTATGGACGACATTCCAGAGTCAGAGTCGTTCTTCTGCTCGAGCGGCGTGGGACAAGGGATCTAATCAGTTCCTACTTCGAAGTGCTCGAACCACGTTCAAACTGAATTACCTCGGCCGGACTGATAAGAACTTCGAGAGCGTCAGCCAAGATTCGGTCGCGGTCTCGCGTCGCGTGTTGATATCGCAAAGCGGCGGGCGCCGAAGAGTGCCCGGCTCGATGCATCAATTCCGCAGTCGTTGCACCTGTCGCCGCTGCCAGCGTGAGCCCAGTGTGCCGCAAGTCGTGGAGCCTCAGGTCCTTGCGTCCAATTGTCAGTCGCGAACGTTTCCAAGATCCCTGTAACGCGTCCCTCGATAGAGGAGCGCCCGATCTTCCTGTGAGCACAAAGGCATCGGGATTGCTGTCGGTGAATTTTTCTAAATGCTCAATCAACGTTGCAATGAGTTGTTTCGGTACAGCAATCGTTCGACGACCGGCGGCGGTCTTCGGCTGTTTGAGAATGGAAGTACCGTCCATAGCGAAAGTACGACTCTGTTCGATCCGGATGATCGAGTGCATCACGTCCACGTCCTTGCGTCGTAGACCGAGTATTTCTCCTCTGCGAAGTTGGCACCAGGTCGCAAGGGGTACGACAAGTCGAAGGTGTTCGGGCATCGCTTTCGTGAGTTCCTCAATTTCTGCGACGGTAGCAATGGGCCTCTCCGCAGCGCGTTCTGTTCCCGCTCCATCAACCTTGCAGGGCGAAGAGAGAATCAAACCATCGATCACCGCAGTTCGCATGATTGACGACAACAATCGATAGGCCTTGGCAGCTGTTGCGGGATAGTCCTGAGCGAGACCCGCGTGCCAGCCTCGAATTTTTGAAGGTGCGAGGGCAGCCAGGGTCGCGTGACCGAGAGCAGGCAGTAGGTGCTTGTCAAGCACGTAGCGGTAGAGCTCTCTTGTTCGCTCAGAGAGATCCGGGCGACGTTCCAACCATTCTTCTGCGTAGGTTCTAACTGTTACTTCTCCTGCTCGCGGGTCAATCCATGCTCCGCGTCGCAAATCGGCTTCAATGGTTGATAGGTAAGCGAGCGCGTCGGCTTTCGCCGAAAAGGAACCGAACGAGTAACGCTGGCCCTCGTGTCGATACGTTGCTTGCCATCGCCCCGATGATCGTTTTCGAACTGACCCAAAGTGCCTTCGACCTGTCGTCACGCGACCTCAACTTTCGATGACTACTTACAACGGTCGTGTTCAGTGGTGATTTCATCAGAAATTATGAAGGTCTTTGTTCGCCCAGAAAATCCTCGGGTCTGAATTGTTCTCACCACACAACTCGGAGCGACCATTGGGTTCTATGGACTTTTTCATCTCGATCCAACAGCTGAATCAATACGAAGAAACATCATCTTCAACGTCGTATTGCTTCAACACGCTGGCTCGCAACCCACTTTTCGAGATCCGCCTCAACGAACCTGACTCTGGTTCCTCCCAGCTTTACGAAAGGGATACGGCGCTCCTGTATGAGGCGTCGCATGAATCTTTCGGAACAACCCAGACGGTGCGCCGCGGCCCGAATGTCTAGCAGCGGGCGACTGTCGTACTTCGAGTTTGTCGCGCTGTGAGGTTTCATGAGTTGCGGGACGCCCGTCTTGTTAGTCAAGAGAATCACTCCATCTACGAATGGTCGCGTGCGGCGTCATCTCAATCGTCGATACTTGAGCAAACGGAAGCGCTGCCACCACTTCACTCATTAACGAACTGCGCTTCACGACGCTCACGAGTCCACAACGCCACGTTCGCGCTGTGGTTTTGCCTCGTCATGTCCTTTGCGTGGGCGACACCGGCGGGCGCGAGTTATGTCAGGTCGAGCGGTATCGACGCCGTGGCACAGAGCCATCAGATACCCGTGACCAATCCAGCGGACGGAACAACGATGCCCAGCGTGCTGGATTTCATCTCGGCCACACTCGACACGGAGAATCCCGTGAACAAATACGCTCACGCGCCTCGTGGTCAGATCTACTTGTCGTTGCAAATGAGTTCGGGGCCAAGCCAACGCAACTCCGGAGATCCACTCTGGGGAGACTTCTTCTCCGGACTGACACCAGTGCCCGCTGCGGCCCTGCGCTACGTAGCGGCTTCGGGCCGCAGCTACGTCGCGACGAGAGTAAACCCGATTAACCAGACGTACAATCCCTCTGCTTCGACTGACGACGGAATGGTCGACGCGACGTACTACTTCACGGTGCCCATCACGAATCGACGTGGCACGCTCGTCATACTGCCAACTTCCACTAACGGCGTGCAGTACCACAGCTTCACCGGTTTCTCTCCAGTGCCGTTGAAGATCGGAGGGCCAACGAGGATCGCTCTGTCGTTCCCGAAAAAGTTGACGGTGACGGTACCGGTACATGCAAAGAAGAGAACCGCCCCGGCACCCGCTCCCGGCACGACGTCGGCCAACCTGCTGAATGTCTTTGGCGCCGCGCTGGCCATTCTGCTCGGAGGTGTCATCCATCTCGCTCGACGTCGCGGTAAACGTAGGGCCCGTCCCACGCCGGTCGTCGTGGTGGGTAGTGCCCCATTTCCAGAGCCTTCGATTCGTGACTTCGAAGAGCCAGTATCGCGACCGCCAGCCGTAGTGCCACCAACTAGGAAGGTCGTTGAGGAAGAGACGATACTGCGGGTCGACGTCCTCGGTCCGCTCACTATCTTGCCGGTCAATGCACCTGCGAGTGATCCGGTGCGGGCCATCGTGGCCCTCCTCGCGATGAACAACGATCGTCCTCTCACGCTGGAAGAGATTCAAACTTCCATCTGGCCTCTCACGGACGCCGGTACCGATATCAAGAAGCCGGCCATGCGCAATTACATGGTCGACGCTCGAAGGACCGTCGGCGAGCGACACCTGCCCACGGCGTCGGGGAAAGCCGGTTACCAACTCCAACACTTCACGACCGACTGGGTGGAGTTCCAGAATCTCTGTGGTCAGGCCATGAAGGCTCCGATAGCCGAGTCGATGGCCCTGCGACGTCAAGCGCTCAACTTGGTGAAAGGACCTCCGTTCACGGCTGACACCACGCGCTACTTCACCTGGACCTTTACCTCTTCGGTCGTGTACAAGATGGTCGAAGCCGTAACGACGCTGGCCCACGGACTCAGTACTGAGTTGGTCTTGGCAGGTGATCTCGTCAGAGCTGAGAATGTTCTGCGCCAAGGGCTGCTCACCGACCCGGCGTCCTTGACGTTGTGGGAGGACCTCACCGACGTGCTCCTGGAGACAACCGACCAGAGTTTGCTCGCCCTGCACTGGAAGACCGCCGCCCTGGTGCTGCACGCCAATGACGTCGTAGCTCTTCGCAGTCGCGCGGACGGTTAAGAGATTCATCGCACAGCTCCCTCGGAGCGAAAGTGGTGACGGAGTTTTGCTTCGGCGCGCTTTCGACGTTTGCGAAGCGCTTCGTACGTTTCAGTGGACTCGTCGGCGAATTCTTGGAGAGAACTCTCGCCTCGACGAGTGTGCTGAATGAGGAGTGACTCTTCGTCCGTGATAACTCGACTCGCCACAGCATGTTGCAACATGTAGGTGGAGATATCAAGTGGCTCCGCTTCGGATTCCTCGGCGTCGTAATCGACGGGAATTCGTTCCGTCGGGACGTTGTGACGCGCCATCCTTCGTTGTTCGGCGCGAGTCCTGGAATGCGCGTGGCTCAAGACAAAATCAACCCTCTCGCCTTCCACAAGTTCGTGGGTCCATCGCAGCGCCACGGTCGCCTGTGTAAGCACCTCGGAGACTGTGTCGTCACTGGGGCGCCCCCAGGCCAATCGGCTGGCGGCTAATTCGAGTTCCGGCGACATGGCCACGAGGGCGATGAGCAGAAAGTCATTGTCGATGGCGGTCCACTCGAGGAGCTCCTCCAACGCCTTTCGATTCTCTGGTTCTGAACCTTGGAGGAGTTGCGCGAACCCGAGCGGACTCGCGGATCCCCGAAGATCCAAACAGTAGTTTTCGAGCCGATCAGTGAGATCTCGACCGGACGAGCCCGATGATCGGGCAGCGAGGTCGTGGGTGAGCAGAGACAGGGGTGTGCTGGTTGGTTTCATGTCCTCAGAGGACCAATATGAGTTCACGAAAAAGCGCAGAGAGTTTGTCATGTGAACTCATAACCCGTGCAATTACTGGCACCTCGAGCCGCGAGATTATGAAGCTGAACCCCAAAAGTGAGTTCATAACGCGTCATAATGAACCACCCCGCGTGTCGCGCTCTTGCGTTCGACGAGCCTGCGCACTCTCTTGGCGCAGTTCACGGCGCATGGAAAAGAACACTTCAGCGAGTTCGGCGCTGTGGGGATTGTCGTAGCCGCGACCTTCGTAATGAAAGGAGCCCTCGATCGGGTCACTCTCGTTGCGCACTGCCATGAACGTCGCTCGATGAGCCCGAAGGGCCGCGAACGTGGTCGAATAGTTGCGAGACTTCGTAATGGGTAAGCCCGTGAAGCCAAACGTGTGCGCGTGATCGCGAAGACGAAAGGGCTCAAGTTCTAGTTGACTCGCCAGATTCCACGAGGTGACGGCGAGACGCCGAGCATGGGGGTCGTCCACCAGGTTCTCAATTTGACGACGGCTCGCAAAGCGGCGCGCCAACTCGGTCGATCCGTCGGTCGTCTTGGTGACGTACTTCGCCAGGTATGACGCCACGGCACCGGTGTCATTGGTTTCACTCCTCAGCTCTTGGACGTCGAGTAACTGGCCCCACCGATAGTCCGCACCGTTTGGCTGGACGACTGACGCCCTACGAATTGATTGGCGAACGACCCGACGAAGTAACTCAGTGCTCAACCACGTTGGCACGGGTTCTCCAACGTCCTCGGGTCCATCCGCGCGTAACACGATATGAAAGTGAACCAGTCCGCGCCGCTGCAGCTCGGCAACCTTGAGGTAGTGCACCTGAGCAGCGGACTTTAAGTTTCTTTGGCCCAGTCCACCCGCTTCAGCGAGCGAACGACGAATTACCTGGATCGTGTTGTTCCACAACTTTGAGGAGTGAGCGTTCCAGAGAATCGCTCCCTCGTAGTCGAAGCACTCGCTACACAGTGGTCGCCCGAGTTCCGAACTTGTTTCCTCGTGGCGAACCCCACATATTCGTGGTCGACCGTGGGCGCAGAGTTCTCCGCTAATGCTTCGCGTGGTCCGTGAATGGCCCACGCACTCGCCACGATTCTTGATCGTGTGTACGGGGCCAAACGAGGGGGCCGTCACGGTGATGAACAGTCGAGGATGACCACTCACCTCTTCGGGTGTGCCCTTGCCGCCTACCAAACCAGTTGACACCAAGATCCACGCGTCGGTCCGGTACAGGTACGAACACGAGGGACACACCACTTGACGCCGGTCCTTGCAAGATATTCGCAGCGAATTTCGAGTTATCTCGCCAGTCGAGAAGTTCACCATCTCGCCGCTCAAGCGAATCGGATGCGAGCAGTTACCCGCCAGTTCGACCTCGCGCAGCGTACTGAGGCGCTCTTCGGCGTTCACTCGCCACATCGCAAGTCGTACGCGCGCGTGGCAATGATGTCAATCTCTTCGTCACTAAGAAACGGCGTCATGATGAGCGTCGGCAGACCACCCTCGGCGAGCAGGTAGCCAACGCCACGCGTCGAAGGATTAATCGTCGCCGCTGAGAATCCCTGCGACGCCCAACCCTGGCCGAGAATCGTGTCAGACGAATCCGAACTCGTACAGCGCATCGCTAGGCGAAACGAAAAGAGATCACGAATCCACGTGGGCACGATCTCGTGACTCGGCTTTTGCGTGGTCGCCACCACAATGATGCCGGCTGCTCGTCCGCGCGAGACGAGGTCGCGGAGCAGTTCCCCGAAGCGGTCGCGCATCTCTTTCTGACCCCCACGCAGGTAGAAAGCCAATTCGTCGATCACGAGTACGTGTAGTCCCTCGAGGTCACTGGACGTCATCTTGCGCCGGCGATTGGAGGCCAGCACGGCGTAACGATCATCCATCACTTCGCGAAGATCTTCCAAAGCCGCGACGGCCGCTTCTTGATCCGCTCCAACGAACTCATCCGCCACGTCGGACCACGCAATGAGTTCTACGTGCTTTCCGTCGAGCAACGTGAGGTGCACACTGGGGTCCAGCGCGGCAGCAGCCACGATTGTCGACAGCGCCACGGACTTACCCGACCCCGGTTCACCACCAATCAATAAGTTGTGCTCGGGAAGTCCAATAGTGATCGCGAGACCGTCTTGCCCAATGCCAAAGGCCAGCGGATTCCACAGCGACACTTCGTGTGCATTCATCAGTGGCGAGCGAAGCGACCTGGGGAAGGCATTCGTGCGAATGACCGCGAGTTCGACGTAGCGAGTATTGACTGGAGAAGCTTTTACTCGTACTTCTCGTGCGCCGAGCGCGGCCGCTAGTTCTAACGACGAGCGCTGTAGCAATTCCGCGTGCAGTCCAATCGGCAACTCGAGTAAGTAGCGACGCCCCACCGGAAGAGACGCCGAGCGGATTACTTTCGGCGTTGTGCCGTTGCGCCCGACAATCGCGCAGTGCCAGAAAGCAGCATGCGTATAGCGGTGATCACGATTCGTTTGCATGGCAAAAAGGAGTCGCCGACGAACGGCGGGTCGCTTCTGCAGAGTCACAAGAACAGCCACTGCCACCATAAGTGGACCAAAGGGAACTAACTGAGCGGAGACGACGAGCACCAGGAACGTTCCCAACGTGAGGGAAAGTTCGAGCCGCCACCCCCAGATGGCCGTAGCCATCCAGGGGCGAGGCTGCGAAGTAGACGACGTCGCGCTAGGCACGAGTGCGTCCGTTCCAGAGACTCCACATCCACCAACTACATGCGCCGAGCACAATGAGGCCATAGTGGGTCAGTACCCAAGTCAGGAGAAATTGGATCAGCACGACGATGACGAGGAAGATGAGGAGCCGGACCATTAGGCGGTTGCCTTCACCAACTCGATACGGTCAGCTCGAAAACTCACGCCGTGATTAGTACCCACTTCCCAAGTGGTCGCGATCAAATTGGTCACCTTCACCAGCGTGAATTCGCCGAGGCCCTTGACGTCGCCCGCGACTTTCACGGTGATGGAGTCCTTGATGCCGGTACCCAACGCGAACAGCGGTACGGCGAACAGTGCGACACCGTTCTCGTCCAACTTCGGCGCTCGTGTCTCGTAATCAAGGACGGGTTCAGCAGATCTGGCCGCCGCAAACTTCACGGATCCGGTGTCAATGGGCAATCTCATGGTGCTCCTTACAGAGGAGCGAAAGTTTCGCCCTCTACTGAAGTAGCCACACTTTTTTCGTGTTTTCGGACAAAAACTTTGACGAAGAGACCAAATATTTTTTGAATTGCAGGTAGTACAACGATTTTGATGATCACTCAGTTAGCCCGTACGGACGGCTTGGCGCTTCGCGCACGCCGTCCTCGGGCAATAGGGCTTGTCGAGACAAAGAGCTTGAGTTGCGAGTGTGATGAAAGGGCCTATACGTACTAACAAGACAACCAGGCGGAATTCCGCCCTTCAAAAGCCCGACTTCATCGTTTCTCCCGAACGGGGCTTATGGTTGGAAAACAAAGGGAGACCGCCCGAGACGCAAATGGAAAGGTGCTTTAGTGACACAGAGAAACTTTCGAATGGCGGTCCTGGGACGCACACTCGAACACCTCGGCGTTCAGATGTACAAGCGTCGAGACGCTGCCATTGCGGAACTCGTTGCAAATTCTTGGGATGCAAATGCGAGCCACGTCTGGGTGGATCTCCCCAAGGAAAGTGACTACAACAACTCATCAAGCGAAATAACCATTGAAGATGACGGTGATGGCATGACGTCCGACGAGGTCGACGACCAGTACTTGGTCGTGGGACGTAATCGCCGGCGAGACACCGAGGAAGGATCGCCAGAATCAACCACCCCATCTAGACGTGTCATGGGTCGGAAAGGCATCGGAAAACTCGCCGGGTTCGGCATCGCGAAAGAAATCGAAATAACCACCTGGCGTGACGGTTACGCGGCTCGACTGACGCTTGACATTGCGAAACTGAAGCTCGACGACAGGTCGATGCAAGAAATCGACATTCCTGGAGAGGAACAAATTCCAGTACCTAGCGACGTGAAATGCCAAGACCACGGAACTCGCCTAGTGCTCAAAAATCTCAAGCATAAAACGGCTCCCAATATTGGCCAGCTGAACGAATCACTTTCGCGTCGGTTTAGTCGAAGCGTTCGAGGCCTCATGGTAATTGAAGTTTGTGGCGACGCAGTCGTAGAACCAATAGTCGAGTGGGAGTTTGACGTACCGAACGATGGATCGATGCAAGAAGTACAGCTAGACGATGGCAATGTGATTCGGTACCGATATTCGTTCTCCAAGACACCACTTCGGCAAGCCGGAATGCGAGGGTTTACCATCCTCGCGAATGGAAAGACTGCGCAAGCGCCACCATTTTTTTTCGATGTCGAGGCTACCGCGACAGCGCAACATGGAACAAAGAATCTGAGTGGAACGATTGAAGCGGACTTCATTGACTTCGGAACCGATGACGAATCCGATGTCATTTCAACCGACCGTCAAGAGATCGATTGGGAAGCAGAGGAGACAATCGCACTCCATGACTGGGGCGCCAAACTTACGAGACAGGCGCTTGTCGAATTCCGAGATTTTCGTCAATCAAGAACGAAGGAACGCGTCCTGGCCGACGAGGGTCTTAGAAGTCGCCTTGAACGCCTGGATAAAATCTCTCAAGACCAAGTCAACAAGATTCTAGGAACTATCGGATTGCTCGACGCAGACTCGGGCACCGAGTTGACTCTCGTGTCGAGCCTGATATCTGCGTTCGAATTTCGACACTTTCATGACTTAATTGATCAGATTGAAGCAGCGGAAGATAGTCCAGAGCAACTGGAACAGTTACTCATGAGCGTTAGTAATTGGAGGGTCCTGGAAGGTCGAGCAATTCTCGAAGTGATTAAGGGCCGCATAAGCATCATCGACAAGTTTCACGAGATGATTGTCAATGGCGCACCCGAAACGGCGCATCGGGTTGGCGACGAAAATCTTCATGACCTACTGGCGGATTTTCCCTGGCTCCTACATCCCGAGTGGCAGGTATTGAGCGAAGAAAAGACAATATCCAAGCAGTTGGTGGAATGGAATCGCAAAGACGTAGCCGAAACTCTCACGGACGAGGAGGCTCGCCAACGATACGATTTCCTAGCGTTGGGCGACGGCAACAAACTGCTTGTCATCGAGATTAAGCGACCCATCTACGCTCCGAACATGGCTGATTTACAGCGCTTAGTTACGTATCAATCGAATCTTGCCCGAGCTGAAACGCGGGAAATAGAACCAATTTTTATCAGTTCGAATCACTTTGATGAAGCGGACTACATCATCCAGAGACAGCCGGTGACCATGTTTTCATGGGCCGATATTCATGCTCGAACGAAGGCTTACTACGAGCACTACAGGGCGCTGTTAGAAGGCGACAGCAGCCATCCTGACTTTCGCTCGAAGGAATCAGAACTTGCGCGCGCCAGGTCTGTACTAGACCAAGGAGCATTTCGTGGGGTGATGCGACGACCATCCGGAATCGGGGAGCAAGATCCTATTTTGGCGAGGTTGCATGAGAGTACCGATCCCACCAGTACTTCGGACCACGACTCTTAATCATCGAGTTGACGACCTATTCCTAATAAATTTCGGGTCCTTCGACAATCGTCTCATCATCGATTGCCAGCCTCCATTCGCCATCACCAATTCTCGTAGAGAGAACGATACGTTCCGCGGCAGGAACTACGCGACAAGAAATCCATGAGCCTTTTTCTGGAGCGTCAATCCCCATTTCCTTGGCGATTCTCTGATGCTCAACTTGGTGTCCAAGAATCAAGATCCCTTCAGACCTGAGCGACAAGCGAGCGTCGCGAGCACGCTTCGGACCATCCTGTTGATGTGCAACGGCCAAAAGAACTTCCCTCGAAATTAATCTCTTCTGTACCAGACGAAATAGTTCGTCGACTCTTTGCTGTCCGCTTTTGCTCTTGTCCAACACTCGGTCGCGAACATTTGCGCTCAAATGCAGTAGGACGTTCTCAGGTAATTCGCCATTGTCGACTAGCCAAGACATCGACTGTTTGCCGCCATCATTGAACCTTCTCTTGCCATCCTTGTTTTTGGCACCCAATAAAACTTCATCGGCCCGGATCATTCCAACCGAAAACACCGAGCGATTGTCGTCGGCAGTGAGGCATAGGCAAATCTCCCCGACGGCCTCTGTTGGAATCATCCAAGCACCGGAAGTCATTGTCCATTTGGCATCCACTTCTTGATCGTCAACCAAGAAGTCCATCCGGTCTCCCCGACTCAGGCCAAACTCATCCTGAACAACGATCTCGACTTTCGTTCCTATGTAAGTCTTCTCAACTTTTGACAATTGGTCCAGACAATATCTGCCAGTTCGTTGCCCGTCGAAAACCTCGTCAAAACTTTGTCTGATCGCTTCGCCGAAACGTCTTGCAAATTCTTCTTGTGAGCGAAACCAGTCAAACGCTCTTAGGAGGGACGCATCGTCGCTCACCGAATTCAGCGGTTCCCAAATCCGAACTCAAACACGTACTTCGCCAAAGCAGTGCCGAGCAGAGGTGGTACCGCGTTGCCAATTTGCCTAGCTATATCTATTTTCTTACCTTCAAAAACAAATGAATCGGGAAAACTCTGCAATCGAGACGCCTCCCGGTGCGAAATGACACGATTCGCAGTCGGATGCAAATATCGCCCCTTCTCGGGCTTGAAAAACTCCGTTCGAATTGTTGCTGAAGGTCGATCCCACCAAAGACGTCCCATAACATCGGTGGTTCCGGTTGGCTTGTTCGCCCAACATGCTGGCGTGATGTCCGGCCGATTTCGCATCAAATCGAACCTGTTGCCACCCGCGGGTATGGTCTTATATCTTTCGAGCGACTTTGCTTGAGGTTGACGCCCGAAGTGCAAATGTTGAATTCCTGGCGCCTCAAAGGGTTCCAATCCCCTTGTCCGGCGAGGTAGTTCCCCGATAGCGTCGCGAACTGTTACATAAGGTCGACGCGATTTCGAATTCGGTCCATGTGTCGGCGGAGGTGGCCACGGAAGCTCCCCTTCGTGATCTCGAAAAGCAATTAATACGCCTCTACGTCGAACTTGAGGTACGCCATAATCTGCGGAATTGAGCACTCCGAAAACGGCCGTGTACGCGCGTAACTCAGAATCTTCTTCGAGCAATTGAATCAACTCGGCAAACTGCTCCGATCGCAGGAATTCTGGCACGTTCTCGACAACGAATGCCCTCGGCTTAATAGTGCGAACTGCGTCCAAGTAATGCTTCCACAATCCATTAATTTTTACGCGACTCGCGTCATCTCGGTCTCGCCCAAGAGGGCTGAACCCTTGGCAAGGTGGACCACCGAGAATTACGTCAGCCTGCGGGTATTCTGGACCGTCCTCGATATCTCCCGCAAATACGGGGCATCCGAAATTTCTTTCAAACGTTGTCGCAGCGGCGGCGTCGTGTTCGACAGCAAAGACTGTTTCAAATCCAAGACCGCTGTTGTGGAATCCGAGACTTAAGCCTCCAGCCCCGGAGAACAGATCAACTGTTCTAATGACAACGCGTGACTTAGACAACCTCTTTGGCCCTTTAGATCGAGAACGTTCTGGGAGTGGCTTCATATTCGACAACGGTCGTGCTTAGTCCAATTTACGCAGTAATTCCCGAGCGAAGTTGGATACATCGGACAACACTATCTACCGTGAGTAACAAGCGAACATTGTTGAAATAGGCAGTGACCAGCGCGGAACGCAGCACCCCAGATTATGCTGGGTCGGCTCTACTGATAATCGCTCGAAATCTCTATTCGTCCTTCAAGCCCTGCTCGTTCGAAAGGTCAGATCATCGGGGCGTCGATCACTCGGACGCACCGCTCATCAGACGTATGGAGTCGACGGCGAACTCGAGCCTCCCGACAAGCTCTACGACATAGAAACATTCGATCGATTCGGGGCAGTTGGAGATATCAATGAGGCAAGCCGATACGCCTTCAATGATCCGACTTATTTGGTGAAGGCGCTCACGCTCCGACTGCATGACTCCCAACGGTCGCCCAAGTTGACCGGCGACAGGCGACCGAATAGATCGACTCAATTCTTTCGGGAGAGAGTTGAGTCGGACGTCGACAGAGCCAATCGACAACTTTTCTACGTCCGACAACATCACCTTGCGTTGGCGAACCCTTGAGAACGAGTTCGCGTGCCATGATCACAACGACAGGATTTACTACGGCCTCGAAGCCGCAAGCCGAGCTCAGAATTTTTGATACGCGTCTGCCTTCTGCCCTCGACTTACTTAGATACGGCTGCTTGACGCCGCTGACATAGGTGGCGTATTCATACACCGTGACCCTTTTTCCATGATGTTCTTGGCATTGAGCGTAAATACGCCTGGGGGGCCAATTACGACGTGGTCGATGTCCGTCCCGTTCGAACCCACTGGAACGCGATGGATGACTCGCCAACTAGGCCCGAGCTTCTTCAGTTGCCGGGCGACCCCTGTGACCAGGTTGAACTCTCTTTCGATCTGATGTTGAAGATTTAAACCTTGTTGCTCTTGACAATTGCTTAAATTAGTGTTTAACTATTGTTAGTCCTAATAACGGCTTATCTGCCCGAGCTAAGTTTTAGCGTGGACTCAGGAACAGAGGAACAATAGATGTCCACACAGAACCCACAGGTTGACCGCGTGCCCTCCGGCTATAGCCAATACGACGAGTACATCGCGCAGAAGACGGTGCAGGGTCAGCGAACCCACTACCTGATTTCGATGCCAATTGAACAGGTCACGAGCGTGCTCCCGGTTCCGGATCCGGACAAGCGCCTCGAGGACAACCGGGTAATCCGCCCCGGGCACGCCAAGGACTTCGCCAATTATGTGCGGAGGAACGAGCGCTGGCACTGCGGACCGCTCACCGTTCGGACGAGCTCCGACGTCGTCAGCTTCGAGGCGTTCAAGGATGGCCAGTTCGGCTTCCTTTCGATCGGGATGCTGCGGATTCCCAGAAATACTCGTTCAGCTTTCCGCATAATCGATGGACAGCACCGCGTCCTGGGCATCGACACCATGCTCAAGGACATCAACGAGGAGCTCCTTGACAGGCGGGCCGCGCTGCACAACGCGGAGAGCGTCGACTCGCTTCCTCAGGTTACGCAGGTATTCAAGAACCAGATCGACAAGCTGAAGCGGCAGCTACAGCGCACGCAGGAAGAGTCCCTGGGCATCGACTTGGTCATCGAAGACAGCCCGGAGGAGGCTCGCCAGATATTCACCGATGTCGCGAACAATGCCCTCGGTATCTCAAAGTCCGTGACAGCCCGGTTCGACTCGCGCAAGGTCGTAAACCGAGCGCTCACCCTCGTGCTCACCGACCCGAACGCGCCAGACCTCCTCGTTGACCACATCGACCAGGACAAGGACCGCGTATTCGCCAGCAACCCAAATTTGATGGGCGCCGTCCACCTTGCTGAAATCATCCGCACGGTCGAGGTCGGCATCTCTGGTCGAGTCGGCGAGGCCATGGAGCAAACCCTGGACGAGCGGGAGCTCGCGAAGAATGCTGAGTGGTTCTTCGAGCTCATGACCCAGGGTTTCGGTGACCTTCAGGCCATCGCCTTGAACGAGTTGACCGCGGCCGACGTCCGGGAGCAGAGCCTGCTCTTGTCCACGACGATGCTTCGCGTCATCGCGGGCGTCTACCACGACCTCAAGGTCGACGGGGTCGCGGACAGCGCCATCGTGACATTCTTCAAGAAGCTCGACAAGGTTATGGTGGCACCGATCGTTAGCGGGACTCCAATTGGTGACCTGTGGCTTGACGCCACCACAACCGAGGCGTTCACTGATGGCGCCACGGCGCCCGGCGCCCGTTCGCAGCAAGTGAAGGAGCTGGTCTCCGTCATCACGGCGTGGTATCACAATCCGCCAGCGCTCCTGAGTAAGTAGAAGACACCTATGCCCATTACGTCGCCGCCGGTGCCACACCGCGCCGCCACCCTCCGGTCATACCGCTGTTCGATGTCACAACGCATGGCCAAAATCGTGGCCGAGGAGGTAACGGAATGATGACACCGATTGTCGGGCACCGCGAGATCAAGGCGTTCGCCGAGGAGCGAGTGAACCTGCCTGCAGCAACGGCGTTGAAGCACCGCGCCCAGGTGAAGGCGCTTCGGGAGCGTCTCCAGGAGGAGATCGACGATCACCCTGACTACGGGCTGGTCAAAATGCTCCACGCGGGCAGCGTTGCCAAGGGCACCGCGCTTCAAAACGTCAACGACCTCGACGCCGCCGTCTACGTGAAGAAGTCCGCCGCTCCGTCCAACAGCGACGCCGCCCTCGTGACATGGCTCGCGGACCGACTATTCGAAGCGAATAAGGCCTTGGGCATGAAACGTGAGCAGTTCGTCGAAAACCCGCACTGCGTCACCGTGAACTTCAAGAGGAGCGGGCTCAACGTCGATGTCGTGCCGGTCCTCTACGAGGGCGGCGCAGATGACCGCGGCTACCTCGTGCGCAAGCACACTGGCGACCGTGTACTCACGAGCATCACACTCCACCTCCGGTTCATTCGCGACCGCAAGATGAAGTACGGCGTCAACTTCGCCGAGCTAATCCGACTGACGAAGTGGTGGAAGCGCACCGTGTCGCACGGCGACGAGGACTTCCGATTCAAGTCGTTCATGATCGAGTTGTTGTGGGCGCACCTCGCCGACGATGGTCTCACTCTGGATGACTACACGACCGCACTCGAGCGTTTCTTCGTCTACGTTGTGAAGACTGGGCTTGAGTTGCAAGTATCTTTCACCGACTTCTTCAACGTCAGCGAGATCCCGACGCGCTCGAAAGCGGCGATCGAGGTGCTCGACCCCGTCAACCTAGAAAATAACGTCGCGGTGCACTACGGCGTGGGCGACCGCACTCGAATCGTCGCCGCCGCCCAAGCCGCACTCGACGCGATCAGCGAGGCGCGATTCGCGCCGACGAAGAGTCGCTCTGTCGAGTGCTGGCAAACCGTTCTCGGACCGACCTTCAAGGGATAGCTCACTATGACCTCAACGTTCACCACTACGACAACGTTCACGCGGACCCACGCCAAGCACTTGGCGGCCAAGGTCATAGCTGACCTCTACCAGTGCCACTTGATGTACGACCACCCAACGCGGAGTCGCATCGACGAGTACGAGATCGAGTTGGTCGAGATGCTCGCCAACAGCTACGTCGAAACGTACGAGTTCGGTTTTAAGAAGGACGACAAGCGCATCGTATCGTGGCGCTACGCGATCGGTCCCGACGGCGGTCTTCACGGTGACGACTCCGCCGGTGGCATCTACGCCAAGGCATCGGTTGCTGACGGCTCGTACTTCAACTTCATGTCGTACAGCAGCGAGTGGTTCAAGCTGACCGCCGCGCTGCAGACGTCGTTCGAGAACGGACTGCCCTTCCAGCGGAGCACCGGCACACTGCCTGCCGATGGCGATGGCTACTGGGTGGTCGACCATGGCTACACGGCGGGCGGCGTACGGGTCGCCCGCTCAACGTTCCGTCCGTCATGAGCACCGAAGGTCTCTTTGCCGCTGTCGAAGAGTTCCCGAACGAGCGCGCCTTCGAGCGCTATAGCGCGCTCGTCGGACTTGACGAGACCAAACGTAAGCTCCTCGCCGAGGCACGCGTCCTACTCGACCCCACCAGCGTCGAAACGTGGAGCAAGAAGATGCACAAAACGACAATTCCGGCAGTCGCCGACGTGATCGATCGAACCCCTCTGGTCGTCCTTGCCGGCGACGTCGGAACCGGCAAGACCGAACTCGCCGAAACAGTCGGAGACGCCATCGCTCGCGAATTGAGCGTCAAGGTGATGCTCTACCCGTTGAGTCTCTCCATCCGCGGTCATGGAGCGGTAGGCGAGATGACCACGTTGCTCGCCAAGGCGTTTGAGGCCGTCCACGAGTTCGCGAAGGGCGCACGTGGTCGCGACGGGCAGCTTCGACACGGCGTGATCCTTCTCGTTGACGAGGCCGACGCATTGGCGCAGTCACGCGAACTGGTACAGATGCACCACGAGGATCGAGCTGGGGTCAACGCCCTGATCCGCGGCATCGATGGTTTGCGCAAGGAACGCCTCCCCGTGTTGACGATTATGTGCACGAACCGTGTCGATGCAATCGACCCGGCGGTGCGACGCCGTGCGGCCGCCGTGTTCACGTTCCACCGGCCCGAGGACGCTGACCGCGAGGCGATCCTTCAACGGGCGTTCACGGGTGTGACGATCAGTGCGGCCGAGATGGCCGACATCGTGCGTCTCACGGGTCCCGTTAAGGGCACCGAGTACGGCTGCACCTACTCGGACTTGCGGCAGCGCTTCATACCATCTGCCGTGTTGCAGGCAGTCGATGCCAGCCTACCGATCACCGGCCGCCAGCTCATCCAAATCGCGACCACCTTCGTACCGACACGCCCCTTTGAGTCCGAGCGAATAGGCGAATGATGGCTGATACCGGAGACTCCCCTACCTTCGACCTAGCGAAGGCGTTCTTCATCCGTCAGGAACAACTGCGCACTTCACTCAACATCGGTGACATCGCGATGCACCCAGGCACCAAGGGTGACGACAGCGAGCTCAACTGGGTCGGAATGCTTAGAGAATTCCTTCCACGACGCTACGGCGTTTCCAAGGCATTTGTTGTTGACTCCATGGGATTTCAGAGCGAGCAGATCGACGTCGTAATCCATGATCGCCATTTCTCACCGCTGCTCTTCGAGGTTGGGGGCGCGAGCTTCATCCCGGCCGAGAGCGTCTATGCCGCATTCGAAGCCAAACAGGATGTGAGCAAAGCACACCTCGAGTACGCCGCCGACAAGATCAATACCGTGCGTCGACTCCACCGCACCACAGTCGTGGTACCTCATGCTGGCGGACACTTTGACCCCGTCGTGCCACGCCGCGTCATTGCTGGTCTTCTGGCTCGTCGGAGCGATTGGAAACCAGCCTTCGGCGACCCGTTCACGAAGTGCATGCGTGAACTTGATGAGCGTGACACTGACGCGTACTCTTGGGGACTCGACATCGGGTGCGCGGTCGAGGACGGCGGCTTCTCTGTTCAACGGGATAAGCAAACAGGCGAGGTGCTCAACCTCGAGAACAGTGATTCGAACGTCGCGCTGATTTACTTCGTCATGCGGCTCCTACGGGAGCTTCAGAATGTTGGAAGCGCTCCCGCGATCGACTACGACGCATACCTTAAGTTCATGTCTAGGCCAGGCCACCGTGGATAACCTCATCTCGAGTCCCTCACCCGCTATCGAGGAGGCCGATCGTCCTGTGGCCTGCGTTTTCGCCTTCAATCTCGATTTTGATGGCAGCGGCGACACATTCACTAGATTCGACGATGCCCGATCGATTCTCTTTTCAGCAGTTGCGCGCGCAAACTCGCGTACTCCGCTGTCGTTCCAGGTACGACATGGCGCCCTCACGTACTACAACGAAGCGAGTCGTCCCACGAGGGTGCACATCGCAGGGATAAACGACAAGGACGAATCTCCAAGAACTCGGAGAGGGACTACCACTTATTCCATCGACGCAACGAAATTCTTAGCGCTGACACTAGAGCTCATTGAGTCCCTGAAAGAAGACTGGAACTCCTTGGAGAGCAGGGGCACCGCAGCGTGGACATTCGCCACAAAGAGGGTAACCGTGTGGACATTGTCGAATCTACCGCTGTCAGTGGTAAAGCAGATAGACCATGAATTGAAACATGTAGAGGCTTACCTCGGCGCGGCCGTTATCGACCTGGGCAATCCCCTTCAGTTCCGAGCTCTCGTAGACGATCAATTACTCCTGGGGATATATCAAGACGGAAACCTTGTGTTTCCCTTCGAGGTCGCGGCAAATTATGAACTTCCCGACTCTCTCTGGAACGAGTTCGAGCGTTGCAACTTCGACGGGATCTCGATCGCAACAGTTTTTATTGATGACCTTGGGATAAATTTCGTTCGCAAGCAGCGATCTGAACGCGGATCTAGGTCATTTTCTCTTCTGCAGAATGTGCGCAGCGACACTTTTGGCACACGGATGCTCGGAGAACTCCAACGACTAGATGATTCGCAAGTTCAACGATCACTCGATATAGATGACTCCATTCTAAAACTGAAGCCTGTGGTGCCAAAGGAAAAACTCACTGAGTACATCTTGAATCCCGACCATGACGAGGGAAAACACAAGGCCCACCTTTTCAAGACCCTTCTGGGGATTGAACTGGACGACTGGGAATACCTATCAGTTCAGTTTGAACTTGGCTTGATAAATAGCCAACCCCTGTCGCTGAGGGACGTTAAGGAATACGGCGACGAACACCATTTGCAATTCGAAGTTCACATGCCCATAATCGGTAGAAATGAAGAAGTCATGGTAGTTCGCACGGCCTGGAAGATCGTAGACGGCGGCCCGCCGTCTCTCGTAACGGCATACCTTGGTAATCAGAACCTGCTCGACGATCTTCCCGAACCTGTCGACTTGTTGATCCTCGCGCCCTCTGGCACCGAGGAGTTCTATCAACGCCTCTGGCAGAAAGCAAGCGATCATGGTGATGCTCGCAGTGCTGAACTCGTGCCGCGGCCCATGTTCATTGGCAACGGAGACGACTCCGACAAATCTCGAGATGTGGTTCCGGAAGGTGAATTTGGTTCGGCGTACGTTCGTACATTCGACGCCAGACGGAGTTTCGGCAAGTGGCTGAAGACAAACGGCTATGGGGGACAGGGCCACAAGTCCGGAACGTACGTTCGTGCCCCTGGGGACTCACTACAAAAGTCGATTGCCTGGTGCGAAGGCTTTCAGGAAGTACTTCAGGCCAACCATGTGCTATCGGAGACAGTTTCTTATATCGATTGATGGCATGAGTTTTTCGACTCTAGAAACGATATCAGCAGGGTGGATCGGCCCAACAATAGTGATGGGCCAGGCTCTGGCTCTACGTCCTGGCGAGCTTCTTCATCGTCCAATTGACACTTCGCCGGGCCTCCACAAAATCACAACTGCCATTTAGCGTTGTGTCAGACCCCTATTGCCCCAGGCTCCATATCACCCCTTGCACAACGCGCAAAGGGTTAACTTCAGCAGTAACTTCAGCGTTTCGGTTGAATTGATGTGAGCTTCAATGAACGGAGACAAATTGAAACCTCAACGATTGCAAAGCGTTTGGCCTACCGTGAACACTGCTGAACAGACCATGAGGCGATGGCATGCAAGAGGTCAGGGGGAATCCTCCCTCGCGGGTACCGATTCCATTTGAACCGATTGGATTAAAGCGGATCTTGAATATCGCTTAGCTGAATCAAGAAACCCAAGTTGACCGACGGCGAGCCACCGAATAGATCGACTCAATTCGGTCGGGCCAGAGCTGAGTGGGACGCCGATCAAGCCAATCGACAACTTTTCTGCGTCCGACGACATCCACTTGATTCGGCGTGCCCTTGAGCACGAGATCGTCCGCCATGATCACAACGACGGGATTCACTATGACGTCAAAGCCACACGCGGAACTAAGAATGCTTGATCCGCGTCTACCTTCAGCTCTCGATTTGCTTAGGTATGGCTGCTTGACGCCGCTGACGTAGATGGCGTGTTCGTATACAGTGACTTTTTTGCCAAGATGGTTCTTGGTATTGAGTGTGAACACACCTGGTGGACCAATTACCACGTGATCGATGTCTGTATCGTTCGAACCAACTGGAACGCTATGGATGACACGCCATCTCGGCCCAAGCTTGTCCAGTCGTCTGGCAACTTCTTCTTCCCCCGCAGCACCACGTCGCCACGCACGTTCATCGGTATGTACTCCAAGAACTTTCGAAAGAAACACGCGGGCGGGAAATGCCTTTTGGATTTCGGACGACTTTCGTCGTAGCGAAGCACCAGGAACGTTGCCAGACAAGTCCTCGAAGGTACCAACATTCAACTCTGGCTGCTGGTTGGTCACCAAACGAAAGTAGCCCGGAGTATTCACTACGCGGCAACAACTTTCCAGACCGAATTCACTTGGACGCTCCGTTTTCTTGGCGAATCACCTCGACAGCAAGATCGAGGCGCCCAGCCAACTCCATCGCGTCAAATAATTCAATCGGCTGTCCGCAACTTGCATAATCCAGAATGCAAATGGCGACGTGATCGATCAATTGGCAGATTTGGTAAAGGCGCTCTTGACTGGACTTCATGATTAACAACGGTTGCAGCCGAGCACCTATCGGCAAAGGCCCGAAGCACTAGCGCCCATGGAGCGCCCAAGCGTGGAATATCCTGTTGAGTCAGGCCGACTAAAGGCACGTCAATCAGGTTTTATGTGATGTCGACGAAACTATTGCCACCACCCTTTCAAGGTGGCGGCACGGGTTCGAATCCCGTTGGGGGTGCTCTGGAAAATCACCCCAAAACCCTTTATTTACAAGGGTTTTGGAGTGACCGCGAGTGACCAGTAGTGACCGCGA
>Ga0182030_10005390_pt1 | contig 27157 bp, 24 predicted proteins | sample 812S3MmetaG_FD_121299 | JGI IMG/M metagenome (GOLD analysis project Ga0182030, IMG submission 121299) | Permafrost microbial communities from Stordalen Mire, Sweden - 812S3M metaG (Illumina Assembly) | ecosystem: Environmental > Terrestrial > Soil > Wetlands > Permafrost | place: Sweden...
CGGGAATGCGGAACTGAGACGTATGCCAACATGCCGGATTGGATTCGCAACAGTCCCTTGACAAAAATTAGAGCCTATGATTAAATGGCCAGCGTGAGGCAGAAAGGGACAGTCGAGGGGGCATCCGGGAGCGGGCGCCCAGTGCGGGCGGCGGCTCGGTGGCGCGGCAGCCGCATGGTTTTTCAGCGGTTTTCATCCGAAAGCCGCCACACTCCCGTCGTAGCCGCGAATGGTAATCCGCCGCCATATTCTCATGACATCGCCACCGCTTTTCGTCACGTCCTTGCCAAATCAGTATGCTCTGTTATGCCACTCCAACCCCGGTTTTTTGCGCCTTTTGCGCCTCTTTGTGGAAAATCATCGCAAGTCCTTATCCATGAACAACTTACGACTAAATTCAGGCATTTTCGATCAAGCCTAATCAAGCCTAATCAAGCCTAATCGTGCTATATTCCAATGACGCCACATCCTGCAACGAACCCAACCGAGCCTTGGAGTGCCGGAGCAACAGCCAAGTGGTCAAATTTAACCACCCCGCGCTACAGGCCAACCGTCCATCCTGTCCATCGTGTCCACCAAGTCCACCACCGCCTCCCCTGTCCCAATCCAACCCAATCAAGCCTAATCGCACCTAATCGTGCTATTTTCCCCAGGCCTCAAAGCCACCCAACATCCCCACCTGAGTACCGGACCAGTGAATTCCAATCCGCAATCCGCAATCCGCAATCCGCAATTGCCCCAACCCCTTGTAGTGCTCCTTCCGCGACACCACAACAATTCCACTTAATTCCACTTAATTCCACCTGGTTCCACTTAATTCCACTTCCCCGAGGTGGACAAAATAGTGAACAACGAATCATGAAATGAAGACAATCCCCTTTTCCACACCACCCCAACTGCGTACCGGACCAGTGAATCCCAATCCGCAATCCGCAATTCCCCCACCCCCAGCCACCCAAGCGCATTATGCTTTGACGCCTCCCCCGTCTTCCCGTAAATTTTCCATGCCCAAAAGCGCGGCCCCGCCTCCCCAGGCGTCCACCGCCGGTATCAGAAGGTTGCAAGCGGGCGCGCGGAAGTTGGTATGATTAAATACATCATCAAGAAAATTGTCGGTTCCAAGAACGAACGCGACGTGAAGAAGCTGGCCCCGTTGGTCAAGAAGATCAACGAGTTCGAAACCGCCCTGCAATCCCAGCCCGAAGACGTTCTGCGCTCAAAAACCGCCCAATGGAAGGCCGAACTCTCCGCCATCCAGGACGACCAGGCGCTCGCAGCCCGCGTGGATGAGATCTTGCCCGAAGCCTACGCCGTCGTCAAAAACGCCTGCCGCCGCCTCTGCGGCACACAAATCACCGTCCGCGAACATCCCCTCACCTGGGAAATGACCCCCTTCGACGTCCAACTCGTCGGCGGCATCGCACTCCACCAGGGCAAAATCGCCGAAATGGCCACCGGCGAAGGCAAAACCCTCGTCGCCACCATGCCCGTCTTCCTCAACGCCCTCACCGGCCGCGGCGTCCATGTCGTCACCGTCAACGATTATCTCGCCGCCCGCGACAGCGAATGGATGGGCGCCGTCTATCGGTTCCTGGGCCTCACCGTCGGCTGCATCGTCCGCGATCAAACCCCGGCCATCCGCCGCGAGCAATACAATTGCGACATCACTTACGGCACCAATTCCGAATTCGGCTTCGATTACCTCCGCGACAACGGAATGGCCATGCGCCGCGAGGAGCAGGTCCAGCGCGGCCATTATTTCGCCATCGTGGACGAGGTGGACTCCATCCTCATTGACGAGGCGCGCACCCCCCTCATCATCAGCGGCCCCTCCGTCCTCGTCATCGAGAATAAATACGACCAGTTCAAAGCCGCCGTCCAATCTCTCGTCCACGCCCAGGAAAAGCTCTGCGCCCGCTACCTTTCCGAAGCCCAGGACTTGATCAAAAAATTGCACCCCGCCGACGGCTCCAACCCAGCCCATCCCGAAGAACTCGAATCCAAAATCGGCATGTTGCTTTTCCGCGTCAAGTCCGGCTGCCCCCGCTCCACGGATTTTCTCAAGGTCCTGGAAGACGCCGAAAACCAGCGCTTCATGAACCAGGCCGAACTGGAACTTCACTCCGATCAATCCAAAAAAGCCCTCTACGCCGAAAAAGAGGAGCTTTTCTTCGCCATTGACGAAAAAAGCCACGACGCCGACCTCACCGAAAAAGGCCGCAATTTCATGCGCCCACAGGACCCCGACGCCTTCGTCCTGCCCGATTTGACCGTTAAATTCCACGAGATTGACTCCGGCCCGGAACCCGACCCGCGTAAACGCCTCGAATTGAAGGCCCAAGTCCAGGCCGAATTCGAATCCAAGGCCGGCGACATCCACACCATCTCCCAACTCCTCAAGGCCTATAGCCTTTATCAATTGGATGTCCATTACGTCGTCGAAAACGGCAAGGTCATCATCGTGGACGAGCACACCGGACGCCCCATGTACGGACGCCGCTGGAGCGATGGTTTGCACCAAGCCGTCGAAGCCAAGGAGGGCGTCGAAGTCGAACGCGAAACCCAGACCCTCGCCACCATCACCATTCAAAATTACTTTCGCCTCTACAAAAAACTCGCCGGCATGACCGGCACCGCCGAAACCGAGGCCTCCGAATTCCTCGACATCTACAAACTCGGCGTCCTGGTCATCCCCACCAACCGCCCCGTCGCCCGCAAGGACGCCAACGATTCGGTCTATAAAACCAAACGCGAGAAATTCAACGCCGTCATCAAGGAAATCACCTCCATTCACAACAAGGGCCGCCCCATTCTCGTCGGCACCGTCTCCGTCGAAACCAGCGAGCAGGTTTCCAAAATGTTGCAGAAGATCGGCATTATCCATTCCGTTCTCAACGCCAAATACCATCAGCAGGAAGCCGAAATCGTCTCCCGCGCCGGCCAGCGCGGCTCCGTCACCATCGCCACCAACATGGCCGGTCGCGGCACCGATATTAAATTGGGCGATGCCGTCCCGGCCGCCGGCGGCCTCCACGTCATCGGCACCGAGCGCCACGAATCCCGCCGCATTGACCGCCAGTTGCGCGGACGTTGCGCCCGCCAGGGAGACCCCGGCTCCTCCCACTTCTTCATCTCCCTCGAAGACGACCTCATGCGTCTTTTCGGCTCCGACAAAATCGTCAAGGTCATGGAGCGCGTCGGCCTGGAGGAAGGCCAGGAACTCGAGCATTTCATGCTCGATAAATCCATCCAGACCGCCCAGAAGCGCGTCGAACAGCAGAATTTCCAGCGCCGCAAACGCACCCTCGAATACGACGACGTGATGAACAAGCAGCGCGAAGTCATCTACGGCTTCCGCGACGAAGTCATCAACGCCGACGACGTCCGCGACCGCCTCATGGACATCATGGAGGAAGTTGTCATCGCAAAAGTCCGCGAACTGACGCCCGACAACACCGAACCGCAGGACTGGACTCCCCGGCCCCTGGCCGACTGGGTCAACCTCAATTTCCCCCTCACCATGCCCGAGGAGGAGATCATCAAGGCCGCCAAATCCGGCACTGAGCAGCCGGTGGAGGGTTCCGCCTTCGCCGGCCTGAGCGTCCCACAATTCGCCGTCTGCCAGTTCATCTGCAAAGCCGTCCGCGACATCTACGACTTGAAGGTCAGTTGCGAAAACCCCGACGCACTTAAATCCGTCGAGCGCTACACCATCCTCGTTTCTGTTGACAAACTGTGGCAGGAGCATCTCTACGGCATGGACAGCCTCCGCGAAAGCGTCGGCCTGCGCGCCTACGGCCAGCGCGATCCCCTCGTGGAATATCAAGCCGAGGCTTACAAAGTATTCGAAGAACTCATGACCAGCATCAAGTCCGAGATTTGCCACAACATCTTCCGCAGCGCCTCCAGCCTCATGGCCCACACCCTCTTCGAGAGCCGCCGCCCCTCCAGAACCACCCATCAGCAAGTCAGTTCCTTTGGCACCGGCCAGCCCGAGGCAACGACCACCACAACATCCTCCGGCGGCAAGAACCCCAGCGACATGGTCACAGAAGCCACCGAATACGTCTCCAAGCAGGCCCAGGCCAAAACCGCCAAGCCCGTTCGCACCGGCCCCAAAGTCGGCCGCAACGACCCCTGCCCCTGCGGCAGCGGCCGCAAATACAAGCAATGCTGCGGCAAAAACGGTTAGCCGCCGGGAGGGAAACTTATGGGTCTGTCAAGCGAACATAAATCGGTGTTATCGGTCCTGTCAGTCCTATCCGACCAATCCGTCCGATTCGGTCACGTCTCCTTGCCGCCCCGCGCCCGACGGCGAATGGGCTTCGAGGAACTTCTTCAGCTCCTCCGCCGTCTTCCCGCCAAAACCGGAAACCGCCGCAATCTGCTCCACGCCGGCCAGCCGCAGCCGCTGCACCGAGCCGAATCGTTTCAGCAGCGCCGCCTTGCGCCGGCCGCCGATCCCGGGAAATTCGTCCAGGATGCTCTCCGACATTCTCTTCAACCGCAGTTGCGCGTTGTAAGTGTTGGCAAACCGGTGCGACTCATCCCGCACCCGCTGCAACAGCTTCAACGCCCCGGAATCATCGCTCAATCGCAGCGGCTCGGCTTCCCCGGGCCGGTGAATCTCCTCATACTCCTTAGCCAGGCCGATCACTGGAATCCGCGTCAATCCTATTGTTGCCAGTTCCCCCAGCGCCGCGTTGAGCTGCCCCTTGCCGCCGTCAATAAGAATCAAATCCGGCAGCGCGGCCGCCTCCGCCAGCAACCGCGCGTACCGCCGCCGCACCGTCTCCGCCATGCACGCGAAGTCGTCCTGGCCCGTCACTGTCTTGATGCGGTAGCGCCGGTAATTGGAGCGGTCCGGCTTCCCGTTGCGAAAGCTTACCATCGAAGCCACCGCGAACGTCCCGCTGATATTGGAAATGTCAAAGCCCTCGATGCGGGCCGGATTCGCCGGCAGCGCGAGCACTCTGGCCAGTTCCGCAAGGTCCTCTTGCGGCTCGATGGCCACGGGAAGGCTGTAAGGCACGCGCGGGAATTTCCGGGTCTTTTGCACCGTCTTCCGCAAGTCGTCCAGTGCGTCCCGGAACTGCGCGGCCTTCTCAAAATCTTCCGCCGCCGCGGCCTTCTTCATCTGCTCTTCCAGTTCGCTTTCCATTTCACCGGTCTGGCCGTCCAGGAAATCGCACGCCGCCCGCGCCTGGAGCCGGTAATCCTCACGGCTCACATTGCCGATGCACGGCGCTGTGCAGTATTTGAGATGCCCGTAAAGACAATGTTTGTAATCCTCCTCTCCCGGCGTGAGCGGCCGGCAGCCGCGCAGATTGAACTTGCGCCGCGCCAGCGTCAGCGTGTGCCGCGCCGAGGCCGAATGCGCGAACGGCCCGAAGTAGCGCGCCCCGTCATCCTGCCGCAGCCGCGTGAGCATGAAGCGCGGGATGGGATCATTGAGGTTGATCTTGATCAGCAGAAACCGCTTGTCGTCCCGAAAGCTGATGTTGTAGCGCGGCTGGTATTCCTTGATCAGCTTGCCCTCCAGCAGGAGCGCCTCCGGTTCGCTGCCCACGGTGTAGGTGTCCAAATCATGCACCGCATCCACCAGCGCGTTGAATTTCAAGTCCCATCCCAAGCGCCGCGACGGATGAAAATAGGTGCTCACCCGCTTGCGCAAATCCCGCGCCTTGCCCACGTAAATGACTGTGCCGAAACGATCCTTCATCAGGTACACCCCCGGCTTGTGCGGCAACTCCGCGACTTTTTTCCGAATCTGCTCCGTGGCGGGCATAACAATAAGGCGCCGGCGCTTAATTCATGGACTCAACCCGGTTCGCGCAATGGGCTGCGCCCCGGATTAGCCGCCGAAATAATCCGGCTCGTTCCCCGGCTTCCATTTGATGTTGCAGCCCATGCTTGCGATTTGTTTGATAGGTCCGGGCTTCCCCGCCAATGCCAGATCCATCGCGGCCCTCAAATCCCGCCCCGTCACTGCGACATTCTTGCCCGGACGGCTGTCATCAAACTGGCCTCGGTAAATCAGCCTGCGCTCTTTGTCAAATAGAAATATGTCCGGCGTGCAGGCCGCCCGATACGCCTTCGCCACCGCCTGCGACTGGTCGAACAGGTAGGGAAAAGTGTAACCGGCCGCCTGCGCCTCCTGCTTCATCTTCCCGGGGGCATCATCGGGGTGCTCTTCCGGGTCGTTGGCATTGATGGCGACCACCGCGACCCCGCGTTTTTGCGCGTCGCGTCCGAACTCCGCCAGCCCGGCGCGAATATGTTTGACGTAAGGGCAGTGATTGCAGATGAACAGTACGGCCAGCGCGGGCGCGGACTTGAAGTCCGCCAGCCCAACCATCTTCCCGTTCACATCGGGCAGCCGGAAATCCGGGGCGGCGGTCCCCAGCGGCAACATGGTTGACGGAGTCAATGACATATAAAAAAGCTAGGTTATGCCCGCCGCTTTGTCCAGCGCGGCATCCGTCCCGCCCCGCCCGCCGCCGCCTTCCTTGCGCGGCGGCAGCAACCGGCGGCCCATCTCCTCGATTCTGGCCGCCGTGCGGCTCACCAAGTCCAGGCTGATGGATTCCAAACCGGCCTCCTCATCCACAAAGCTAGACAGATACTCCGCCGAGCGTGTCCGCAAGCCGGCCCGGCGGCAGACGATATGCGACACCGCCTCCGCCTCGATCTCCGTGACGGCGAATGGCAGATTCAAACGATAGGGCCACCAGCCATCCCTGTCCGCGCCCAAATGACCCAGGTAGATGTGGGCCAGTTCATGGCAAAGCACCGAATAAGCCGCCGCCGTTTCCAGTTCCTCGCGCAGGCCGATGCGCATTTTCCAACCCGGCTCCCGCATCCGCGCCGTAGCGAAGCCCGCCCGCAACGCCCCCATTGCCTTGCGCTCGACAAGGATGCCGTCCCGCTCCGCGTTCTTCAACGTGCGTTCCAGAACCAGCGGGTTCAACGCACCCGAAGTCTCCGTGAACACCTCCAACTTGTCCGGCAGCGGCGGCCCTTCCGTGTCGGCGATATCATAGACCATCAGCACCGGCGTGCGCGGCGCCAGGATGACAAGGCCCCGCGCCTCGTCCCTGATCGAGCGCCCGAAGGCCTTGTGCCAATGGCTTGCGGTAGCGAAGTATGTGGCAAGCGGGTTCTGCAAATAGACCAGCATGTTGTTGAAAGGCGAATACTCTTTGAATCTCGAAATGAAATCCACCGCCTCCGCAAACCGTTTCGTGCGCCGATATTGCCGGCTGCGCGAAAACAACTGATCCAGCGACGATTGGTGCTCCGCGCCGGGATCTGCTCCCCCGGCCATCGCCTCCCTCACCGCGCCGTCGTTCAGCGTGTAGTTGATAAATTTGCGCTCCGCCGCCGGCAAATCCCGTTCCGCGCGCATCGCCGCCAAAACGCCCGGCAACAGGTGTCGCGCCGGCCAGCCCACTTCCTCCTCCAGACCGGCAATCAATTCTGCCGGCGAACCCTGCCGGTGTACGATCCAGTGCCGCGTATATTCCAGGACCTCCCGCGGCATAGACTTCTCCCGGGAAGCGGCGGCGGATTCGCCAAGTTGCGCAGGCGGCTGACCGGGTGGCGTGGCAAGAGGCGAAGTGTTCATGGATGGCCGGGTGACTCAGCGGTGCCGGACTTCTCCAGCGGCCCGGGTGCGGGAGTCTTCTTCTGGTGATCAAGCAAAAGCCGGGCTTGATCCAAAAACGTCTCCAACGAAAACGGTTTGAACAGGCGCTTCACCGGCGGTTCCATCCTGCCCCAGCAGGCCGTCTCATGCTCGTCATACCCAGACATGAAAAGCACCGGAAGTCCGGGGCATCTGGATCGGAGGCTTTTGGCCAAATCCCAGCCCGACATTCCAGGCATGGACATGTCCGTCACCAGCAGATCAATCGGGGCCTTCTCCGCCAGCGCCAATGCCGCGGCGCTCCGCCCCGCGTCAAGCACGGTATAACCCTGGTGCGTCAAGACTTCCACCAGCATCTGGCGGGCGACCTCCTCGTCATCAACCAAGAGAATTGTCTCGTTGCCCCGGGTCGCGGCGAGCGCTTGCCGGGCGGTATCCTCTGTCATAAAATCATCCCGGGTTCAAACTGCCGCGCCGGTAACCTTGCAAATCCAGCGTGACGTGGGCGTAACCGATTTCTTTCAAGGCCGCCGCCACGCGCGCGTCGGCGCCTTCTTTCAGGAACTTTGCCATTTCGGCCGGGCCGACCTCAATCCGCGCCAGCGCCCCCTTCCCCTGGCCCGCCAACTCATGGTGGCGAACCCGCAAGTCGTGGAAGCCCATGTCGCGCAGGACATATTCCGCGCGCTCAATCATCGAGAGCTTCTCCGGCGTGACCGCCTCGCCAAAAGGCACGCGCGAACTCAGACACGCCATCTGCGGCTTGTCGGCTGTGGGCAGGCCAAATTGCGCCGACAGGGCGCGGATTTCCGACTTTGTCAGTCCGGCCTCCTTGAGCGGTGCGCGCACCTGGAATTCGCCCGCCGCCTGCGCGCCGGGGCGAACATCCCCAATGTCGCTGGCATTCTCTCCGTAGGCGATGACGGCGAAATTCTCCTGCCTGGCCAACGGTGCGAGGTGGGTGAACAACTCATGCTTGCAGAAATAGCAACGGTTATTCGGATTGGCCACGTATTCGGGATTCTCGAATTCCCGGGTTTGGACAATACGCAAGGGAATGGAAAAGTTCGCCGCAATGACCGCCGCCTCGTCCAGTTCGCGCCGCGGTAGGCTGGGCGAATCCGCCAGCACGGCCAGCGATTTGTCGCCCAGCGTCTGCCGGGCCACGAATGCCAGCAGCACCGAATCCACCCCGCCTGAATAGGCGACCAGGCACGATCCGTACGAGCGCAGCAGATCCTGGAGATGTTCAAGTTTACTCATCGTCGCCGACAACATGCCATCGTTTCATCATAGCGTCGAGTTTGTTCCGTTGAGACATGATTTCCGATCCGGACGGAGCTGCTCCGCACGTTCCTTCGTGCCGAACCCGGTGACTGGCACGGGATGGGAGGGATGGGAAGAAGGGGAGGATAAGGAGAGGGAAACTCCTCTTCCCGACCCTCCTCCACAAGTTTGTGGAGGAGAGGGGAAGAGGAGCGGATTTTTCGTCTATGAGCCGACGCTGACCAGCTCTTCGTTGGTGGCGACGTTGACGATCTTGAATTGCTCGGCGTGGAAGGTCGGCTCTGGTCGGAAGGAGAGTTTGCCAAAATAGCGCTTCTCCATCTCGATGATCAATTTCTCATCCTCGGTGCGCAATCGCTCCAAAACCGTAGGATGCACGGCGATGCGAAGCTGGAAATCCGATTCGTCGCGGGAGCGTTTTTTCAGGATTTCGTTGAGCTTGCGCTGGATTTCGACGCTCATGGTAACGGAGCTTTTGACCTTGCCGCGGCCTTTGCAATAGGGGCAGTCGTCGTACACGGCGCTGCGCACGCTTTCGGAATGGCGCTGGCGGGTCATTTCCAAAAGGCCGAGCTGCGAGATGGGCAGCACATGCGTTTTGGCACGGTCGCGGCGCAAACCGTCTTTGATGCGCACATAGACCTGCTGCTGGTCGCGGCGTGATTTCATGTCAATGAAGTCAAGAACGATGAGGCCGCCCATGTTGCGGAGGCGCAACTGGCGGCAGATTTCCTCCGCGGCTTCGAGGTTGACCTTAAGGATGGTTGATTCCTGGTCGCGGGTTCCCTTGTGGCGTCCGGTGTTGACGTCAATGGCCACGAGGGCCTCGGTCTCGTCAATGACCAGATAGCCGCCGCTCTTGAGATGGACCTGGCGTGAGAAGGCGTTTTCGAGCTGGCGGGTGATGTTGCAGCGGTCGAAGATGGGCTGGTGCTCATTGTAGAGGTGAATTTTGTCCAGCGCGCTCTTTAACATGCCGCCGGTGCTGATGCGGGAAATGATGGTGCGCATCCGGTCATAGGCGGCCTGACTGTCCACGACGACCTCCTCGACGTCGTCAGTCAGGAAATCGCGGACGGAGCGCTCGATGAGGTCGGGTTCCTGAAAGACGCAGGTGGCCGGAGGCTGGGTTTTTATTTTCTCCTGAATTTCCGCCCAGCTTTCGAGCAGGATCGCCAAGTCGCTGATGAAGTAGGCCTTTCTCTGGCCTTCGCCGGCCGTACGCATGATGACTCCCATGTCCTCGGGAATTTCCAGTTCGCGCAGGATGCTCTTGAGGCGCTGGCGCTCCTCCGGGTTTTCGATCTTGCGGGAAATGCCGCTTTGATCGGAGTGGGGCAGCAGGACGAGATAGCGGCCGGGCAGGACCAAGTTGGTCGTGACACGCGGCCCTTTGGTGCCAATCGGACCTTTTGTCACCTGCACAATAATTTCGCTTCCGGGCGGATAGAAGCGCGGGATGTCCTTCTGCGTGATGCGCGGACGCTCGCGACGGCGGGTCTGGCGTTCGACCACCTCTACCCCGCTGTCGAAAGGCGTCGGGATGATATCCCAATAATGGAGGAAGGCGTTTTTCTCGAAGCCGATGTCCACGAAGGCCGCCTTCAAGCCGTCTTCCAAATTGCGGACTTTGCCCTTGAAGACGCTGCCGACGAGGCGCTCCTCGGTGGTGCGTTCGATGGTGAATTCCTCGAGGCGTCCCTGCTCGACGACGGCGACGCGGGTTTCAAGGGATTCGGCGTTGATGATGATGTGCTTGTCGGTGCGGGGTTCGGGTTTGATGATGCGCTGGACCCTCTTGACGACCTTGGTGACACGCGCCTTGATGTTCTCGACGAATCCCTTGGGCTGCGGTTCGGCAAAGGGCACCATTTCAAATTTCTCCTCCTCGACCTCGGCCGGGGTGTCCAGATGGGGATTGCGGAACTCCCTTCTGCGTCCGGGCGCCTGCTGCTCCTGCGGTGGTGCTTGTTGCGCCGCGCCTTCCGGGGGAAGGCCGGCGGCGACGTTTTCTGCCCGCTCGATTTCCTGCTCATGCCGTGTGCGCTCGAAGGGCGCCGCGGGCGGTTTTTCACCGACGGCCTCTGCGCGGGCTTCTTGGGCCGACCGGTCGGGTTTGTTGCCGAAACCGCCCGCAGGGCGGAAACGCATGCCGCCGCGGCGGCGCCTGCCAAAATTTCTATCACTCATAACCTAATAAGACTTTCTATAAATGTGGACGTTGAGCAAAACGCCGATGGCGATCAGCGAGCAAACCACCGAAGCCCCGCCATAACTTAGGAGCGGCAATGGGATGCCCGTCACGGGCATTAAGCGAATATTCATTCCAATGTTGATGAAGACGTGCGTGAACAGAAGCGTCACCACGCCGACGGCCAGCAGTTGCCCCAGGCGGTCGCGCGCCTGGCTGGCTACTTTAAGTCCGCTGAACAGGAGCACCGAATAGAGCGTCAGTATCACGACGCTTCCGACAAAGCCCTCTTCCTCGGCAATGACCGAGAAGATGAAATCATTGTCTGCTCCAGCCAGCGGCAAAAACCCGTTTTCATGTTGCGTCCCCTGCCGCCACCCCTTTCCCAGCCAGCCGCCCGATCCGACGGAAATAAGCGACTGGTTGACGTTGTAATTGGCGGCCTCCATTTCCTTTCTGTCGCCCAAACCAAAGTACGAAAGCAGCCGGGCTTTCTGATAATCCTTTATGAACGTGATTCTCTCCGGCGCGAAGACAATGGTCCCCACCATCAAGACCACCACCGGGACAACGCTGGCAGCCAGTTTGCCCAGGAAACGGTTGGGCACCCCTGCCACAAACATCATCGCCAGGCAGACCGACAGAAACACCAGCGCCGAACCCAAATCCGGCTCCTTCATTATCAGCACAAACGGCAACGCCGCATATCCCAGCGCGGCGAAAAACACCTTCGGCTGCCGCAATTCCTCCGCCGGACGGCTCAAGAAATCCGCCAGCAGGAATATGAACGCGATCTTCGCAAACTCCGAAGGTTGTATCCGAATCACTCCCAGGCTGATCCACCGCCTGCCTCCATGCACCATTTTCCCGATCACCAGCACCGCCGCCAGCGACGCCATCGCCGCCCAATAAACCGCCCGCGCCCATCGCGCCAGCTTGCGGTAATCCACAAGGCAAACCGCCACCGCCGCGCCCGCCCCCGCGGCAATCCAGACTACTTGCAAAAAGAACGGCTGCCGGAAAAACCGCTGCCCCTGCGAGGCGTCCCCGGTCGCGCTGAAAATGAAGAGCACGCCCGTCACCGCCAAACCGCAGGCCGCCAGCAGCATAGGCCAGTCCAGATCCAGTTTTCGCTCGTTGAGATGCGTCTCGTACATGTTCAATTCAGGCTCGCCAGCCGCGCGGGCAGGCCGGCCTTTTCCATTTCCACAATTGCCTTGTAAATCAGTTCCGCGACCGGGGCGCAGGTTCCGCCGCCCGATCCGCCGTTGACGACCATCACCACCACAGCGTAGCGCGGGTTGTCATAAGGACCGTAAGAGTCAAACCATGTCACGGTCCTGTAATCCAGCGCCGGTGATCTGACTTGGGCCGTGCCGGTCTTGCCGGCGACCTGGAATCCCGGGAGCATCGCAAGGCTGCCGGAGTGGAAGGCCTTATAGGCGTTGGACGGGACTCCGGGATGCTCGGTATCCTCGAGCATGGCGTGGCGGAGGATTGCCAGATGCTGGGGATTCAGCGCCACTTTGTCGCGGATATGGCCCTCCGGAAAGTTGGTTTCCACCAATCCGTCGGAGCCTGATGAGCGGATTTCCTTGACGACGCGCGGATAGAAGATGGTCCCGCCGTTGGCGATAGCCGCGATCATCACGGTCATTTGCAGCGGAGTGACGGTGATTTCCTGGCCGATGGCCACATAAGGGGCGCTGTTGAGTTTCATGGTCTTGCCGGCTTGTTCGGGCCCCGGCACCACGCCCGCCACTTCCTCCTGCGTGGCAAAGCCGCTTTTCTCTCCCAGATGAAAACGTCTCGCAACTTCGAGCAACTTGCGAAGGCCGGCCTTCAATCCGTAGTGGCAAAAATAGCTGTTGCTGGAATGATAAAACGCCTGCTCAAAATCGTAATCGCCGGGCGGCGCGGTGTCATCAATGTCGTAACCCCCTTCCGCAAAATGCCCGTGCGCGGAGTCCCGCTCGTTGGGGATGTTGTGGTAAATCTCGTTGACATCCATCACCCCGCTCTCCAGGCAGGCGAGGGTGGTGATGATCTTGAAAGTGGAACCGGGCGGATAGGCGTCGTAAGTGGCGCGATTCAATTGCTGGCGGAGTTTGGGATCGTTGAGCTGCGCCAGGCGCTCGGCGGAAACGCCGGCGACAAATTCGTTCGGGTCGAATGTCGGCGAAGATGCCATCGCAAGCACGTCGCCGTTGCGGACGTTCATCACCAGGGCGGCCCCGCGCGTGTTCGGCCCCGCAGAGGCCAGCGCCTTCTCCGCCGCCTGTTGCAAGGACAGAAGAATTGTCAGGTAAATGTCCTTGCCGGCCTGCTTCGGCGCGAGGGTTTCCTCGTGCTGGCGAAAGCCCTCGTTGTTGACCATCACCTGGTTGGTTCCCGGCTCGCCCGTAAGCCAGCTGTCAAAGGCCCCCTCAATCCCCGTCTTCCCCGCGTAACCCGGCGCCATGTATCTCCGGTCGCCACCCGTCCGCACCACAAACCCCAGCAAATGCGCAGCCGTCGTTTTGTGCGCATAGCTGATGACCGGCTGCCGTTCCAGGTCCAGCCCGGTCTGGCCGGACAACTTCTCGGAGAAAACCGCCACCTGGTTTGACGTCAAATTCGTCATGATCGGCAGGGGCATGAATTTATAGTTGGTGTAAAAATGCTCGAAACGCTCCCGATCCAGCATCGGCGGCTGCTGCAATTCCGCCGATACCTGGGATGCAATATTGCTCACCACCCGGTAATCCGCCTCCATGCGCAGCGGATTGGAAACGCGGGAAGGCAGCCTGCCGGCGCTGGTTCCGGGATGCTCCCGGACATATTCCTTCACGACATGGCTCCAGTATTCATTGGTAAACTGGCTGCGCAACTCCTCCAGATAAAGCACGACATTGTATTGCGGGATGTTCCTCACCAGCGCGTTGGTGCCTGTACCGTCAAAAATGTTGCCCCGCTCCGCGGCGATGCGCGGTTTGCGGAACGACTGCTTCTCCAGCCTGCCTTGCATCTGCTTGCCCGACACGATCTGCACAAACCACAAGCCCGCCAGCAGCGCCAGCATCCCCGCCGCGATCACCCCGCTGACCGTTCGGAGCCGGCGCGCCTCCCGCTTAAATATGTCAAATATAAACATCTTACTGCCGCCCCCTCTTTATTTCCCGGTCCTCCCGGAAACTGGATTGATTCAGGGCCGGATACTCAATCGCGCGCCGCACCCGGCTGAACAGCCCGAACAGCAGCGGCGCCAGGACACCCCCCGTCAGAGTCCCAACCACGCACTGCCACACCAACCCCCAGCCCAGCAGCGGCTCCCGGCCCACATTCAACAGCAGGAAAAGCGTTGCCAGCGGGAACACCGCGCCCGCCGCAAGCCCGAGCGCCATCTGCACGAATTGATATTCCCGCAACAGCAAATCCCGTTTCCACATAATTATATATCCAATCACCATCAGCGGCAAAATGCTCGCTCCCAGTGGGTCAATCGAAAACGAATCACGCCACAATCCGCCGCAAACCGCCAGCAGCGCCACCGTCCCGATTTCCGCAGTCAAACTCGCATAGACCATCAGTGCCGGCAGCAGCGTGATCTGCGCCCCCAGCAAATTCCGGATCACGTCAAACGAGCCTTCCAGAAAAACGGCCACGTAAGCCAGCGCCAGAATCAATATAGTGTTTAACCAGTTCATGGCAAAATAAACACCCACACGTTTTCCAGCGTGTCCAGGTTGGCCGAAAGACGCACCCGCGCCTCCGTTGCGGCCCCGTAATCCTTCCGGGGCACATCCACCACCCTGCCCACCGGAATCCCCGCCGGAAACACGCCCCCCGCAACACCCCATGTCACAACCTCGTCCCCCGGTCGAACCGTCCGCCCGGCGCTTTCCCCAAACAGATTCTCAAGCTCCGCCATGTTGTTCCCCGGCACCCCGGCCGAACCCGCCGTAAGCGTTCCACTCAACCGGTTGGTCCCCGTGAACACAGCCACCAGGAGGCCCGGATCGCCCAGCAACAGGACCCGCGACTCGGTTTTCCCCACGCTCACCACCTTGCCCGCCAGCGCCCCCTCCGCCGTCAGCACCGCCAAATTGGTCCGCATCCCCGGCGTGCCGCTGCCCAGGTCAATCCACACGCTGCGCCACCATGTCTCTGGATCGCGGGCGATGACGCGCGCGGGCACGAGGTTCCAGGCCGGTTTCTGCCGGCGGAAATTGAGCATTAGGCGCAGGCGCTCGTTTTCGCCCAGGGCGTTGGATGCCTGGCGCAACTGGAATGTCAGCAACTGGTTCGACGCGCGAAGTTCGGCATTAGTCCGGAGCAATTCCCGTTTTGAAGTCAGTGTCTCACCGTTCCCGGCGGTCGCCTCGTGCGTCCAGGCCGCCAGGCCCGTCAGGGGCAGAAACAGTCCCTTGATGGCCAGCTTCAGCCTGCCCTCCGTCCGACCCGGCAGGCTCAAAAGCACGACCACCAATAAAACCACCAAAGCCAAAATTATGTAATGCCGCTTATTCAACATGTCGCCCGTCAGGCCCCGGCCTCTGCGTGCAGGCCAGACCGTCTCTTGCCGGCCGCGTTCCCCGAAGGGCGCGGCCGTTTTTCCTGGGCGAACGGCGATGAAGTCAAGTCTTCTGGGAAGTCAGCCGTGTCAGAAATTCGATGTTTTGCAGCACCTGTCCCGTTCCCTCGGCCACCGCGCTCATCGGGTCCTCGGCCACATGCACCGGCAGGCCCGTTTCCTTGGCCACCATCCGGTCAATGCCCCGCAGCAACGCCCCGCCGCCGGCCATCACGATCCCGCGTTCCACCAGGTCGGCGGACAACTCGGGCGGACAACGCTCCAGCGTAATGCGGATGCTCTCCAAAATACTGCCCAGAGGCTCTTTCAGCGCCTCGCGAATTTCTTCCGAACGAATGGATAAAGTCTTTGGCAGACCGGCGCCTAAATCGCGCCCTTTGACTTCCATCGTCAACTCCTGTTCCAGCGGGAAGGCAGATCCTACACGGATCTTGATCTCTTCCGCCGTCCGTTCGCCAATCATCAGGTTATACGCTCGTTTCATGTGCGCCACGATCGTCTCGTCGAACTCGTCGCCTCCCACGCGCAAGCTCCGGCAGAACACTATCCCAGCCAGCGATATAATCGCTATCTCGCATGTTCCGCCCCCAATATCCACGATCATGTTTCCAGCCGGCTCATGCACCGGCAGCCCCACCCCTATCGCCGACGCCATCGGTTGCGGGATCAAATGCACATCCCGCGCCCCGGCGTGTGTGGCGGAATCTTTCACCGCCCGCCTCTCCACCTCGGTAATCCCCGACGGCACCGCCACCAGCACCCGCGGCGCGATCAATTTCCGGTGATGCACCCGTTGGATGAAGTGGCGCAACATCGCTTCCGTGATCTCGAAATCCGCGATCACTCCGTCCTTCATAGGCCGGATGGCGATGATATTCCCCGGCGTGCGTCCCAACATTCGTTTCGCCTCCTCGCCCACCGCCAGCACGTTCGTCGTGCCGGCCTCGATGGCGACCACGGAAGGCTCTCGCAGCACGATCCCCTTGTCCCTGACATACACCAGAGAGTTGGCCGTGCCCAAGTCAATTCCGATATCGTTGGAAAACAGGCTTTTGAATTGCGCAAACATGAATTTAGCCTTGCAATCAGGCGAAGGTTACGGGCGGGTGCCAACCCGGTCAAGCTAATTAAAATCAAATTTTGCGCCTACTTGAGCAACGCCGTAAATCCTGCCTGCTCGAAATGTTTGTCCCCGGTGAGGGCTTCGGTTAATCCCTCGTCCCGCATGGAAACGAAGGACAAGCAGTCGGTCAAAGACCATTTCTTGTCCTTGTGTTGCTCAAAGAACTCCACGCCGCGTTGGAAAAGGGCTGTGTCAGCAGGAATGATCTTTACGCGCGCATTCTTGGTCAAACCGCGGTAGAGCGAGATGAAATCAGCCCGGTCGGCTGGATCGCAATAAGCATCGCCAAATTCGGCCAGCACCCATTCTGTGGTGGCAAGCCGGAGACTGCGATCTTGTGCGGCAGTTACTGCCTTCCCATGCTGCTTCTCCTTGGAGTCCAAAAGGGCCAGGAAATAAAATGTGTCGGCAAAAGCGGTCCTCATTTCTTTGGCTCACCGCGAATATAATGGCCGTGGTTCAGCGCATAGTCCTTCGGCAGATGGGGACGCGGTTTAGCCAGCTTCTCCACCAATGCCCCAAGGGGGTCTTGCGGAGAGTCAGCTTCCAAAGTCTCGACCTTCACCTCCGCGCCTTCCGGCCATTTTATCCCTGGCGGCAGGACCACCACTCCGTTGACAATTTTTCCGGTAACGCTCATGGCTATTCTCTATTCCAATTCCGGGGCAAAATCAAGGCTCTCTTTCAACTGCCAACAGTCTCAATTCGCTCTTCTAAATTCTCAATTCCCCGGCAATTCCTGAAAAGTTCTTGGTTCAAGCAAGTCTCACCCTTATCATTCGCCTCATGGTTCATGTTGGAATCGGTTACGATGTTCATCCCTTGGTTGAGGGCCGCCCCTTGGTCCTCGGCGGCGTCACTATTCCCCACTCCAGGGGCCTCGACGGCCATTCCGATGCCGACGCCCTCATGCACGCCATCTGCGACGCCATCCTCGGCGCCATCGGCCAGGGCGACATCGGCACTTTTTTCCCCAACACCGACTCGCGCTGGAAAGGCGCTCCCAGCAAAGTCTTCCTCCACGAAGCCGCCCGTCAGGTCGGACTCCTCAAAGGCGTCATCATCAATGTGGACGCCACCCTCATCGCCCAGGAACCCAAACTCATGCCCCACGCCGCGGCGATGAAGTCCAACATCGCCGCCGCCCTCGGTCTGGACCCAAAAAAAATCGGCCTCAAGGCCACCACCAACGAACACCTAGGCTTCATCGGCCGCGAGGAAGGCATTGCCGCCATGGCCGTCGCCGGTGTGGACTTGCCCAACTGACATCATGCCAAAAGCCGAAATCAGTTGGAAACGGGACGATGAAGACGGCACTGCCCTCCAATGCTACGCCCAGCACGTCGGCAACCGCTGGATTTTCCACCGCCGCAAGAAACGCTATGACGCCTGGCAAACCGTGGAAAACCCGCCGCTCGAAGACTGGCTCGCATTGCTCGATTCCGTCCGCCGCCGCATCAACCGCCGCCTCCTCCGTCCCGAAGAAGAAGACCGCCTCCTCAAAACCATCGCTGAACAATTTCCAGGCGAGAATGTTGAATAGTGAATGCCATCTGAATGACGGCCCTCCGGACGAACCTCGCGATAGAGAAGGCGAATGGACGGAACTGGCTGATGAGCATTGGACTGGAACCCACCAGGAAATGCGCCAGCGCGCTGATGCCATCATGCGCACTCGCACTGTGGCGCGGCACCCTGAACTGGGGGAAGTGAAATTAGACTCGCACAAAAGCCGGTCGAAAACCCTGGGGCACATGAAGACGCCCCATGAATTTCAATCTGTTCAAGCCATTCCCGAAATCATCGCCAAAGGCAAATTAGTTTCCTCCGAGCCGGACCGGGCAAACAGGCCTGACGTGGTCGCGGTCCATAAAATTGAACACGGATTGAAAATCGGCGACGCGAAATACAAGGCTCAAATCCCCGGGCGGGAGAGAAGGGACGGAGAGAAAACCACACAAAGGCTTTACGTTCATCGTATCGATCCCGCCGCCAACGGAAAACCGGAAGTCCTTATTCATGCCCTCCGCAACGAAGCGGAAAACATAGGTCCTTCCGGTCAAAAAAAATTTAACGCATGATCCAACTTTGTCAACACCCATGAACCATAAAATTTCAGCTTTCAGCTTTTTCCTATGACCCCCTCAATCCTCGTCGCTCCCAGCACCGAATGCGCAGGTGCTGAGTTTGCCGACCGCTCCGTCAGCCTGTCCAATCGCTACACCGACGCCATCATCGCCGCCGGCGGATTCCCCCTTATCCTGCCCGCCACCACCCGCCGCAGGATCATCGTCGAGGCCGTCCGCCGCTGCGACGGCGTTCTTCTCACCGGCGGAGATGACATTGATCCCAAGTGCTACGTGTCCAATTTGCCCGGGTCTCTCGCCAAAACCAGCCTGAACCATGATACCGAGCGGGACGCCTGGGAAAAAATCTTGATCCAGGAAGTCTTCCGCCGGCGCAAGCCCCTGCTCGCGATATGCCGCGGCCTCCAGATGCTGAACGTCGTCCTGGGCGGCACGCTGCTCGTGGACATCCCCACCCAGGTCCCAAATGCCCTCAATCATAATCAAATGGCGCGAAAGACCAAACCGGTGCATAATATCACCATTGTCGCGGGCACTTTGCTGGCCAGGATGGCGGGCGGGATCTCGTTGGGGGTCAACAGCACCCACCACCAGGCGGCCGGCCAGGTGGCGGACCCGTTGCGCGTCGTGGCCCAAACTGACGACGGAGTGATTGAAGCGCTGGAGTTGAAAGACCCCGCACGGCTGCCTTTCATGCTGGCCGTGCAATTTCACCCCGAACGCATGGTTGACCAAAGCACCCTGTTTCTGCGATTATTCCGCGGCTTCGTTCGCGCAGCACGCGGCGGAGCAAAATTATTATGATACCCAAAGTCATGGTTGTGGACGATACCGAAGGCATTCGGGAGCTGTTGAAAACCATCCTCGAAAGGGAAGGCTATGATACGATCCTCAAAGCCAGCGCCGCTGAATTGACGGCCGCCTTCACTCAAACCCAGCCCGACATCATCCTTCTGGACCTCGTCCTGCCCGACGGCGACGGCCTCGAACTGCTGCCACAAATCAAAAAACAATGGCCCGACACCGAGGTCATTGTCCTCACCGGCCACGCCACTTTCGACGCCGCCGTCGAGGCGACCAAGCGCGGCGCCTACCATTTCCAAAACAAACCCTTCGACACCAAGACCCTCCTCCTCTCCGTCGAGCGCGCCTTGGAACACAAGCGCCTCAACGAGGAAGCCCGCTCCCTCCGCACCGCCCTCGCCACCATGAGCGGAGGCGCCGCCCCCATCTTCCAAAGCCAGGCCATGCGAACCATCGTTCGCGACCTCGAAAAAGTCGCCCCCAGCGACGTCGCCATCCTCATCACCGGCGAAAGCGGCACCGGCAAGGAAGTCATCGCCGATATGATTCACGCCTTGAGCAACCGCTCCAAAGGCCCCCTCATCAAAATCAACTGCGCCGCCCTGCCCCGCGAACTCATCGAAAGTGAACTCTTCGGCTCCGTCAAAGGCGCTTTCACCGGCGCGACCGGCGACCGCGAGGGCCTCTTCAAACAGGCCGAAGGCGGCACCCTCCTCCTCGACGAAATTTCCGAAATGCCAGTGGACACTCAGAGCAAGCTCCTTCGCGTCCTCCAGGAAAAGGAAGTCCGCCCCGTTGGCGGGCGCGTCAGCTACAAAAGCGATTGCCGTGTCATCGCCGCCACCAACCGCGAAACTACCGAGGCGATCAAAATGGGCAAACTGCGCGAGGACCTTTACTATCGCATCTGCGCCATCTCCATTCACCTGCCCCCTCTGCGCGAGCGCCGCGAGGACATCCTTCCCCTCGCCACGGCCTTCCTCAAACGCTACGGCTCCCAGGCCGGACGCGAAATGACCGGTTTCACCCCCGAAGCCGCCGACACCTTGCGCGCCTTCGACTGGCCCGGGAACGTCCGCCAACTGCAGAACGAAATCCAGCGCGCCGTCCTCATGGGCGAACGCAGCCTCATAGACGTCCGCGACCTCTCCATCACAACTGACATGAGCCAAAAGGACAACCCCGATCTCACCCTCATGGAAGCGATGGAACGCAACGCCATCATCCAGATGCTCAAGGAAACCGGCGGCAACAAACTCGAAACCGCCAAGCGCCTCGGCATCGGCCGCCAGACCCTCTACAACAAAATCAAAATCTACGGCATCGAATCCTAAATGAACCCATTACTCCGCAACCTCGCCATCGCCACGCTGCTGACTCTCGCTCTGTCGCGGCCGATGACCTCCGCAGCCAGTGATACGAATCGCTCAACCACCGCAATTGCAGTCACCCTCAAAGCCTTTGACAACTCGCAACAAAAAGATTGCACGGTCGAATATCAGAACAAATCGGGAAAGGACATCACCCACCAGCAAGGCACCCTCACCTTCACCGACACGGCCGGCAAGGTACTGTTCACCACCGGCGTTACGCAAGACCATCGCAAGGCGTGGGCGAATGATGCGAAATCCGAGGATAAACCCTTCCGCTTCCTGAACATGCCCGCCGATCTGGCCGCCGCGCTCGACAAAGACAAGCAAAGCGTCACCGTCAAATTTACCGCCTCGGACTTGAAATACTCGGATGGCACAGAGGAGAAATTCTGAAAAAATCACTCATTGGTCTTATCGGGTCATCAGTGCTGACCTTGATTGGCGTCTGTTTGAGACTGAACGCGCACTCGATGGCGTGGCCAACCCAGTTCAGTTTTTCCGGGCCGGCCTCAGACACACCATGGGCGCACCAGGAATATGCGATTGGTCAGATTGGTTTGGCCTTGATGTTCGCCGGCATTCTGATTTTTGTGGTGACCTACTTTTATTGGCTTTTTGACAAGCAGTCAGACAAATAAGACGCCTTCCTTTCTGGATTTCGGAGTGCATTTTACACGCTGTTCACTCCCTGTCGAGTTCCTTGTCAAAAAATTTTGCAAAACTGCCAAGCCGGCGTAAAATGAAGCTTATGAGTTTGGCAGAGATCAAAGACCAAATTGCGGGAATGAGCGTGGAGGACCGCCTGGAAGTGGCTGCCCTGATTTCCCATCTCAATCAGGCTGACGACCCCGGCTATCAAGCCGAGTTGGACCGCCGTCTTGACGCCATGGCCGCCGGGCACAAAACCGGCCTGGCCGATTTGCATCGCCTCCATGAAAAGCTGACCGCAAGCGGCCAATGATTCGGGAACACATTTTCGTGGTGGATGACTCAGTGCTCGAGTTTTTTGCCGCTTGCCGCAAACAAGAGCGGGAGGAGCTTCTGCGCATTTTCCGGTTTCTCGCCGTCTCCCCTTCCCAAAGTGGCGATTGGATTCAACGCACCCAATCAGGCCGTGAAATTCACGTCAAACGCTTCGGTCACTGGCAAGTCAGCTTCTGGCTCGACGCGCCGGTCCTTGAGCTTCGTGTGGTTGATGTCAAGAAAGTCGTGCTATGACCTTGTTATTGTGCGCCATTTGGCGAAAATCCTTGCAGCCGGGAGGGATTGAATTTCTGAATTTGCAACCCCGCCCTTTTTTGCTACAATCACCACCGGGAAACGACGAATATCATGCGAAAGTGGCCCTTTTTCGCTTTGCGCGCGCCGGCATCCGCTGACAGTTCGCCTGCTGAATCGCGGCAAAACCAATTAGTCCTTCGCCGGCAGTCCCGAGACCCCAACAGCCTGTTCCTTTGTCGGATCGAGCAGATGAAAGAGCGCCTCCAACAGTTGCTGCGGCGGAAACGGTTTATGAAGAAAGGTGGCTGGCCTGGCGCCGGAATTGGACAGTTCCACTTCCTGCGTCGGCAGTCCGCTCATCGCGATGAGAGGCATGCCCGGCGAGTAGTTTTGCAACACCCGGATCAGTGTCCCCCCGTCCATCACCGGCATGACCACGTCCGTGAGAACTGCTTGGACGGCCCCATGTTCTTTCGAGAACATCATTAGCCCCTCGGCTCCGTTGGCTGCGACCAGCACGCGGTAGCCGTGGCCTTCCAGCGCCCTTGCGACTATCGCACGGACGGATTCCTCATCATCCACGACCAGAATCAATTCACCCCGGCCATTGGGAATGGGGCGCGATGGGGCAACAAGGCGGGAGGCGCCTTCGCTGGCCAGCGCGGGCAAATAAACCTGGAACCGCGAACCTTCGTTCAGTCGGGATGCCACCTTGACGAACCCTCCGTGGTTCTTGACGATCCCAATAACGGTGGACAAACCCAAGCCGGTTCCTTTGCCGAGTCCCTTTGTGGTGAAAAATGGGTCAAATATTTTTTCCAGCAATCCAGGCGGAATGCCCGTCCCGGTGTCGGCCACTTCCAGCAGGAGGAACGGCCCGGTCTTGCTCTCCGGATTTATCGCCGCGATGTCTGCGTCGAGTATGGTGTTTTCCGCCGACAAAGTCAGCGTGCCGCCCCCGGGCATGGCGTCCCGGGCGTTGACGCACAAGTTGAGCAAAACTTGATGAATTTGCGTTGCGTCCACGTGAACACTCCACAACTCCTCCGCGAATCGCTTTTCCAGCTTAATGGTTTTTGGGAAGGTTTCTTCGATGATCTTTGCCATCTCCTTGAGCAAGGGACGCGGCTGCAAATCAACGCGCTGGCCGTCCATTCCGCGGCCAAAAGCAAGCAGTTGCCGGACCATGTCCGCGCCGCGTCGGGCGCCCTGGTCAAGCATCTTCAACATGGAAGCGTCCTCCGCGCCGCGCTCGCCTTCGCGGAGAAGTTCAACGGCCATCATCATGGGTGCGAGGACATTATTGAGGTCGTGCGCAACTCCGCTGGCGAGTGTGCCGAGGCTTTCCATGCGTTGGGACCGCAGGAACTGCTCCTCCAGTTGCTTCCTTTCCGTAATGTCTTCCTTGAAGGCCAGAAAGTGAGTCATTTTGCCGTGGGCATTGCGCATCGGAGAGATGGAGGCCAGCTCCCAATATAAATCTCCGTTCTTCTTGCGATTGAGCAATTGTCCGCGCCAGTCGCGTCCCTGTTTAATGGTCCGCCACAAATCGCGATAATCCTCAATCGGTGTCTGGCCTGACTGCAAAATACGCGGGTTTTTGCCCACCGCCTCCTCCAAAGTGTAACCGGTTAACTGGCAGAAACGCGGATTGACGTATTCGATGGTGCCCTTCAGGTCGGTGATTACCACGGAAACGGGGCTTTGTTCCAACACTCGTGACATGTGGCGCAGCCTTTCCTCCGCCTTCTTGCGCTCAGTAATATCGGTGGCAGAGAAGGTCATCCCGGCCGCGTGATTGGACGGGTCAAGCACGCTGGAGTGCAAAAGCACATCGCAAACCGAGCCGTCCTTCCGCCGCCAGCGGGTTTCCACCGTCCCAACCGGTTGCCGGTGAATGAGGGGATATAACTCGCGGCCTACTTGCTCGAAATCGCCCTGGCTGGCGTAAAGAAGGCTGGTAGCCTGCCCAATGAGTTCCTCCCGACTGTACCCGCTCATTTCGCACAGCCGCTCGTTGACCTCGAAAAGTACCCGGTCTCGCGCCATCCCCAAGCCCACCGGCGAGCCTCGGAAAAAACTGCTCAACAGCGACTCATGCCTCTGCAGTGACTCTTCCGCCGCTTTATGCCCCGATACTTTCTCAAGGGCATTCAGCGCAAAGGACACGTCTTCCGCCACTTCTTCCAACAGCGACACCTCGTGCTCTCCGAAAAAGTTCGGTTCCCCGGCGTACAGAACAAGCGCTCCGCGGACTTCATTCTCAATCCGAATGGGAAACGCCGCCGCGGACTTGATGCCATATTCTGCCGAAACCGCTCTGTTATGGGCGGTGGCGGGATCGTCTGCGACAGAATTGCAGAATACCGTCCGCCCCTCGCGAATCGCCACCCCGGTTGGGCCTTCGCCCGCGGGCACCTCACCGCTTGAAAGTTGAAAGCGCGCCAGCGCGCCTGCCGCCGCCCCGCAACACGCCACCGGCGTAACCGCGCGAGTTTGCGGATCGCTCCAACCAATCCACGCCAGTCGAAATCCGCCATACGTCAATGCCGCTTGACAGACATTCTCGAACAGTTCCTCCCGGCAGCGCGCGCGGACTATCGCACGGTTCACTTGACTAAGCACAACGTACAGCCGGTTAAAGTCCTTCCCATTGTGCTTATGGGCGGCTTGCGGGGCGCCATTTGTCAATGGGATGGAGGTTTGCCGGGAGGCAGGCTCGGTCTTCGGCGCCGCCTGAACGGCTTGACCGGGGAGATTTTCCATTGGAGATGATTGTCCGTTCATGGATTTCCCGCGCGGTTCAGCGGTTGGAATTTGTCAGATTTCGTTCTTCCGGCTGCCTTGCTTGCCAGACAGACCCTCCCTGCCCCGGGCCTCGCAAACAAGGCCAATGAGGTTGGCTGGCGCTATCTGATCGCTGATTGGTCATCCGCAATTACATCGGCACGAAGACGGGAGGACTGAAGTACCATCACGGGCCACATCTCCAGTCAACTTTCGGTGTCAAACAATTTCACCGCTCCATTTCCGTCGCAGCTCGCGGCCAGATGACGTCGCCCGACCGAATTTCCTTGATCGGCGCTCCCCAGCGTTGCGCGGACGGTCAGGCGCCTGATTTCGGTTTGGTGAGGGCGATGACCAAGACGGACCAAGCGACCAGGGCAAAGCTGAGAATGGGAATGATCCAGATTGGCTGGAGATCGTGCGCTTCGGCTGCGGTGACTCCATACGCGGTTGCCACCCACACGTCCATGCGCAGATTCAATATGGCCAGCATCAACAAGCCGAAAAGAGAAACGTCGCGGCCCAGTGCTGGTGCGACTGTGGCGGCGGAATGTCCGCGCAATCGGAAGAAAGACCAAAACGCCAGCATCAGCATCGTCACGGCGGCAATGCCAGTCGCGAGGAGATCCTGAAGGCTCCACGTCAGATGGATGAACCATGAAAACATCAGGTAACTGCCAGCCACGACCGCTGCCAGGACACCGGTTTTCAGTGGCGGGGCGGGCGGCGGCGAAATTTCGCCGGCGGAGATGCGCGCCTTCTGGCGAACAGTGGCCCATTGAATCGCCGTGTTGAGGAAGGTGATGGAGACGAGAAGGAAGAACCACCAGAAACCGCTGGTCGCCAGAAACCGGGTCCGGTCGTTCCATTCAAAATGCCGGGCCAGTGCGCGCAGAGCGGAATCCCCGCACACAGCCATTCCCAGATAAACGCCCCAGAAGGCGATGACGATCGCGTTTTGTTTGAGCCGTTCCTTGCGGCTGGCCGTCGTGGAGTGGACCATCAGGCATTGCGCGCCGGCACCGGCGGCGATTCCGAGAAACGGCACCAGCGGCCATAGCCACACGGCCAGAAAACCCGATTTTGCCGCCGCCGCGCCTTTCGCTCCCGCGCCCACACCGGCTGTCGCCACCGGACCTGCCGCCAGCGGCAGCACAGCCAGCACCGCGCCCGTAAACCCCTGCCCCGGCGCCGTCCGACGCAAGGCCCCTTCCACGAAAGACTGCACTTCGTCCTGCAACAATTTGCGTCCGCGCGCCAGCCGTTGTTTCACGGCGTCCTCGGTCAAATCCAACGCCATCGCCACATGTTCGATGGAATGGTGTTCGCGGTAATACAGGATGAGCGGTTCGCGATACAGTTCGGGAATTCTTTCCAGCGAGCGCCACAAAATTGCTTCCTCCTCGCGATTGATGGCCTGCTCGGACGGCAGAGCTTCGACGGCGGGGGAATCGTGCGCGTCGTCCAGCGTTGCGGCACTGCAGGAAGGTTCGTGCCTATCCCGTTCATAACATTTTTGAATCCGGTTGTGGGCGATACCACATAACCAGGCGCGGAGTTTGGCCGGTTCACGCAATGCGCGGAGTTGTTGCCACGCGGCAAGAAAAGTTTCCTGGGCCATGTCCTCACTCCGGCTCACGCTGCCGGTGGCGCTATAGGCCAGCGAGCAAATAAGGGTCTGATACCGTTCAACGATCCGGCGAAAGGCCTCGCGGCTTCCGTTCAGGCTGTCGGCCACCAGATCGGCGTCGGTTGGTTCTGCTGCGGGCATGGTCTTGAGTTTCATCATATCACCCTATACGTTCCTGAAAAGGATGTTTGGGTGACAGAAAATCTTCCCGTTGAGACCGGTTTTGAAAAATTGAAAGCCGCAGTGCGGGCAGAATAAATTCAGCTTTGTCCAACGTCGAGCAAAGAATGGGGCGAGCGATCAAACCGGTCGCATCTTGCAACCACCACCACGCGCTTTGCGCCCCCGCGCGGCATCTCCTCCCTCTCCTCCACACACTTGTGGAGGAGAGGGCCGGGGAGAGGAGGCGCCTATGGTGGTTGTGTCAAGATGC
>Ga0182030_10005393_pt1 | contig 27144 bp, 18 predicted proteins | sample 812S3MmetaG_FD_121299 | JGI IMG/M metagenome (GOLD analysis project Ga0182030, IMG submission 121299) | Permafrost microbial communities from Stordalen Mire, Sweden - 812S3M metaG (Illumina Assembly) | ecosystem: Environmental > Terrestrial > Soil > Wetlands > Permafrost | place: Sweden...
CAGAGTGCGACTTCCGTCACATCCCAGACCTCGTCACTCGCGGTCAAGCTTGCCGGCAACGATGCGACTCAGATGTACACATCTGGCTCGACGTTCACCCTCACCTTCTCCGCCGCCACCCCGCAAGCAGACACCCTAAATTGGCAGATCGCCGATTACGCCGGTAACAGCGTGGCGTCGGGCTCAACCCTCGTGCCTCAGGGCTCGTCCAAGGTGAGCTTGAGCTGCACCTCGACCTTGGCAGGTTACTTTGCCGTCACCGCGAAACTACAAAACGCGGGCAGCACGCTCCCACAGGAAGGCAGCCGACCCGCCGGGATGGCGACCTTCGGCGTCCTGCCGAACGTTGCGGATAGCGTGCCGGCGGTAAGCTCAATACTTGATCGGCATAGGATCGGACTGCAGGGCACCAACTACGTAGAAGGGGGGGTCTGCTGTACCGGCACGGGTTTACAGCCCACCAACGAGAATCTCGGCAGTACGTGGGTACTCGACCAGCGAGCGCAGTCAGCCACGGAACCGAATGGCCCCGGTGAGTACAACCCCGCCACCTATGCGCTCGATTCTGCTTTCCATGAGGGGACGCTGGCCCGCATCGTCACGATGAACGGCATTCCGTCCTGGGCCAGCACGGCCCCCTCGGGCGCCTCGTTCGGTACCTATCCCCCGCGCTCGTTGAGCGCCTACCAGAGCTATGCTGCGCTGGTGGGGCAGGAGAGCGCTCGAATTCACTCCGCCTTCATTCCTAACCAACAGAAGAACTATTACCAGGTGACTTGGGAGCCGGATCCGGGCCCCGCCACGCAATGGATGGGCACCAATGCTCAATTTGTGTCTCTTTACCAGGCGGCATGGAATGGAGTCCATTCCACGGATCCCAATGCGGCCGTGATGGGGCCGACCACCATGAGCCTCACCGCCTGCGCATCTTGGCTGACGAACTTGGCCCCGCTCGGATTGACCAAATATCTGGACGCCGTGTCCTGCCACGGCTACTACACGCTCTCCGCGAGCTCGTCGTTGCCGCCGGAGCCCGCCAATTTAATGGGGCAAGTTCAGGCGCTGCGGAAAACCATGACCGAATTGCTACCGGCCGGCACGAAGCTGTTCGTCACCGAGACCGGAATCTCCTACCCCGCGGGCTCGCAATACTCAGCCAGCTATCCGACTTCGGATGTCCTGCTGCAACACGCAGAGGCCGTCGTGCGCACGCATTTGATTTTGCTGGGCGAGGGCGTCGATACGACTTTTTTGTTCTATTCAGCCGATTTTCAAGGGCAAGTCGGCTTTGGGATGTATTTCAATTTGAATATGGCGGTGAACGAGTTTGGATCGCCGTATATCAGCCCGAAGCCGGCTGCCATGGCAGTTGCCGCGGCGACGCGATTGGTGGACGGCAGCAGAACTTTGGGGTCGCTGACGAACTTGCCGACCGGGGGTTATGGCTATTCGTTCTTGCTCACGGATGGCGTCCACGTGGTCACTGCACTATGGGCCCACAACGCGTCCTTCAACGCGAGCCTGCCTTATGGCTTCCGATTGTACGCATCCGGTGCAAACGGTGCGGCGACGGTGATGGATACGATGGGGAACCCTTCGACTGGGCAGTACGCGGACGGCGTGTTGCAACTGACCCTGTCGGAGATGCCGATCTACGTCATCTCGACCGATAACAACGCCCTGCAGAATCAACTTCGAGCCCCGATAGGGTATAGCGCCCAGCTCTAATTCGGCGCGCGGTGCGTTTCTTTCAGTGGACCAAGCCGGTCACCGCATCTGCAAGGATCCGAGCCAGCACCGCGTTCCCTTGGATTGTCGGATGAGTATGGTCGGGACGGTACAATTGCGCGTTCCATTCCGGCCGCACGGCTATGTCGATCACGGTCACGCCGTTCGCGGCGGCGATTCTATTGACATCCGCCCGCTCAGGCAGCCAATCCTTGCCTGCTTTTGCGCGCAGGTATTCGCTTTCCTTCGGATAGAGAAAGATGATCCCCGGACGATCGGCCGCCGTTGCCCGGCTGAGAGAGTTGACGGCCGACTCGAACTCGGCGCGATAGACCGGACTCACCTCGCCGACCGGCGGTAGCTCGTTGGTATCCGCAGGGAAGAAATGCGGCCACACGTACCGTCGGAAAACGTACCAAGTCGCGTAGCGGGGGCGCTTTGTGGGAAACACATACTCCCCATGCCAGCTGTTCGGCGCGCTGAGGCCGCCGGACATATATTCCCAGATGAAGAGCCGGGGGCTTGCCGCCACATCGGGATTGCGGCGCAGGTAGACCATCTCGTTGACATTGGTCCAACCCCCTGCGGCAATAGGCCAGAGTGCGTAATCAGCGCCGATATCCCGTTGCAACAAGGGTCCGAGCTTGTGCTTCTGATCATATGGATTTCCGCCCATGACCACGCTATTGCCGATGAGCAGAATGTTGGGATGGCCCGCGGGATTCCAGTGTTCGCGAGTCCCCATGCTGCGATCGTTGAAGACCCAAGAATGAGTACGGAGAAAACTTCCGGACTGATTCGGCTCCGGTAGATAACCGATCCCGTCGTCGACGTGATAGATGGGAAAATCGACTGCGCCGGCACTTCTCAGGGCCGCCTCGGTCAAGACGAAAAGCCCCAGAACCGCGACTGTCAACCGGCCAATCAGCCTCATGGCAACCCTCAAGCGCAAGCAATGGGTCGGATCGAACGGAGCCTAGCAGATCTTGTCCGCAGGCACTGATCGCTTCGCGGGATGGTGCTAATCTTCGTTCGATGGACGCAATTGCCAAATCAGTCCGGATGGGAATCGCAGCGGCGACGGTGTCCGGGCTCTTGGCCGGGGGCAGTGCGGCGGCGTCTTTGCCGCCGGCCGATGCCGCTGCGGCTGGGTTCACGCAGAATACCTTGTCGGCGTTCAAACCAGGCAGCATCGATGTCGACGACACCAAGAAAAGCGGCTTCTCGTGGTATTTCTATCATTTCTACGGGTCTCAACCCCGGCGTCAGAATATAGTTCTGAATTCCGACGGCTCAGTGACATTCAACGGCGACACGACCGGCCCGAACGGCCAGTTGGCCACCGCGGCTCCCGCGAAGAATGGCGCGAAGTTCGTCGGCGTCGCTTTCGGTGGGGGAGCCTACATTGAAGCAGCGATCAAGTTCGACCCGAATGCGGCTCGCTCCAAGATTTCAAACGGATGGCCCTCATTTTGGGCCATGTCGTTGGAGCATCTCGCCACCGGAGCAGCCCAGTGGGTCGGAAAGCCGCCTGGCTACGAGCAATTCATCGAGGCGGACTTTTTTGAATACGACATTGACGGGCCGAATCTGGGCCTCAATTACTACGGCGCCAACCTTCACGATTGGTACGGTGTGTACAACCAGACGTGCCCGGGCCATCCATTTTGCGACTCTTGGCGAGACTATTCCGACGTGAAGACGGCGGTGAGTCCGACCACCGACTTCACTCAGTATCATACCTACGGCTTTCTCTGGCTTCCGGCATCGGACTCCAAAGCGGGACAAGTGCAATTCTACTTTGACGGAAGCCGCGTCGGGAAGACGATCACCTGGGCGAAATTCGCGCACCAAATGGATATTCCGGATGGGCAACCGTGGAAGTTCGGAGCCTTGGACAAGCAACATTTGGTGCTGATCCTCGGAACGGGTTTGGGTAAGCCGATGACGGTGGGCTCGCTCAACGTCTGGCAGTCCTCCAACGATCAGAACTTGCGCAATTGACGTTTTAGCCCGCAGTCAGCGCCGTCTTCGCGGCCAACAAGGCGTTTCGGGCAAAATCCTCGCACGAAAAGCTGCCAATGATCAGCCGACTCGCCTGCCCCATGCTCTGACGCAGCATCGGATCGGCATCCAGAATCCCCAACTCTTCCGCGAGTGACTCCACCGATTCGGGATCGAAGACGAAGCCGTTTTGCCGTATTCGGTCGGTGAGCGGCGGACTCCAATGCGGATTGCGCTCGGTCTCGGGAGGGTGGCCCAGCTTCAGCAGATCCTCCGCACACCCCACTCTGTCGCTGACCACGATCGGCAAGCCGCAGCTCATCGCTTCGTTCACGACCAAGCCCCACTCCTCGCTCGAGCTCGGCAAAATGAACGCGTCCGCAAGAGCGTAGAAGATCGCATTTTCCTCTATCTGCCTGAACCCATAGAAATGCACGCCGGTCGCCCTGCCAGCCGGATCCTCGCCTTGCACCGGGAGTATCGGGTTCGCCTTATCGTACACGGGCAAACCCAATTCTCGGCACAGCAGTCTGAGGTGCGCTTCGGTTTCGCCGGAGCCGACCATTACGAGGTGCGTCTGCGTGCCGGTTGCTCCATCGAGGAATTTTCGGTAGGCGCGAATCAGCGTGTTCAAATTTTTCTTGTCGAGGAAGCGGCCCAGGCTCAAGAAATAGCGTTGCGGCAGATCATATTGCCTTCTCATTTCGGCCGCTCGGGCCTTGACCTCCCCCGCCCGTCGAGCGAAGAAATCGTTGTCAACGACATCGTAGCCAATGAAGATGTTTTCCCTGGGCAAGCCCAACGATTCAACGTACACCCTCTGAGGGGTTCCGCCGACGAGCGCGGCGTCGAACATTCTTACCAGCCGGCGCTTCAGCCAGGTGCCGAAAATTCGCGATTGGCTCGTGCCGAAATGGCTGTCGATCATAAGCACGGTGCGCAGACCCAACGATCGCGCCGCGAGCAGTGCGGCCAGCGGCTGTTTCGGCGAATAGCTGGGGATGAAGCACACGTCGAGCTTCAGGTTGGCGAAAGTTCGACGCGTGCGCAGGAACACCCGCCAGAATGAGACGGATTCAGCTACGGCTCCCGGGAAAAGGGTGATGAGATTTACGGTGCCGCCCGACCGATCCCATTGATAGTCGTGCGTGCGACTCGCTATCTCAATCGCGTGAATCTCCAGCGAGTCGGCCCGCGACTGCAATGCGGCGACTCGAGCAAAATGATAGGGACCGTACTGCGACCACAACACGCCGAGAGAGGGCATGGATGATGCTTAGTTCTTCGCCCGTTTAACGGCGGATAAGAGGATGAACACCGATACCATCGGCACGCCGCGTCCGTGGGGATCGAATCTGGCCGATGTGCAGGGTCCAAAGTACATCGCATTCAAGCCTTTTTCAATCCTTGTCGCAAGACGACGAATGTCGGCCTCGAATGGTAGCGCGCGAAGAACCTTGTAGCCACAAAACGACCCCGCAGCGTCATGCGGCTAGGGTCTGGCCCGTGCAAGTGATGTTTCGACGTTATTCCGGACCGGCTGGCGAGACGCCCGGCGATCCGGGGCTGTCCTCATGGAGAGGGAGATCAGAAACAAAAGAGTTAGCAGAGACGTTGGATTTCCGATGCCGATAAAGTTACGTATAAAGAAGCACTGAACGATCGAGAATATAAAGAAGGAAGCAAGGCATATCAGGGTATTGGGCTCGCTCGGCGCGCGCGATCTTTGCAAGCGCAAGGCGCGGATGGGGCAGCTCACGATGGCGAAGACCAATGCCGCGCCGGCAAAAATCCCGCTATCGAGAAGCATGGTGAGGTAGGAGTTCTCTGTCAGGAACCCGATCACAGAATACTCCGAAGAGCGCAGGCCGCCTCCGAAAGCGATCAGGTACGGATCTGAAACCAGGGATTGCACGCCCTTCATCCAAAGGTCGGTTCTTCCGGTCGCTCCGGTTCCGAAACCTCGGTACGAGGAGTTCAATTGCAGGATATCGGCCAGGTAGCTGCTGGCAAAGCCGAAATACACGAGGGCCGTCACCGTCAGAATCGAGGCTCCCAGGGCGATCCGCTTGGCCGACAGCCGATTGAAGACTCGAAACTCCATCACTGCGGCAAAGCCGAGCGCCATCAACAGGCCAACGACCGATGATCTGGCAGAGGCGGCTATCGTGAACGCCCAGGCAAACAACACTCCGGCGCTCATGATGACGCGCTCGAGGAGCGAGCGCGATAGATAGACTCGCCGCATCAACAGGAGGGAACCCGATCCGAATATATATCCGGTCAGGAGCGGATGGTTATTGAGAGGCGAAAAACGCAGGATTCCATTCGGGCCGATGGTGACTCTAAGCGTCGTAACGAAGCTATGGCCATCGACGATCAGACTGGTGCCAATACAAAGAAGGGTCACCACCGCTCCTAAGTCCATCAGGCGTTCCAGGGAGAGCGTCCGGGTAATGACGGAGGTGAACACGAGGATGGCGAGGAAGTACATCGTGTAATAAATACAATAGTCCTCTGACCGAACCAGAGAGACGATGCCGGACAACAGTCCAATGGCATATAAGAGGAACTCGGTGGGTGTCGGTAGGACGCGTTGCATCTTGCTGCTTGCAAGCGCCCAAAAGGCGGCCAGCAACAGGCTCGCAAAGATCAGCGGACGCACGATCTCGGCCATGCCGCCCAAATTCGACCAGAAAGCAGCGTAACAGCCGACCACTATGAGAGCTTCTACCACCACGCCGACATTTTATCCGATTGCAGCGCGCCCGGTAACTTCTCCGGGTAATCAGGCCGCGCCGGGGGGGTTGCGTGTGCCCGAGAGCTTCAGCCGAGCGCGCTCGTTCCGCGCAGCATTGAGCACTTCCCTGAGTGTGAACACGTGCAATTTCATGGCTCCGGACCAAACCCGGGCAAACATGACGCAGTCGAGTGCGAGCAGAGAGAGCGCGGCTCCCGTCGACCCAATCAGCCGCACCAACGGGTAGCTCAGCAAGACCGAAACGAGCGCGGCCATGAGATAGTAATAGGAATACTGGGCATGCTTATTCAGCGCAAAGATCAGGTTGGATATCGGCATCCAGACGCCGTTCACAAGCATCGTGGCAGCCATGGCGAGGATCAGCCCGTAAGGCGCGTGAATCGCGCCATGAGTCCATAACCGGAGTATCAAAGGTCCGGCCAGGGTCACTACGACGAACATGGGAAGTAGGATGACAACGCTCGATGCGATGGTCAGGAACGCGAGCCGGGCTCGTCGGGCATGGTCGATCGCGGCCGACGCAATGGTAAATTCCGGCAACACGGCGTGGTTCACCGTCATCGTGAGTTGTACGCCGATGCGCGAGAGGGTGCGCACGGCGGTAAAGGCCGGTACTGCAGGCGCACCCGCGGCGAGTCCGACGACCACCACGGTACCTTGCAGAAAGAGAGCCTGGGCGATCGGCAACGCCAATACCGCGAGCGCCGGATGCAGGAGCCGCCGGATCTCGGCAAGCGACACGCGCCACGCAAAGAAGACCAGCCATCGTGCCCGCGCGTTCAGCAGAACCATGCGCACGGCGATTCCGGCGACTCCCGCACAGAGATAGGTGGCCGCGGCCTGCTCGATATTTCCTCCGAAAAACACCACCGTGAGGGCCGCGATGTTCTCGACGAGGTGAATGGTCATCTGCAGATAAGTTCCTGTCGCGTATTGGCCGATGGAGCGAAACGCCGCCAGACTTACACTGTTTTGCACGGACAGGACGCCGTAGGCGGCCAACATCAATACGGCCATACGCGCTTGCGCGACGGATAAGCCCGCAACGAGGGCCAGCCAGCGATCCGGAATGATGTAAACCGTGAGCGCGCAGACACACAGCAGCACCAGGCAGATGCCGAACATGGTCGCCCTGACCGCATGAAACGTTTCGACGGCGGCGGCGCGGTCTCCCCGGGCCACACTGATGGTCATGTCGTTGCCGGCCGCGGCGGCGAAGCCAAAGTCCGCAAACGCCAAATAATTTGGAACGGTGAAAATCACCAACCATGCCCCGTAAGTGGCGAGACCCCAATGGGTGGCCAGGATGGGCACGGCCAGCAGCTGCAAAACGGTTTGAACCACGTTGGAGTACACGTTCGCACTGATGCCGCGAATGACGCGCGAGTTTCGAAAACGGGCGAGCAGGGGAGGCATGGTTCGTCGAGCGAAGGCGGAAGGTGTTTATTGCCGCGCGGCAGGCGCGGATCTGCAGCCCGCGACCGGATGGTTCTCGCTTGATGAGGTCCTCGCAGAGCACCCGCATCGGTCTCCGCATGGCGGGTGGCTTGGGGACGGGGTCATGGGTTAGCTCGATCTCCTGGAAACGCTCGCCGTTCTGCGGCTGAAAGGGTACCGGCTTATGTGCACGAAATCATCCTCCCGAACAGCCGCCGAGCCCCGGTGTTAGCAAAGTCGGCCAGCCATTGGGATCGCGCGTTACTCGCAGGGATTGACGCTGGCCAATCAGAGTTCGGCGGCCCGCTCCGGGCGACTGCTGCCGATCGCCAAGTGAAAAAGGCCGATCAGATTTCCGGCGAAGCGCCCGCGCCGATCGATGTAAGGCTCGGAGCGAAATTGCCTTACCCCGTTCGCGGCGAGTGCCTGCAAGGTGTGCCGCCACGCCTCCTTGCGCGATATCGAGTTCTTTCCATACAAGTACCATGCGTTGACCACCTGCGAGTAACCGTATTTTCTACCCGACACCCGTCCGCCCTTGAGGCCAAGGTGCACGCCTGCGATCGACTGGGATTCGACCAACCGTCCGCGCTTGGTCATTGCCCTGGAAAAATCCGCATCCTCGAGCCAGCCATAAAGGATGAGGCGCTCGTCGAAGCGCGTCTGCGCGACCGCGCTCAGTCGATAAGCCATATTGCAGCCGTACAAATCCGCTCACTCGATGAGTTTCTGCTGCGCGGATACTGCGGGCCTCGCCTCCTCGAGCACTCGTTCGGCCTCATTCCAGGACAGCTGATCGGAATGCGCGCCATCGCGAAGTACGGCGCCGGTCACGCCCACGACCTCGGGTTCGGTGTGGAAGATCTCAGCGCACAATTCCAACCAGTTCGCCGCAGGCGCAAAATCGTCGTCGAAAAACACGACCAAATCGCAGGCTTCCTGAACCCGCTCCAACCCCCGGTTGCGCTGCTTGGTCAACCCGGCCTCGCCGAATATGCATTGCACGCTCAACTGAGTGTCGAGCGTTGTCTCGAGGTCGGACCGATCGGCCGCGGAAAGCACGACGGTGGCGGGGCGCATGGTCTGGCGCTCCAGTAATCCGAGCAGCCGCGAGACGGCTTGGGGGCGACCCTTGGTAGCGATTACGACGGCGACGCGCAGCGCTGAGGGCATAAATGAGCGCGAAAAATTACCGGGAAGGCAGTCTTTCATGCCTCCCTATGGGAGGCAAGGGCGGCAGTGCTGTGCTCATCTCAGCTGCAGTCTCGCTCCATAGCCGGTGAGTTCCAGGTAGCCGCGCCCTGCGGGGCGCTGCGACTCCGACGCTCGAATCGCCCCTTCCCAATAGATCGCCCCGGTCGACAGCCGCGCATCGTTTTCCTGATCGTCCATCAGTGGCTCGAGCTCGAATTCCCTCGCTCCGGCCCGCAACCGCCATGCCACCGGATAGACGATGCCGGTGCGCGGGGATGTCCAGTGACGAGTGGGAGTGAGCGTAATGTCCGTAGGCGAGAAGATCTGCGTGCGCCCTGCGGTATCGCGCAGGGTGCCTCCCGCGAAGCGGGTGGCGCCGCCCGCATCCCGGATCCGAAACACCATCAAGGCGCCGCCGTCATCCAGGTTGATCCCGGTCCAATCCCAGCCCACCGCCTGCGCGTCGAGATACTCGCTCGACCATTCGTGATCGAGCCACGCTTCGCCCGAGACGTGTTCCGCGGATCGCTTGCCGCGGCTCACGGTGCCGCTCACTTGCAAGTGAGGCACGCTGTAGTAATAGCTTGCCGAGCCTTGCGCGGGACCTTTGCGGCTGAAGCCCGCGTCCCCATTGAGCAAGGGCGGCTGCGTCTCGGCGAGTCTCAATTGCAGCGCGAGCTGGTCTGCATCGACCGTTACGAGGTAGCTGCCGTTCTCGGCGCCGGCCCGGGCATGGGTGCCGGCTGAGTGACGCAGCGACCACCGCTCGATCCACACGTTGGTATCGCCTGACTCGGCCTCGGCGAGACCGAAACCCGCGCGGCGGATTCTCTGGTCGTGCCACAGGCCTGCGCGCTCCGGATCGCTGATGGCGCAATGCGCGATCAACAACTGCTTTGCGGCGAACGCACTCGGATTGCGCTGATCGACCAGGGGTTTGGACCGAAAGAACGTGATTTGAAAGCCGAGCGATTGGCCGGCTGCCGTGCTCAGCCAGCCGGTGACGTACCACCATTCCGTGCGGTAGCTCGGATGACTGCCGAAGTCGGCGGGGAATTGCAGAGCGCGTCCCTGAACCACCGGCGCGTAGTCGGGCGGCGCAGTCACGGTCGGCGCGGAAGGGGCCTGCGCATGCGCAGACGCCCTTGGATTGAGCTCCGCACCGGTGCCGACCACCAACGCCGCCACCCAGCACACCGCAACGGGCAGCCGATGTGGGCGGCCGATCACCAGTCCTCCCGCACGGCGCCGACGGCCGCTCGATGCGTGGCCGCGCGTCCGCTCCACACGGCGGTGAGCGCGGCGGCGGCAATCAACGCGAGCGACAACAGCGCGAGCTGGAGCAGCGGCAGCGCGAGTTCGATGCTCCAGTTGAACGACTGACGATTGACGACGAATACCAGCACCAGGCTCAGGATCCCGCCGAGCACCAGTCCATAAGCGACCGCACAAGCGCTCATCAGAATTCCCTCGCTCGCCAGCATGCCGAGAACCTGAGCGCGGCGCATGCCGATGTGGCGCAGCATGCCGAATTCTGAACGGCGGGCCAGCACGGTGGAGCTGGCGGCGAAGCTCACGCCGAACAGCCCGATGATCACGGCGATGGCCTCGAGCGCATAGGTGATGGCGAAGGCGCGATCGAAGATCTTGAGCGAGCGCTCGCGCAGTTCCGGAGTCGTCGTGATTTCGAGCGCTCCGTTGCCGGACGCGGCGCTGCGTGACAAAACGGCGCGCAGCCTCGCGATGACGGGGGAGGCCGCCACATGGGGATCGAGCCAGATCGAGCCCTCGTTCGCATCGGCGTCTCCGGTGGCAGCGATGTAGGCGTTGCGGGAAATGACCACGGCACCGGCTGCACGCGCGTAATCACGCCATATTCCGGCGACCAGGAAGCGTCTCGATTGGCCGTTCAAAGGCAGATCGATCGGCTCGCCCAGCCGATAGCCGTAAAGATCCTGGAGTTGCTCCGAGATCCATGCGCGTTCGCTCGAATCCCGCCGCACCGCGGGCAGAGTGGCAAGCAGCGGCAATTCCTCCTGTGTCTGCCGCGCGGTCGCGCCGCGCGCAATCAAGGTTACGGGGGGGCGCGCGGGATCGAGAAAAAGAGGGCGCGTGCGCCGGAATTCGGCGCGCGACACGCCGGCCGCCGCAGCGGCGGCACTCTGGTCCGCCGGGGTCCAATAGGCGGTGTCGTTGCCGAAAGGCTCGCGAACTTGAACGTCTGCCGGAAGCACCTTGTCGAGCCATCGCTCGAATGACATCCGAAAGGAATACACCATGATCGCCATGGCCACCATGAGGCTGAAACTCACGATGATGGAAGACAGGCTGAGCGTGGACATGCCAACATCGTCCCCCATCTGCGCGAGCGCAGTGTCCGGGACCACGAAACCCAAGCGGGGTGCGAGCTTCAACGTCTTGAGGGTCAAGATCGGCACCTGCATCACGGCTCCGAACAGCAGCGCCGCTATGGCGGCGTAGCCGAAAACCGGGATGCCATGCAGAGGCGGGAGCCACGCGAGCGCGGTGCCGGCAATCAGCAGCGCGGCACCTAACACCGATCCCCGGATCGAATGGCCTGCGGAGCGCGGGTCGCCGCCCTTGAGCGCCAACGCCGGGCGCTGGCGCGAGGCTGCACGCGCCGGCCGCAAGGCGCCGAAACCCGACACGACCGTTCCGATGACCAAGAAGGCCGCGAACACGGAAGGCGCGGTATGGAGCACCTCGCTTTGCGCATGCAGCTGTCCATTGCCGAGATCACCGCTCAGGAATCGCAGCGCCGCCCTGGCGAACAATACCCCGAGGAGGATGCCGATGATTGAGCCCGCCAATCCGATGAGCGCGCCTTCGCCGAGCAGCGCTGCCTCGATCTGGCCCCGCCTCGCTCCGAGCGCCCGCATCACACCGAGCGAAGTGCGCCGGCGCAGCACGGACAGGGACTGGGTGGAGAACACCAGAAACGCGCCCGTCAGCAGCGACACCAGCGCCAGCATGTTGAGATTGACGCGGTAGGCTCGGGTCACGTTAAGGGCGCGGTCACGCTCGATCTGCGGTTCGACCGCCACGGTTCCCGGCGCAAGGCGGCTCCTCAGGCGTGCGCGAAAGGCCGCTGCCGAGCTACCGGCATTCAGGCTGAGATCGATGCGATTCAAGCGGCCGATGTGCTGCAAGGTCCATTGGGCCGAGCCGATATCCATGACGCCGAGGTCCTGCCCATAGGCACTTTCCGGCATCACGCCGACAACCCGCAGCGGCTTGGTCTCATTGCCCACCACCACCGGCAGTATCGCACCCGCTTTCAATCCCAGGTTTTGTGCCGCGCTCGCGCTCAGCAGCACCGCGTCGGACGCGAACAGCTCGATCGCCTTGCCTTCGACATCACCGATCAGTGCCGGCTGCAGGGCCGCAGCGCGAAACGGATCGATGCCCAGAATCTTCAAAGGATCGCGGCGGCCGGGAATCGCCGCCTCGAGCTCGAGCACCGGGCTCGCGACACGAACCTCGGGGTCACGCGCGAGCTCGGCGAACAAGCCGTCCGCAAACCCCTCGCGCGGACCGCGGATCACCACATCGGCCTCGCCGACGAGCCGTTTCGCAGCGAGCGTGAAATCGACCAACGCGGCGGTGTTGACCAGATAGACCGCCGCCCCGAGCGCGACGCCAAGCGCGACGGCGAACACCGTAACAGCGAGCCGCAGCGGCTGCTCGCGGATTTGCGAGCGCAGCAGAACGCGCCACACGGCCCAGCCGCCGACAGCATCCGCCGCGCCCATCAGCCGCTGGCCGCCAGGGGCGCGAGCCCGAGCGCATCGAGCCGATAAATCTGGTCGGCTGTGTCGGCGGCCGTCCTGGAGTGAGTGATCAGGATCCCCGCGCCGGCGTTCGCCTTGATCTGATTGCGCAGCAGCGCCAGCGTTTGCTCCGCCGTCCTTGGATCGAGATTGCCGGTGGGTTCGTCCGCGAGTACCAGGCGCGGTCGGTGCACGAGGGCGCGCGCGATTGCAACACGCTGCACCTCGCCGCCCGACAACTCGCGCGGGTAGCGGCGAGCCGCCGACGTGAGCCCCACGGCCTTTAGCATCTCGGCGATACGCGCCACGCGCTCGGCCTTTTTCACGCCCAACAGTTCTAGCGGCAACGCAACGTTCTGCTCGGCCGTGAGATAAGGCAGCACGTGGAACGCCTGGAATACGAATCCCACCGCACGGCGCCGACACAGTGTCCGCTCATCGTCGCTGAGCGCGGCGAGATCCGTGCCCTCGAGCAGCACGCGTCCGGTGTCCGGCTCATCGAGACCCGCGAGCAGGTTCAAAAGGGTCGACTTGCCGACCCCGGATTCGCCCATGATCGCGACATAGCCGCCGGGCGCCAGATCGAGATTCAGCCGCTCGAACAGCGCTCGGCCGGCCCCGTAGCCCTTTGCGAGATTCTCGAGCCTGAGTACCGGGTCGCCCGTCAAAGCTCCCACCGCCTCAGGCGGCGTCGACGCCGATGACCGCCTTTACCTCGAGAAAGTCGCGCAAGCCGAATTCGCCGTACTCCCGTCCATTCCCTGACATCTTGAAGCCGCCGAAAGGCGTCTGCATGTCGCCCGAAGCGCCGTTCAGCGCAACCTGCCCGGCGCGAATGCGTGCGCCCACGCGCCCCGCGCGTTTGGCGTCTTTTGACCACACATAGGCGGCGAGCCCGTACGGCGTATCATTGGCAATCGCGATCGCCTGCTCCTCGGTCTCGTAGGGGAGGATGCAGAGCACCGGTCCGAAAATTTCCTCGCGCGCGATCGTCATGTCGTTGCGCACATTGGAAAACACCGTGGGCTTGACGTAATAGCCTTTCGAGAGCCCGGCAGGGCGTCCCGCGCCGCCGGCCACGAGCTTCGCGCCCTCCGCGATTCCCTTTTCGATGTAACGCTCGACGCGATCGAACTGCACCTTCGACACCAGCGGGCCAACATTGGTGGCGGTGGACGTGGGATCCCCGACGACCATCTCGGCGGTGACCCGCTGCGCGATCGCTTCGACCTCGGCGAGTTTGCCCGCGGGCACCAGCATTCGCGTCGGCGCGTTGCAGGACTGTCCGGAGTTTTGATACACGTGCAGCACGCCGCGCTTCACGGCGACCTCGAAGTCGGCATCGTCGAGCAGCACGTTCGGCGACTTGCCGCCGAGTTCCTGATGAACGCGTTTGACCGACCCTGCGGCATTCTTCGCCACTTCCGTGCCGGCCCGCGTCGAGCCGGTGAAGGACACCATGTCGATCTCCGGATGGGAAGAGAGCGGCGCGCCGACGTTCGGTCCGTCGCCGTTGATCAGATTGAAGACCCCCTTGGGTACTCCTGCATCGTGCATGACCTTGGCCCAGAGCACGGCGCTGAAAGGCGAATACTCGGAGGGCTTCAGCACCATGGTGCAGCCGGCTGCCAGCGCGGGAACCACCTTCGCGGCCACTTGGTTCATGGGCCAGTTCCAGGGAGTGATCAGCGCGCAAACGCCCACCGGCTCTTGTACCAGGCGCACGCTGCCGCGCCGTTCTTCGAATTTGAAGGTTTTGAGCACCTCGATCATGGCACTGATGTGACCCACCCCGATGCGCGTCTGCGATCCCTTGGCCAGCGTGACAGGGGCCCCCATTTCCGTGGAGATTGCCTCTGCGATCTCATCGTAGTGGGCTTTGTAGGCGGCCAAAATGCGTTCCATCAGCGCGAGCCGCTCGGCAGGGGAGGTGCGGGAGAAGCCATCGAAGGCGCGGCGAGCAGCCGCGACGGCACGTTCCACGTCCCTCGGGCCGCCCATCGAAATGACACCCGCGACCGCTTCTGTGGCGGGGTTGATCACTTGGAATTCCTTGGGCTCAGCCGGGTCGGCCCAGGCGCCATCGATGTAGAACTGCCGATTGTCGTATGTCATTTCCGATTCCTCTCCAATACCTGCGACGCGGCCCCATTCTACTTCGCCGACGCCTGGCCGGGGTCCCAACCTGTCGCCACCTGCCGACGGGTGGGGACGAAGCCGCGCCGACTCCCCTGCCGCAAGGCGCGGCCTGCGCGTTTTTGGACGCGCATTGCGGTCCTGGTTCGCATTTTCGAAACTCCTCGCTGATGCTGGGCGCCATACCGATTAGCCTTGCAGACCTGGGGATCAGGAGCCGCTCTATGCCGAGGTTGGGAGTTTTCGTGCCGGCAGCCATGTTGGCTTGCTGCGCGGCCGTCGGTGCGGGCCGCTGCGCGGCAGCCGCTGCCACCCCCCCTGCGGGAGCGTTCGAGTACAACCCCATTCGCTCCGAGCCGGTCCCGCTCGGGCTGCAGGCAAATCGGCTGCTCATCGGCTTTCGAATGACGCCGCAGAATGCGATAACTGAGCTGCTGAACGCTCGCCTGCGGGCTCGGAGGGTTACACGCGCGAATACCAGCGCTGCGAATGCCCTCGCCGCGGCCGGCCGGGCGGGACTCGCGCTCACGCGCACCCGCCAGATCACGCCGGACATGCACGTGCTCTTTCTACAAAAGACTCTTTACGGTGTGGACGCCGAGGCCGCGCTCGCCAGGCTTCGCGCTGACCCGGCGGTGCAATTCGCGATGGTCGACCAGCGCCGCTACCCGCTTGCGGTCATCCCCGACGATCCTCTGTTCGTTCCGAACACGAGCTCGAGCGGGCCGGCGAGCGGCCAGTGGTACATGAACCCGCCGAGCCCAACGGTCATCACGCTCGATGGTAATGCGACCATGGATCTGTCGGCGACCGACGCGGTGTCCGCGTGGGGGATCACCACGGGGAGCGACGGCATCGTGATCGCAGACGTGGACACCGGAGTGCGCTTCGATCATCCCGACCTCGAAAGGGCCGGTGTCGGCGGACGGCTGCTGCCCGGCTACGATTTCGTGGGCGAGGACTACGATCCGAGCAACGGCACCGCGCTCGGCACGTATCTGATCGCCAACGATGGCGACGGCTGGGATCCTGATCCAACCGATCCCGGCGATTGGGTGAGCACCACCGATATGCAGAATCCGCTGTTCGCCAAAGATACCGAGGCTGCAAGCTCATGGCACGGCACCCGCGTGGTGGGCGTGATGGGGGCGCTCAGCAACAACGGCATCGGCATCGCCGGGATGAGCTGGGGCGCGTGGATCTTGCCGGTGCGGGCGCTCGGCAAGGGCGGCGGGTACGATTCGGACATCATCGCAGGGATCGAATGGGCGGCCGGAATGTCCGTGGTCAACCCCGACGGGTCGCCCGTCCCGAAGAATCCGTATCCCGCCGACATCGTGAATTTGAGCCTTGGCGGTGGCACCGACGCCTGCGCAAGCGCCAATGGGGCCGGTTACCAGAGCGCATTGCAGACCGTGACCGGCCTCGGAGTTCTCGTGGTCATCTCCGCCGGCAACGCCAACGGCCCGGTCGAGCTGCCCGCCAATTGCAGCACCGTGGTTGCGGGAGTGATGGCCGTGGCCGGGCTGCGCAATGTCGGCACCAAGGTCGGCTACTCGAGCTTCGGCACGGAGGTGAGCCTCGCGGCACCCGCGGGAAATTGCGTCGCCTCGAGCGGTGCCGACTGTCTGCGTTCCATCGATACCACCACGAATCTCGGTTCCACCACGCCGGGTGAGAACAGCTATACGAACGAGGTTGCTTCCAACCTGGGCACGAGCTTCTCCGCGCCGATCGTCTCGGGAATTGCCGCACTGATGAAATCAGTCAACAACAACCTCACTCCGGCCCAGATCATCCACCGTATGCAGTCGGCGGCAACGGCGTTTCCGCCCGGCGCGGCGGGGGTACCGACCTGTCCCAGCACCGCTCCGTCCGGCGGGGAATGTGCTTGCCCGAACGACGGCAGTCAATGCGGCGCGGGCATGGTCGATGCGCTCGCGGCGGTCGAGGCCGCGCAAAAGCCCATTGCCGTCATCGTGCTCCCGGCGACCTTGGCTGCGGGCAGCATCGTCGATGCGAGTGCGAGCGTGGCCGGCTGCAATACAAGCGCCGCGACGCCTGTGCCGCTCGCCATCGCATCCTTCGCCTGGTCGGCCGTGCCCTCGAGCATCATCGTGAGCGGCGCAGCTACCTCCAAGGTGAGCATCCATCCGTCGCCGGGAACGCTCACCCTGACCGTCACGGACAGCGCCGGCAACACGGATCTCGAGACCGTGACGCTGACGGCGAGCGGCGCGACCAGCACGGCGCCGTCGGCTTCCGGCGGCGCGCAAAGCGCCTGTCCCGCGCCGCTCGCGGTGAAGCTGGTGCCGCCGACGGTCAGCGAAAGCTTCTCGCCGGCGACCGTCGCAGAGAACACGGCCTCGACGCTGACCGTGACGATTTCGAACGCCAACGGCTTCGCGCTGACCCAGTCGAGCTTGCAGCTGAAACTGCCGGCGGGACTCACGTTGGCAACGGCGCCTGCCCCGGCGACCACGTGCACGGGCGCCGCCCGCTCGCTCATCAGCACCTCGACCAGCGTCTCGCTGAGCGGAGCGAACGTGGCGGCGGCCGGCGAGTGCACCATCACGATGCCGCTGCAGGGCGCAGCCGCCGGCACGTATGCCGTCCCGATCGCCGCCCAGGCGCTCGCCACGGCGTCCGCCGGGGGCAACGCGCAAAGCGCCGTTGCCAACCTCACCGTGAGCGCACCCGCACCCAGCGGCGGAGGCGGGGCGATCGATGTTTGGGATCTGATGCTGGCTGCGGGAATCGTGCTCATCATCCGCGCTCCGGCGCGGCGCAAGCTGGGCGCCAAACGGCCCGCGCCGCGATCGCGACGGTAAGCGCGGGGTCGGCTAGAATGCCACCGATGCAACACGATACGCCGCTGCGCACCCGCATCGAATCGGTCAAGACGCATCGCGACCCACGCGGGAGCCTGTTCGAGCCGCTCGACGATGGTGAGCTGTCCGCGCAGAGAAACGTGCACGTGGTGCTGACCGAGCCGAATGGCGTGCGCGGAAATCACGTGCACTCAAACGCGACGGAAACCACCACCGTGATGGGGCCGTGTCTGGTGCGCTTGAAAGAGGCGGGGGCGATCCACGATGTGCTGGTTCCGCCGGGTGAAGTCTGGAAGTTCATCATTCCGCCGGGTGTGGTGCATGCTTATCGCAACACCGGCGATGCGGTGATGGTGCTCGTGTCGTTCAGCACCAACGTGCACGATCCGGATCGGAGCGACACGTCGCGCGATCAGATCCTCTAGCCGCGCAGCCGGCGCCGTTCGGGCCGGGTCAAAGCGGGAATGCCAGCTCGTAGCCGCGCTTGAAATCGCGGATGTGCTTCTCCATCCAGCTGCGCGCCACCTCGCTGCGCTTGGCCTTGATCGCGGCGGTGATCCGGCGTTGGGCCTCGAGAATGCGTTCGCCCGCCTGAGGCAATCGCTCGATGATGCCGCTCAAGCTGGGCTCGAGCAGCATGTTGACCGGCGCCTGCGACCAGGCGAGCACTTGATTACCGCTCGCGGCGGCGACCGTCGTGAAAAACTCCATCACCGCGGACACGGCTTCGCCGGTGTCCGCCGCGCGTGCAAAGCGGGCGCTGGTGCGGACCAGGTGTTGCAGTTGCAGCGGAGTGCGGCGGGCGGCCGCGTACTGCGCCGCCGCCGGCTCGATGGCCATCATCGCTTCCCAGAGCTCGAGGTACTTCACGTCGTGCAGAACGAGTGCCCGGCTCACGCCGCTGCTCACCCGTCCGGGCTCGGGTCGCGTCACCCGCAGGCGCTTCTCACCGCGGCCACGGCCCAACAGGCCATGCGTCTCCAATTCCCGGATCGCTTCGCGCACGGTGGATCGATTGACGCCAAACTGACGCGCAAGGTCGCTTTCCGAGGGCAGGGCGTCGCCGGTCCGCAGTACCCGATCCAGGATCCGCCGTTCGATCAGGTTTGCAATCTGGCGGTAGGCGGGATGGTCGTCCAGCGGCTCGAAACGGGCGAGCGCCTCGGCGCCGGCCGAACGCGGCGCGGCGCTCACATCGACTCCCCGAAAAGCTCTCGGCCGATCAGCATTCTGCGGATCTCCGAGGTGCCCGCGCCGATCTCGTACAGCTTCGCATCGCGCAGCAGCCGCCCGGTCGGGTAATCGTTGATGTAGCCGTTGCCGCCGAGCAGCTGGATCGCATCGAGGGAGGCACGGGTGGCCGCCTCCGCGCAGAACAGGATGCAGGCCGCGGCGTCCTTGCGGGTCGCATCGCCGCGGTCGCATGCGGCGGCCACCGTATAGGCGTAGCTGCGGCACGCATTCAAAGCGGCGTACATGTCGGCGAGTTTGCCCTGGACCAGCTCGAAAGTGCCGATCGGCTGCCCGAACTGCTTGCGCTCGCGCACGTAGGGGACCGCCACGTCCAGCGAGGCGGCCATGATTCCCAACGGGCCGCCCGACAGCACCACGCGCTCGTAGTCGAGTCCGCGCATCAGCACACTCACCCCTTGGTTCTCCTGTCCCAGCAGGTTCGTCGCGGGGACCTCGCAGCCGTCGAACACCAGTTCGCTCGTGCTCGAGCCGCGCATGCCGAGCTTGTCGAGTTTCTGTGCCGCACTGAATCCTCGGAAGCCGCGCTCGATGAGAAAGGCGCTGATGCCCCGGGCGCCGGCCTGCGGGTCTGTCTTCGCATACACCACCAGCACATCCGCTTCGGGACCATTGGTGATCCACATCTTTCGGCCGTCGAGCACGTAGACATCGCCGCGCCGCAACGCGCGCAGCTGCATCGAGACCACATCCGAGCCCGCCCCCGGCTCGGACATGGCGAGCGCGCCGACGTGCTCGCCGCTCAGCAGGCGGGGCAGGTAGCGCCGCTTTTGCTCCTCCGTCGCGTTCAGCGATATCTGGTTCACGCACAAGTTCGAATGCGCGCCGTACGACAGGCCCACGGCCGCCGAAACCCGGGATATCTCCTCCATCGCGACGATGTGCGCGAGGTAGCCCATGCCGGCTCCGCCATGGCTCTCCGGCACGGTCAGCCCGAGCAGGCCGAGTTCACCGAACTCCGCCCACAGATCGCGCGGAAAGACGTTGCTGCGGTCGATCTCGCTGGCGCGCGGGGCGATGCGCTCGGCGGCGAAACGGCGCACCTGCTCGCGCACTGCATCGACGGTTTCTCCCAGACCGAAATTGAATTCGGGGTAGGCGGCGCCTGGCATCTCAAGACCCCATTGTCATCGAGTGGTAAATCGTTGGATAATCGGACTGTCGGACAATTCTGCGCCCCGCAATCCGGAATGACAATGGCCAAAATCGCCTCGAAGATCGACCTCCGCTCGACCGAATTCACCAGCAACGCGGCGGCCATGCGCGCGCTGGTCAAGGATCTGCGGCAGCTGCTCGAGCGCAACGCCCTCGGAGGCAGCGAAGCAGCGCGCGCCAAGCACGTCCAAGCCGGCAAGCTGCTCGCCCGCGAGCGGGTGGATGCGCTGCTCGATGCGGGCTCGCCGTTTCTCGAGCTTTCGCCGCTCGCCGCGCAAGGGGTGTACGACGACGATCTGCCGGCGGCGGGAATCATCACCGGCATCGGCAAGGTGAGCGGGCGGCCATGCATGATCGTTGCGAATGACCCCACCGTGAAGGGCGGCACGTATTATCCGCTGACGGTCAAGAAGCATCTGCGCGCGCAGGAGATCGCCGCGGAGAATGCACTGCCGTGCATCTATCTGGTGGAAAGCGGGGGTGCTTTTCTCCCCAAGCAGGACGAGGTCTTTCCCGATCGAGAACACTTCGGACGCATCTTCTACAATCAGGCGAGGTTGTCGGCGCAGGGGATCGCGCAGATCGCCGTGGTGCACGGCTCCTGCACGGCCGGGGGCGCCTACGTGCCGGCGATGTCGGATCACGCGGTAATCGTGCGCAACCAGGGCCGGGTGTTCCTGGGCGGGCCGCCGCTGGTGCGCGCCGCGACCGGCGAGGAGATCGACGCCGAATCGCTGGGCGGGGCGGACGTGCACTGCCGCCGATCCGGAGTGACCGACTATTACGCTGAGAACGACCTCCACGCGCTCGCCTATGCACGCCGGGCGGTGGCGCGTTTGAAGCGCCCCACGCTCGAACTCGGGAGCCGCGGCTCGGCGGAGCCTGCCTATGATGCGGAGGAACTTTACGGCATCGTGCCGCAGAGCTCCCGAAAACCCTATGATGTGCGCGAGATCATCGCGCGCCTCGTCGACTCGTCCTGGTTCGACGAGTTCAAGGCGCTCTACGGCACCACGCTCGTCTGCGGGTTTGCAGACATCCACGGCATGCCGGTGGGCATCCTCGGCAACAATGGGATTTTGTTCTCGGAAAGTGCCGTGAAAGGCGCGCATTTCATCGAGCTTTGCTGCCGGGAGGGGATCCCATTGGTATTTCTGCAGAACATTTCCGGGTTCATGGTGGGACAAGCGGCCGAGGCGGGCGGCATTGCGAAAGACGGCGCCAAGCTGGTGACCGCCGTGGCTTGCGCCGCCGTGCCGAAATATACCGTCATCGTCGGCGGAAGCTTCGGCGCCGGCAATTACGCCATGTGCGGCCGCGCCTACGCACCGCGTCTGTTGTTTCAATGGCCGAACGCGCGTACCTCGGTGATGGGAGGCGAACAGGCCGCGAGCGTGCTGGCAACCATCAAGCGCGATGCGTTGAAGCGCAGCGGAGGGGAGCTTTCGGGGGCCGACGAGGAACGGCTCAAGGCGCCGATTCGCGACCAATTCGAGCGCCAAGGACACCCGTATTATTCCTCGGCTCGGCTCTGGGACGACGGAGTGCTTGATCCTGCCGACACGCGGCGCGCGTTGGGCCTCGCGCTCGCCGCGGCGCGGCTTCAACCCGCCGCCGCCACGCAGTTCGGCATCTTCCGGATGTGAGCGCGCGTCTCATGCCAACAAAATCACTCCAGCGGCTTCTGGTCGCGAACCGTGGCGAGATCGTCTGCCGCATCGCGCGCACCGCGCGCCGGCTCGGATGGACCACCATCGCCGTGTACTCCGATGCAGATCGCGGTGCGAAACACGTGCGCGAGGCGGACGAGGCCTATCATCTCGGCGCCTCGCCTGCCGCGCAGAGCTATCTTGACCAGGGCAAGCTGATCGAGCTCGCGTTGCGGGTGCGCGCTGATGCGGTGCACCCTGGGTATGGCTTTTTGTCCGAAAACGCCGAGTTTGCTCAAGCCTGCCTCGATGCCGGCCTCGTATTCGTGGGGCCTCCACCGGCCGCGATTCGAGCGATGGGATCGAAGAGCGCCTCCAAGGCTGCGATGGCAGCGGTCGGCGTGCCGGTGGCGCCCGGCTATCACGGCGCCGAGCAGTCGGCCGAGCGGCTCACCGCCGAAGCCTCCCGCGTGGGGTTCCCGCTGATCATCAAGGCGAGCGCCGGCGGCGGCGGCAAAGGAATGCAGGTCGTGCACTCGGCGGGAGAGGTGGCCGCCGCGCTGCAGTCCGCGCAGCGCCTGGCGCGGACCGCCTTCGGCGATGATCGGCTGCTGCTGGAGCGCTACTTTCCGACCGCGCGGCATGTGGAGGTGCAGGTGTTCGCGGATGCTCACGGCAGCATGACGGCGCTCTTCGACCGCGATTGCTCGGTGCAGCGCCGCCACCAGAAGATCATCGAGGAGGCGCCGGCGCCGGGGCTCTCGGCTCAGGTGCGCAGCGCCATGGCGCAGGCGGCGCTGACGGCGGCGCGCGCTGTGGGGTATGTCGGAGCCGGCACCGTCGAATTCCTGGTCGATCCCGAGCAGAACTTCTACTTCATGGAGATGAATACGAGGCTGCAGGTCGAGCATCCGGTCACGGAGCTCATCACCGGCATTGACCTGGTCGAGTGGCAGCTGAACGTCGCACAGGGCGGGCGGCTGCCGGCGGACCGGATCGAGCCGCGGGGCGCTGCGGTCGAGGCACGCCTGTACGCCGAGGACCCGGAGCATGACTATCTGCCGAGCGTCGGGCGGATCACGCATCTGGAGTGGCCGTTGCTCGGACCGCAGCTGCGTCTGGACACCGGGGTCGAGACGGGCGATGAGGTATCGCCATTTTACGATCCCATGCTCGGTAAAGTGATCGCCTGGGGCGAGACGCGTACACGTGCCTGCGATCTGTTGCGCGAGGCTCTCGGCAAGCTCGAGATCGCCGGCGTGGCGACCAATCGCGCCCTGCTCACGAGCATCCTCGGGAACCCTGAATTCCGGCGCGGGGCAGTGGGCACCGATTTTCTCGCCGTGCGCCGGGACGAGCTCGTATTCGGCGAGCGCCACGCCTCACCCGAGGACTATCTGATGGCGGCTCTTTGGTATGCCACGGGCGAGAAGGGCGCGGATTCACTGTGGTCGAACACCTCCGGCTGGCGCCTTGGCACCCCTGCCGTCACTCACTGGCGTTTCGGCGATGTCGAGGTGCGCCTCGAAGCGCGCGCGTTGAGTTGTTACCGCGGGCGCGTATCTGGCCTAGATCATGAGTTGCGCCTCGTGCGTCGGGCGGGATCGCTGCTCGAGGTCGAGATCAGCGGCCGCATCGAATGCGCCAAAATCGTGGCAGGCGAGGCGGGGCTCGAGCTATTTCGCGCGGCGGGACATGTTTCATTGCGCGCGGCGCGCACCGAGGACGCGCTGCAGGCCATCGAACAGGCAGATTCGGGCTCGCTCGTGACTCCGCTTCCGGGAACCGTGGTCGCGGTGCACGTGACGGTCGGTGAATCGGTGAGCCGCGGCGCGCCGCTGATCACCTTGGAAGCGATGAAAATGGAACACACCGTGACCGCGCCGCATGCGGGGGTCGTCGAGCGCCTGCCATTCGCGTTGGCGGACCGAGTACCGGCCGGGTCGGTGCTGGTCGAGTTGAAGACTCAGCCCGCAGCTTGAGCCGCAGCAGCGCGCTTACTGGCCGGTTGCGGCCGCAGGCGCCGCATCGGCCAGCGGGGGCAACGTCACTTTGAAACGGGTCTCGTGTCCGAGCAGACTGGCCAGTGCGACCTTGCCTCCCGCCTCGTGCACATAGCGCCGCACCAGCGATAACCCGCTGCCGTGCGCGGGCTCGCCCGCGGCGCTATCCAGCGTGGAATAAGCGGACTTGAAGATCAGCTTGATCGCCTCCCGGTCGCGCAGCCGCGCCGCCCCTTCGCCCGTGATGACGCCGCGGGCGATTGCGGTCGCGCGCACCTGATCAGGATCCAAGCCGCCGCCATCGTCCTCGAACAGCAGTTCGAAGCTGCCGTCGGGCAGGCTTTTGAATTCCAAGCGCAAAGTGCCGTGAGGCGGCTTGCTTTTCGCTTCGCGCGCGGCGGGGGTTTCCACGCCGTGCATCACCGCGTTGCGGATGAACTGGATCGCCACGTTCTTCACGGCCGCCTGGTACTGCGCAGGGACGAGGCTCAGGCCGTGAACCTCCAGCGTCACGGTTTTTTTGTGCTCCTCGGCGACGTGCTCCGTCAGGGCACGGAGCGTGTTCTCGAGGCTTCCGGCGGGCGCCGAGCTGCTGGTGCCCGGGACGGGCGGGGGCTTGGGCGCTGAACGCTGCGCCATGAATTTCGGAGCCTGGATGATCTGGGTACCGTTCTGCGTCATGTTGGGTGCAGAGCCGGTGCCATTCGGGGAGCCCGGTGCCGGCGTCGATGCGCTGCTCAACGCTTTGAGCGTGGCGAACTGTCCATAGAGCTGGTCGAGCTTGACCGCAAGCGGCAGAAAGTCGCTGCCGGAGAGCGTGCTGCGGCTGCGCAGGTCGTGAAGAGAATCCTCGAACTGGCGCGCGGCCCATTCCAACGCCGAGAGCTTGAACGCCGCCGCGTCACGCCGCACCCGATCGACCTCGTCGAGCGCCTCCTCAAGTTTGCTGCGGAACGCATCCTGTTCGCGCGCCGGTTTCTTGAGCACCGCGTTGATTGTCTTCATGGACGCATCGGTGCGTTGTACCAATGCCGCGAACCGCGCGCCGCCTCCCTGCAGCACGCTATTTAGAATCTCGCCCTGCGTCTCGACCTGGCTGCGCAAATCCTCCAGCTCACGGGCCGCCTGCACTTCCCGGGTGATGTCGGTGACGCGCACCAACCAGAGGCGCGGCTCGCCCTCGAGCGCGTGGAATTCGAACGAATAGTGCGCCGAATCGAAACCGCCCTCGCCATTGGGCAACCTCACCTCGAGGTCCTTCAGTGGGTTGGAGTCCGGCAGACGACCCATCGCTTTGGACTCCTCGAGTAGCTGGGGGCTCTCGAGGAGGAGCGAATTTTCGAGCGGCGGCGCCGGACTCGGCGCGGGAAGGGATGATACCGCGGCATGAGCGGACAGGGTGCTTTCGCGCGGCGCCATCCCGAGCACCTGCGCAATGTGACTGCGTACGACCGCGAGCAACTTCGCCGTCACCATCGGTGCCACCAGCTTCTCGAGGCTCACGTTCGAGAAGTCCTGGCGTCTAAACAGCGTTCCGAGCGACCGCGAGACCTGCGGCTGAATCCTGTCCCTCGCGTCCAGGAGAAATAGTCCCTGGTCACTGTTTTGCAGGATCGCTTCGGTGATGCGGTTGCTCGCCTCGAGGAGCACCTGCTTCTCGCGCTCGTGTCGCTTTGCCGTGATGAACATGGTTCCAGACAGGGTGCCAAACGGGCGCCCCGCAGAGGGTGAAGGCTGTCACAGCTCCACACGATTCTTTACATATGCTGCGGCGAGTCAGTGACTACGTGACGGCAGTCACGCGGCGCGGGACGCCTGCCGCGCACCGGCTCAGGCGACCGAGGGTGCTCAAGCGTGGCGGCCGCTCACGCGTGGCGGGGCTCATGCGCAGCGCCCGCTCAAGCGACGGCGGCGACCAGGGGGCCGAGATCGGCCAGCAATTCATCGGCCGAGGCATAGCGTTCGGACAAGCGCTTTGCCATCAGCCGGTCGACCAACGCTTGCTGCAGCGCCACGCCATCGGGGAGTCGCGGCACGGGTGCGTGTGCGTGCTGTTCCATGATGTCCAGGGCGCTCTTGCCGCTGTAGGGGCGCTGCCCGGTCAGCATTTCGTAGAACATCACCCCGAGACTGTAAAGATCGGTGCGTGCGTCGACGCGCTGGCCTTGGGCCTGCTCGGGACTGATGTAATAGGGCGAGCCCAGCACCTGTCCCGCGCTGGTCGTGCCTCCGTCATCGAGCGAACGCCGAGCGAGCCCAAAATCGATGAGCACGGGCGAATTGTCCTCGCGCAGCATGACGTTCGCGGGTTTCAAATCCCGGTGCAGGATTCCGAACACGTGGATCACCCGCAGCGCCTCGGCGATGGCCCGCAGGTAGTACAGGCTCTCGTCGACGCTCATCGGATTGCGCAGACGGTCGCGCAAGTCGCCGCAGGGGATGTATTCGAGCGCGAGGTATTGGTGCTGCGGCAGGGCGCCGAAGTCATAAATCTCCGCGATCGCACGATGCGCGATGCTGGAGATGATCTCGTACTCGCGCTGAAAGCGCTCGGCATCATCAAGCTCCCGCGGCGAAGTGCCGCGGCTCATCACCTTGAGCACGACGTTGCGTCTCAACCGCGTGCTGCGAGCCAGATATACGGAGGAGAAATTGCTCGTGGCAATCTCCTTGACTATGGCGTAGCCCGGAACGTGGATCGACGGGACATCCCCGGCAGGCGCTGACAGGGCCTCCGCGGCGGTCTGCGCCGCCTGATGTCGTGCCCAAGCCTCGCCGACGGCGCTCAATAGCGCCTCGCGGCTGATGCGCGCGAGCGGCAGGTAGTCCTTAGCCCCACATTTAAGCGCTCTGACCGCTGATAGCTCACTGCCATGCTCGGCGAGTATGATGCAGTAGGTGTTCGCCTGGGCGCGCAGCATTTGAGTCAGGTGAGCAAGGCCGGTGCTGGCTTGCGCCTCGTTGCCGAAGTCGATCTGCAGGATCACCGCATCCGGCGCCCGCTCCTCGACGAAGCGCGTGAGCGATTCGGCGTCGGGTGCGGGAACGGTGGTCACCTGCGCGCTCGGCCAGTGGCTGGTGACGTGGTGGTTCAGCCATTGGAGGCGCTTGGCGTCGCCGCCCACCACCAAAAGGACTGGACCGGTCGAATCGGGCATAAACAGAGGATCTGGACCTCGATAGGATGTCCAGACTAGCCGCTGA
>Ga0182030_10005395_pt1 | contig 27142 bp, 28 predicted proteins | sample 812S3MmetaG_FD_121299 | JGI IMG/M metagenome (GOLD analysis project Ga0182030, IMG submission 121299) | Permafrost microbial communities from Stordalen Mire, Sweden - 812S3M metaG (Illumina Assembly) | ecosystem: Environmental > Terrestrial > Soil > Wetlands > Permafrost | place: Sweden...
CAGGTTGTTTCCAAGCTCCATCTTCATAATAGGCAATGAGCATGTGATCAGAGTAGTTTTTCCCGAAATGTATATTTTGGGGATCTACCTCACCTATTCTGCTTTTCTCCACTTTCCGGATTTTAATATCTAATGCAGATACACTCATAATGCCTGATTAATAATTGTAAAGATTATTTTTGTACAAAGAAACAACTTTTTTTTTGGTACTTACCACGCAACGTTATTTAATACCTATTGCATTAATGCACTTATGAATATAATTAAAACAGACATTGTTAGCGCTGAATATGATATATATTGGACAGATATTTCTTTTGCTGTCGCTGAGGCTTCTCAAAAATCCGTGCTTATTATTGTGGCAGACTGTGCAGAGACCAGCACAGAAGACTTGCAACTGCAAAAAATGCTGGAGGCCAGTAAGCTACAAAATAGCCAATTTATCATAGTAAGGCTTCTCAATGGCCAGAAAATATCATGGCATCAATTACGTGAAAAAATCAATCCGAAAATAATTTTCTTAATTGGAGTAACGCCGGCACAACTAGGAATATCAGCACTCTTCAAGCTCAATGAGCAAAATAATTTTAACGATCGTATTTGGCTACCTACCTTATCCATAATTGAATTGGAAAAAAACCAGGATATTAAGAAACAATTGTGGGTAAATGGAATGAAGCCGATATTTATAGATGGCGGCCTAATTTAATTACCAGACCTAATTTGCGACATTGTTTACAATTCACTTTTTCGAAAATCTCATTTGTCAACTATAGAAGAAATATTAAAACAACAGTGGGGTTATACTCATTTCCGGCCGCTGCAAAAGGACATTATTACTAGCGTAATTGAAGGCAGGGACACGCTGGCGCTCTTGCCTACAGGTGGTGGCAAGTCTTTGTGTTACCAGGTGCCTGCACTGATAAAGGATGGTTTTTGCTTAGTTATATCTCCGCTGATTGCATTGATGCAGGACCAGGTGAGCAGGCTGAAGCAATTAGATATTTCGGCAGCATGCATTCACTCGGGTATGCATTATAATGACGTAAGGCGCACACTTGATAATGCGCTACATGGAGCGTTTAAACTATTGTACATCTCCCCGGAGAGACTACAAACGGATATGTTCAGAGATTATGTGACAGAATTCGAAGTGAGCCTGGTAGCGGTAGATGAAGCACACTGCATTTCGCAATGGGGCCATGATTTTCGCCCGAGTTACCTGAAAATTGCTGAAGTTAGAGCAGTACTCCCGACGACACCTGTTTTAGCCCTTACCGCCTCAGCCACCCTCGACGTACAAGAGGATATAATAGAGCAACTGAAACTACACACCCCGAATATCTTCAAACAAAGCTTTGCCAGGAATAACATTTTTTATGACATTCGCTACAGCGAGAATAAAAATGCTGAGGCGTTAAATGGCGTAAATAAACATTGCAGCATTATATATTGTCGCAGTCGCAAACAAACAGAAGCTTTGGGAAAATATCTTGCTCAATCGGGATTAGAAACAGTCATATACCATGCCGGAATGGTCAAAGACAAACGTGAAGAAGCACAGAAGCTTTGGATGGAAAATAGAGTCCCTTTAATGGTGGCTACGACCGCATTCGGTATGGGCATAGATAAGCCAGACGTACGAATGGTTCTGCACTATGAAGCACCAGAGCACATGGAAGCGTACTACCAAGAGGCCGGGAGGGCCGGCAGAGACGGTAAGGAGTCTCTTGCGTTAGGGCTGTATAACAGCAGCGATATAAAGCGGTTGCATGAGAGCATAGCATTACAATATCCACCTGAAGCATACCTGAGGCAGGTTTACCAGGCAGTAGCCGAATACCTGCAAATACCAATTAGCGCTGAGCCAGACCAGTACTACCATTTTGATGTCTTTGATTTTTGCAGTAAGTTCTCCTTTCAGGCAAACAAGGCTATTCACGCCCTAAAACTGCTGGAGCGGGAGGGGCTATGGACACTTAGCGAGGCAGTATATAGCCCAGCGACTATCCAGTTCATAACTGACCGGCATACCCTGGATGATCTGGCAAAAGTGAATCCTGACCTGGGTTACGTGACTATTGGCTTATTGCGGATGTATAACACCATCTTTCATTTTCCCTCACCTGTAAGAGAGTCATCTATCGCGAAACAGTTAAAAATGAAGCAGGAAGATCTGATACCCATACTACAGCGGCTAGACCAGATGGAAATACTAAAGTACAGCAAGCCGGGAGAAGGCCCCCAAATGTTCTTTCATCATTACCGGGTAGACAGCCGATACCTGATCATAAATATGGAGCGCATCAGTATCCTAAAAAAAAGGCACGAATACCGCACCGCAGCTATGATAGTCTTCCTGGAAAATAAAATTGTATGCAGGGAACGTATGCTCTTGTCTTACTTTGGAGAAAAGCCTGTAAAAGATTGCGGACATTGTGACGTCTGCAGGGACAAGCTGGTTCTGAAAATCGATTCAAGGGAGCTAAGGGTTGAACTATTAAAAAAAATTAAAGAGAAAAAAAGTATAACAATAAAAGAACTTGTAGCAATATACCCTACGCAAATGAGGAGCGAAGTGGTAGAATTGGTAAGGGTTATGATAGACGAGCGTGAGGTAAGATTGGAAAATGATTCGCTCCAGACTAAGTAGCACCTCCTACCCCACATACGCCGCCTTTGCCATAGCGGTTGATTCAACTACAATGTGTATTTTTTCATCCAGTTTTGCCACAGCTTGTTCCAGCATCAGCAGGTACTGTTTGGGGTCCTGATACCCATCTTCTTTGATTATATTCATTAACCCCATAATAGTAGTTACGGGCCCCCTGAACTCATGCGATTGAATAAATGCTATCTCCAGAAGTGAAGTGTTTTGCAGAGCTATCTGCCCCATTTTTTCATTAAGCAGTTTATAGGTCAGATCCAGTTCCATAAGATATATGGCTTGCTTGGCGAGTATTTCCAGGAGTTGTTTTTTACTTTCAGGCATGTCTTTTGGCCTTACATCCATTACGCAAAGTGTTCCAATATTATTGCCATCGTGGGTTGACAATGAGGCTCCGGCGTAGAAGCGCACATTCGGTGCATTGTTAACGAATGGATTCATATCAAACCGCTCGTCATTTTGCGCATCATTTACCACCATAGCGTTATCTTGCATTATTGTATGCGTACAAAATGAAATGTTGCGTGGCATACACTGTATATCAAATCCTCGGTTTACCTTAAACCACTGGTCATTTTCATCAATAAGGGTTATGAAGGCGGCGGGTGTTTCATAAATGTCGGCAGCTAGTTGCAGTAGCCCGTTAAAGTTTGTGTTCAGGTCAAAATCAAATTTTTCAAACCTTTTTACGGCATTTATCCGTTCCGTCTCACTCCTTCCCATAATATTTTTGATCGTTACTAATATTTACGATAAATCTTCCGTTATGGTTTTTTACTTTTGAAGCTTCATGCCAGATAAGATACGTTTTTCAATTGTAGGCTATGGCAAAATAGGCCGCAGACATGCCGAACACATCATATACAACCCGGATACTACACTGGTATCTATATGTGATACCAATAGCGCCTATCTTAGCCATATACCTGAGGAAGTTTCCTTTTTTACCAGCCTTGAAGAAATGCTGGAAGAAACAGAAGCCGATGTGCTTTGCGTTTGTACGCCCAATTACCTGCACGAACGGCATACTATACTTGGGCTTAATGCAGGCATGCATACTGTAGTAGAAAAGCCTATGGCCATTAGCGTGGAAGAATGTACAAGGATGATTGCCGCCGCCGAAAAAACCGGTAAAACAATTTTCGCGGTGAAACAGAACCGCTACAACCCTCCCGTCCAGGAAGTCAAGAAGCTCATGGCCAATAATGAGTTGGGGAACATCTATATGATGCAGGTAAACTGTTTCTGGAACAGGGGTGATATTTACTATGCTGGCAGCGACTGGCGCGGGAAAAAAGATAAAGACGGTGGATGCTTATTTACACAGTTCAGCCATTTTGTGGACATATTGTATTATTTAAATGGCCCCATAACAAGCGCTTTAGGTCGTACATACAATTATGCCCACGAGCATAATACAGAAGTGGAAGATACTGGTAGTTTTGTGATGAAAGCAGCCAATAACGCCATTATCAACTTTAATTTTACTACCTGCGCCTATGAACGGAATATGGAAGGCTCCATCACCATATTTGCAGAAAAAGGAACGGTAAAGATAGGCGGCCAATACCTCAACACAATCGAATACCAGAAACTGGCCACCGCGACCCTGCCCCATATAAATATTTCCGCCAAAGCAAATGACTACGGCCTCTACCAGGGCTCTATGAGCAACCACGATAAAGTAATACAGAATGTAGTAGACGTGCTATACCATAACCACCCTGTAATGACAAGTGCAGAGGAAGGAAGGGAGGTCGTGCGAATAATAGAGCAAATGTATAAAGGGGCAGAAACGGTATAGAAACTGTTTAGAAAAAAAATAAACCGCAATCCAAGATATCCTTACATTAGCTCAATAAAAGAGATAAAAAAATTATTATGAAAAAATTAATTGTATTCGGCGTATTCGCCTCCTGTATTGCAGCTACGTCCTTCGCGCAGGATGCGCCTCCACCGGCTGGCAAAAAAGTCGTTAAAAAGGAAAATAAAATGGATAAAAAATCTGACAAGGCGAAACCAGATAAGGCAGAAAAAAAACAAGGCAAAGCGGACAAGAAAGACGCCAAAGGAAAGTAATTTTACTATTCTGCAAAGTCAATAAGGGGACAGCCAAATTGACGTAATTGATATTTTAATGTTTTCCGGTTTATCATGCAAGCCAGGACAAAAGTAATTGTTGCTCTAAATGAGAATGAGAAGGATTTCCTGCTCTTAATTTATAAAAAGCGCAGGAGGTTTTTGGCTACAGTTTATATCGGATTGCTCGTTGTTGTGATTTTTATTTCTCCCGTTGGAACTGATTACAGGCGTTTGGAACAGCAGAAAATCGAACTAAAGAACGAAGTTCCTTTTGGTTTTTGGTTTGGACTGTTGATGAAAAATATTGTATTTCCAGGATCCATAATCACCATTTCATTCATCTTTTTTTATTTGAAAGCGGTTTTGCCATATAAGCGAGATGCAAATTCAGGAGTTAAAGAAAAGATAGCCTATACAATTACCAGCAAAGAATATTTTCCACTGACAAATCAATATTATGTAACCTTTGACGACCCGAATTATCTGCACCACGAAACAGATCAGGATACATGGGACAGATCTTATGAAGGAGGTTATTTTTATATTTACCGTACCATAAAATCGAAGTTTGTATTTGAAGATAACGAACGGTACACTCTTATATAACAACATCTGGCTACTTCCAGGCTGTTCAAAATGGAGCAGCTTTTTATTGCCGGGTATAAATATATGCCCACCAGATCAATAAAAATTGTAAAGGAAACCGTATCAATGCTACCCATAAATAGGGATTGGATTTTTGCCAGTAATTTATTGACATTTGGATGTTGGCGGGGAATATAGCTATGAGTAAAAAGATCAGGAGCCACGCCCCGGCATGTCTTGTGGCCACTGGCAATAGTAATAACGCAACTAGCACTTCGCATATGCCGCTAATATAAACCAGTGCAAGTGGATAAGGCAGCCGTGGAGGCATAATCTTCAGATAAAATCGCGGGCTGATAAAATGATTGGTCCGGCAATGATATAGACTAGTACCATTAAATAAAGCAGCATGTTTTTCATTGGCGTTGAAATTGTACGGTCCACCTAAAAGTATAAAAGACCACTCTAATGAGCAGTCTTTTGTTTTATTGTTCCTCTATACACCTTTTCTACCTTCTTCCGTGGTACCCACCATGGCCATAGCCGCCTCTGTACCCACCTCTATATCCTCCACCGCGGTAGTAACCACGTCCGTAACCGCCGTGACCATAATAGCCCCCATAAGCATACCTTGGGCCGACTTCAACACCAGGACCATAATAGCCTGGACCATACCCTGGGCCATAATATCCTCCACCGACAACTACAGGCGGAACAGGTACGCCAAATCTAACACCCGGAACTGGAATACCAAACCTGCCCGGATGGCCGTACCAGCCGTGCCTGCCACCTCTCCATGGCCCGGCATCTGCTGATGCACTGATGCCTGCTGATAATACAATTATTAATAACGCGCTTGCAATGATTCTAAGTTTCATAATCTATGTTTTTTGCTTTATAGTATAGATACAATTTGCTTGCCAAAGTTTAAGCTAAAAACAAAAAATGCTCTTTTATGCTGTTTTTAACAATTTTATATAACTGTGATCCGGTAGGTATTTACAAACTGGTTGGATGTGATGATGATAAAGCATTGCTGCATGCTAAACATTCAACATTTGCCTGATTCACTTGTCTATTAGTGGCCGGTTGTCTTCTTATTCTGGTTTATAGGATATTGAAATTGCCAGATGAAATGGGTGAATCAATAGACGAAGCCGAACAATCAGTGAATGAAACCGAATAGTTTTTGAAAAAATTCCATAATTTGCACAGCCTATTGTTAACCTGCTACTAACCCCCTAGTATCGTGATGCTAAATAAGAAAGTGCCTCTTTACTCCCTGGTACTGTCCACTATTTTGGGCATGTTTATTACCTTTTTGTATGTAAACAATAAAAGTAAAAATGAGAGCACTACTGATACTGCTGATGATACTGCTGCCGCCAAAACCTCACAGAGCGTCGTTAACATACAACATTTAAAAGGCTACAAATATATTAGCCCTATTGTATTTGCCGAGCCAGTTAATGAGTCGGACAAGTATGCGCAATTAAAAAGCGAAATTGCGAATTTCATTGACAAAGAAAAAACCGGGGGCGCGGTAAGCTCAGTGTCGGTGTACGTAAAAGATTTTACAGGTGGCGATTGGCTGGCCATCGATCCGGCCGAGCGCTATTTTCCCGGCTCGCTTCTTAAAGTGGGTGTATTGATGACTTTCCTGCGCATGGCAGAAACAAACCATAATTTAATGACTACTGAAGTGGAATACCATGTGAATAAAGGGTTTATATTCCCGGCGGAGCACTATAAAGCTAAAACAGCAGAAGAGGGACATAAATACAAGATCCTGGATCTTGTAGATTATATGATCAAATACTCTGACAATGGGGCCACAGTATTTCTTGAAAATATGATGGACACTACTGTTTTCAAAAATGAATTTGCTGATCTTGGAATCACCGAACCCCAATTTAATAATCCTAACTACACGTTGAACGTGAAGGAGTATTCAAATATGTTCAAGGCTTTATACAGTGCAGGCTATCTGAAAAGAAGAGCATCAGACAGCGCGTTGTCTTTGCTGACTCAGACTGTATTCAGAGAAGGATTAGTCAAAGAACTGCCTGCTTCCAGGATTGTGGCTCACAAATTTGGCGAAGCTGGAAATGATCAAATTCACGAACTGCATGAGTCTGGCATAATTTACCTGGATAATAACCCGTACATGATCACTGTAATGTCGCGGGGCACTGATTGGAACACGCTTTCCGGCATACTTGGCCATATCTCTAAAATCGTCTATGATAAAATGGCCGGCACTACGGACGGTAATGCTACCTATCACACTGCCGCATTACAGTGACGAAATGAAATAAAAAACCATATTTTTAATTATTGAGTTTTCCCGTTTTTTTTAAATCCATCCTTATTGATATATGGACTTGCACTAAAAATTAACTGAAATTATTTCGCAAAATAATTGAAATTGCATCTGCTCGTAGGAATGCATGCTATGGATAAACAAATGACAACTACTAGAATTAAAGCAGGCATTATAGGGGGAGCCGGCTACACAGGCGGGGAGATGCTTCGTGTCTTGTTACAGCATCCTCAGGTGGATATTGCTTTTGTGCATAGCAGGAGCAATGCCGGACAGCTCCTAACTCATGTGCACGGAGACCTTACCGGCGATACTGATCTTCATTTTACCAGTGAGCTAAACACCGGCGATATTGATGTGTTGTTTCTATGTGTAGGACACAACGAAGCAAAGACCTTCCTGGATGCAAATGGGATAAATGACAAAGTGAAAGTCATTGATCTCTCCCAGGATTTCAGGATGGCAGATAATGCCAATTTTAAAGAACGAAAATTTGTGTACGGTTTGCCCGAATACAACCGCCAGCTGATAAAAAAGGCTAATAACATTGCCAATCCGGGTTGTTTTGCCACGGCTATCCAGTTAGGCTTATTACCCTTGGCTCACGCTGGCTGGCTTAGCGAGGTGCATTGCACGGGCATTACCGGCTCTACAGGAGCTGGACAGAAGCTTCAGCCTACCTCGCATTTCTCGTGGCGCGCAAATAACATACAGGCTTACAAATCGCTCACACATCAGCATCTGAACGAGATAATGCAAACGATCAGCAGCCTGCAGCCAAAACATAAACCGCTAAATTTTATACCGTGGCGCGGAGATTTTACAAGGGGTATTTATGTGACTTCATATACTAAAAGCAAGCTCAGTATTGACGAGGCATACGAACTATACGACAGTTATTATGCTGCTCATGACTTCACCCATGCAAGCAGGGAAATGATAGATATGAAACAGGTGGTGAATACAAATAAATGCCTGATTCATCTGGAGAAAACCGGCGATCAACTGATCATTCATTCCACGATAGACAATCTGCTGAAAGGTGCGTCGGGCCAGGCAGTCCAGAATATGAATATTATGTTCGGATTACCGGAAACTATCGGCTTGAAATTTAAATCACTCTCATTCTAATCATCAGGCCATGAACTTATTTGATGTTTACCCGCTCTATGATATTACCATTGTTAAAGGGCAGGGCTCCTATATCTGGGACGATAAAAATAATAAATACCTTGACTTTTATGGCGGGCATGCGGTAATTTCTATCGGACACACGCATCCGCATTATGTGCATCGCCTTACAGAACAACTGGGAAAGATAGGGTTTTACTCCAACTCCATTAAGATACCGCAGCAAGCAGAACTTGCAGACAAGCTAGGTGGAATATGTGGTAAGAATGATTACCAGCTCTTTCTGTGCAACTCAGGTGCAGAAGCTAACGAGAATGCACTTAAGCTCGCCTCTTTTCATTCTGGCAGAGATAAAGTGATTGCTTTCTCCAAATCCTTTCATGGCAGGACCTCTCTTGCTGTTGCAGCTACTGATAATCCTGCTATTGTGGCTCCCGTAAATAAGACTAATCATGTAGCATTTCTGCCGTTCAATGATATTGCTGCATTGCAGGCCTATTTCGCAGATCATGGAGCAGAAGTAGCTGGGGTGATCACAGAAGGCATCCAGGGCGTCGGTGGCATTAATATAGCCACCAGCGCTTTTTTACAGGAAATCAGAAAACTATGTAGCGAGCATGGAGCAGTCTATATTGCTGACAGCGTGCAATGTGGCTGTGGCCGTAGCGGCAGGTTTTTCTCTCATGACTATTCCGGTGCAGACGCAGATATTTATACAATGGCTAAGGGTATGGGCAATGGTTTCCCGGTAGCCGGAATCATTATTTCGCCGCACATATCTGCCAGTTACGGATTATTGGGTACCACGTTTGGTGGCAACCACCTGGCGTGTGCCGCGGCGCTTGCAGTACTGGAGGTAATTGAAAAAGATAACCTGATGCAGCACGCACTGGAAACAGGTAATTATATTATGCAGGAGTTAAAAGGAATACCAGAGCTTGGCAATGTAAGAGGATGCGGGCTGATGATAGGATTTGACGTGCCTGAACAATATAAAGACCTTAAGAGAAATCTGTTATGGAAACACAGGATATTCACCGGGGAAGCGAAGCCAAACGTTATACGGCTCCTACCTGCACTAAATATTGGTATTAGAGAAGCGGATATGCTAGTCAATGCCATAAAGGAAGAAATTAACCATTAATCATTGAACATTAGTGCAACTTTCCATAATAAAAATAGGTGGCAATATTATTGATGATCCTACCAAACTGGCATCTTTCCTGGCGACTTTCACTACAATGAATGGGCCTAAGATTTTGGTGCATGGTGGTGGCAAAATAGCTACTGATATCGGCCGCCAGTTAGGTATCGAACCAAAGTATGTGGACGGCAGGCGCATTACTGATGGCGCAACCCTGCACCTGGTAACTATGGTTTATGGCGGCCTGATAAACAAGCAGGTTACAGCGCAGCTGCAGGCTTTGGGCTGCAATGCCATAGGCTTAACAGGAGCCGACGCCTCTATAATCCCCGCGCAAAAACGACCGGTAAAAGAAATTGATTTTGGTTTTGTTGGAGATGTGGACAGCAAAGACATTAATACCTCCGTACTAAAAATAATGCTGGACGCCGGGCTAACTCCCGTAATCGCGCCCCTCACTCATGACCGCAATGGTCAGATTCTGAATACCAATGCAGACACTATAGCCCAGGAGGTTGCAAAAGCATTGTCTGTCTTGTTTGAAGTTCAGCTCATTTACTGCTTTGAAAAGAAAGGTGTTTTAGCTGATCCGGCAGATGAGGGATCTGTGATCCCAAAAATTACTGCCGAAGAATTTGATCGCCTCAAAGCCCAGGGTATTGTTTCGGGGGGCATGGTGCCCAAGCTGCAAAATGCGTTGGCTGCTGTGAGCAGCGGTGTAAAAAAAGTGGTTATTGGCGATGCAGCCGAGCTGGCAGATATTATGCTTGGAAAAGCAGGGACTTCCATTGTACAATAGTAATGCAACAATTACCCGTCTGACAATGAATAGATCATTTCCATTGCTTTTATAAAAGTATATTCCGGATTTTCAGATTGCCAGATTGCTCCCAGCATTGCGACGCCATCAAACCCATATCTGTGCAGGGTTTCAATCTGTTTTATTCCTACTCCGCCCAAACCGACAATAGATGGACAATATCTATTTTGGCTAATGAAGCTTTGCTTCACTTCCCTTGCGACGCTAAGATCAATACCTGCCTTGTAATTGGTTTTTGAAATGCTGTCAAATACCGGGCTAATAAAAACATACCCATAAGAAAATACATTGTCCTGCACTTCCTTCCACGAATGAAACGATGTGGAAACAGAGGATGGTGCAACTTCTTTTATTTGCTGCCAGGTATTTGCGTCATTCCTTGAAGAACTATTTAAATGCACCCCACCAAGTTTGAATTCATCGAATAGTTTGAAGCTTCCATGAATGGAAATACGTGGATGGTATTTGCTGTCAATTTCAATTAAATAGTCGCGATATTGTGCTATAGAAAATAGTGATTTTCTCAAATGTAGCCGCAGCAGGCCATTTTCAAAGAAATGATTTATGCTTTTTGTTTCTCCGGTTGCAGTCACCTCTGGAGTGATGATAATTAGTTGCATTGGCATATATTAGTAACACAATTTACGATACCCGTTTCATCGTTGATCCACCCACGTCAGCTATCTTATTCGCATTAAAAAAGCTGCCGGGAAACCGGCAGCCCATTATTAAACATTATTTTCATTATTTATTATTCGTATCCTGGCTTGTGGTCTGGCGCTTAGGAACACCAGGAACCGATTTGACACCTTTTAAAGCCTTTGGAGTTATTCTACCTATCTGCATACTACTTGGTTTACCATAGGCGGCAGCATTGAAATATTTTCCCTTGTCCGAACCAACCTTATCTTTTTCCACAACAAGAGGATGAGCAACTGCAAAAGCATCATGACGCACACCTGTTACCTGCCAGCTAACTTTCACATTCGGTTCGCTTGTTTTTATTTCAAACTTATTACCGGTTAATTCTTTTGATATGATTGCCTGGGCAAAAGTTCCGATCACTGTAAGCTGATAGCGGAAATCTTTGTTAAGCGCTTCCATGTAACCAGGAAAAGAAACGACTGCCACGCCACTTGCATCGGTAGTTACGTTGCCGGTATATATATCCATCATTTCATTAGATTCCACGCATGAATGATAGAGATATTTATTTTCTGGATCAAGAGGATGGTCTATTTTAAATGATTTGGTACCGGCAGTAATAGTTCCTGTAACGTCCAGGTCGCCCTGGAATTCACCTGCGAAATCATTAATAACACCAGAACCATCGGTAGAGCCGTAAACACCATAGTTATCATTTGCACCAACCCCGACTACGATCCCATTTGCAAAACCTAAAACGCCTATAGATGCCGCACCATCACTGAATGACTGGCCTTGCACGCCTGTGGGGCCACCAGCAGGATCTTCAGATTGTGCTACTCCTGAAATACCTAATGAACCACCTATACCACCAACACCCAAGCCCGATGAAGTAAAAAGAGACGGCTCAGCTGTACCAATGATAGCAATAGCACTGGCAGATGTACCTGTACCAGTGTATGAACCACTCAATACCCCGTTTGCAGGAGGTGTACCGCTCGAAATAACGAAATTACCAGCCATAGTGTCTGTAGCTGATTCTGCATCAAAAGTAGCGATAGGAGCAATTGTTCCTAGCCCTACCTGGCCACCGGGTGTATTATACATTCCTGAGTTACCAATAGCTGTACCCGGTATATTGGTAAATTTGGCAATATAGTTAATGTTACCAGTGCTGGTAATAGACGATACAGGATTTACAGTAACATGTGTTACACGTCCATATGCATCAGTTGTTATTTCGGGAATTCCAGTAGGCGATCCATAAACGCCGGCTGTACCTACTGTAGGCATGCTCACTGTCCCTGTGGTAGTTATGGTACCACCGGATAAACCAGCGCCTGCTGTTACTGATGTCACAGTACCGCTTCCGGCTACTGTTATCGGTGTGTTTGTTACGGCTGTTACGCGGCCATATACATCGGTTGTAAATACCGGTACCATAGTACCTGATCCATAAATGCCTGGTGTGCCGGCAGTTCCCAAACTCAAAGAACCTGAACTAGTAATAGGTCCACCAGCCAATCCTGGGCCAGCAGATACCGAGGTTACTGTGCCCGCACCTGCTGTGATAAGTGTATTGGTAACAGCAGTTACCCTGCCTTGCGCATCTGTGGTGATCATAGGTACAGTTGTGGCGGAGCCATATGTTCCCGCTACTCCTTCATTTGGTAAGCTGATAGTTCCTGTACTGGTAATGGTACCTCCGTTGAGGCCAGTACCGGCAGTTACCGAGGTAACCCCGGTAGCAGGTGCATTAGCTGCATATAACGCATAAGGCACAGCTAATAGCTGTGCGGTCCCTGCAGGGGAATAATCAGCAGCACCCATAGGATCTATTTCTACCTGTAAATATTTTGCTCCGCTGCCCCAGGCGACAGTGTTGAATAAGGGCGAAGTAGATATGGGAGTGCCACTTCCTATTGCCAAAGTGTACAAGCCATATTGGTTAGTTGTAGTACTCTGCGTTTCGCAATAATCTACTGCTCCGGTAGATGTTCCTTCATGTATAGTAAGGCGCAAACTAATAACAGTACTCGCAATGGGACTGCCCGTGGCAGTTCGGGCTATACCCTGGTAGTTGAGCAGGTTTGGCACCTGGGCCCATGCTGTTAGCCCCAACGATAGAAATAATACAATTGATAATAATACTTTTTTCATAAAGGTAAATTTGACTTTTGAGTTAAGATTAGCTGAGTAAGAGATTTAGTTAAGTTTTTCAATTTTGTAGGTAATACTTTCTGATCCTGTATTACCAGCGTTAGTGGTTATTTCAAGCATGTATGACGCATCCGCCAAATCTGAAACATTGATTTGCGCAGATGTTTTACCAGGTTGCACGGCAGTATTGCCGCCTTTGACTGTTTGACCAGCTACATCTATCAGCTTATAGCTGAGTGTACCCTGTGTGCTTGATGTGTATTGTATGTTTACAACAGAAGACGCAGGGTTAGGATACACTTGCAATTGATTTGCCAACAAGGTGTTATTATGCACTACATCGTTTAAGTAGTCGGCCGGCTGTAATAGGCCTTGAGTCAAATATACGTTAGTGTTGATCGAGTCATGAAAGGTTTCGACCATGGTCATTTCACCTACCGACCAGTCAAATTCATCAGTGCCGATAATAGCAGTACCACCGGCTGAATTGCAGATACTCGGGCCAATGCCTTGAGCGTGAATAACAGTTGTTGCAGCTATGGCGAGTAAAATGAGTAAAACAGATCGTTTCATATAGTGTGTTTAATTAGTAAAAGACAATCTTTTTTCGGTTGAAAACAAATTTATGACTAAAAGTAAACAAAATAAAAAAGAATTTCAAAAAACCCCATTTATTAACCGAAAAGTAATATTTTTTCAGCAATACCTGAAATGTGCCAAAAACTTAAAAGACTGAAGGCTTTATCTTTGTAAGAGTACAATGTTATAAATAGATATTAAATCCAAAACCATGAAAGCAGTCACCACTATTATCTTTTTAGTGATTTCCAACACATTCATGACTTGTGCCTGGTACGGCCATCTAAAGTTTAAAGACCTGTCATGGGGCAAAAACCTCGGACTGTTTTCTATAATCCTTATTAGCTGGGGGCTGGCATTTTTTGAATACTTATTCCAGGTACCTGCTAATCGCATAGGCTTTAAAGAAGATGGCGGCCCGTTCTCATTAGTCCAGCTCAAAACGATACAGGAAGCCATTACATTGGTAATTTTTATGCTTTTCTCCATGGTCGTTTTTAAACAGCGGTTTGAATGGAATCATATAGTGGGTTTTTGCCTTATAGTAATTGCAGTATTTGTCATTTTTAAAAAATGGTGATTTTCCTATATTTTCAAGTTTGTTCCTAAGAAATGCTAGCAAATTAATGTCCAATTGGCCGATTAGCCTCTTAAAACCTAACAAAACTTATCTAAACTTAACTAAACTTAACCTTTTGAGTGGGAAGTAATTTGGACCTCCTCCTCCCCACTTTTCCTTAATGTTTCTGAATTGGATAATCCTGGTTTAGTTTACACCCTGACTTTTCCGTATATTTTTTAAAAGTGAAACTTTTTTCCAAGAGCTCCGCCAATTTAGTAATTTGGCGATTTGACAGTTTATTTACGGTTTGCATATTATTTGGTTTGCGTAGGTGTAAATGTCTGCATTTCTAATTTAATATAGGTGTTGCTACGGGTAGGAAAATTTTTCACTGGTAGTCAGATTACAATAGTTTGTACTGTTGTTTTTGCATGAGACTTTTTATTGCACTAATTTTCCCGGCGCGAAGCACATAGGAGCATAAATTACCAAATGAGCGAACCACGAGACAATAATCCTTCTTTCAAAAATACCCTGATTACAGCCCGTATAGAGATCGGGCTGCTCTTTATATTGTACCTGTTTATACTACCGAGGGTATATATGGATTACGATATGGGCTTTTGGAAACAATGGGCATTATATATTCATCACTACGGCCTGACCAATACTTATTCCGCGGGCTCTCCCATCAATTATTTCCCCGTTTATGTGTATGGTCTGTATATCTACGACCTGCTACAGGGCACTGACGCCAATATCATCCATTATATAAACAATATTAAGATACTGATCCTAAGTTTCGATTTTCTTCCCCTGATAGTACTCTGCTGTTTCCGGCAAAAGATATTATCATTTAAGATCCCTTATCTGTTCCTTTTGATCAATATTGCTTACGTTTTCAACTCCATGATCTGGGGGCAGATAGACAGCATATACACCAACCTCGCTTTCCTCGCTATTGTTACAGCCGTTTTTTACCCGGTTGCGGGTGTATTGCTCTATCTGTTAGCGCTTAATACCAAGCCCCAGGCAATAGAGTTCTTACCCGCCATGGGTATTATGTTATTGTACAGCATAAGAAGGTATAAAACCATGTTGCTGGCCATAACAGTTTCGGTGATTTTACAAGTGTTATTGCTGCTGCCCTTCCTGAGTGGTGGTGCTGGTAGATTGTTGACCTTGGCGTACAATAGCGTCGGCCTTTATCACAACCTGTCTATTTGCGCATTTAATATCTGGTACTTAATTACCCGTGGGAATCCTTATTTTATTAACGATACCGACACTTATTTGCTGATCTCCTACCGGGTTACAGGGTTTATTTTGTTTGTATTATCTGGAACGTTAGTCACGCTCCCCTTGCTAAAAAGGATTTGGCAATTGCGCAAAGGCAATTTGCCTTTTAATGAACCCACATACCAGATGTTGTTCCTATCCACAGGGCTACTCAGCTTGTATTTTTTCTACTTCAATAGCCAGATGCATGAACGCTATGCCAATCCGATAATCATATTTTTCTTCTTTTACGGAGTACTATCAAAAAATTACAAACTATACATTCTCGCTTCCATCCCCTACCTCCTGAGCCTTGATAAATGCTTTTCCTACCCCGACGGGTATCTCCCTATTGTACATTACAAGTTCATTTATGCTTCTAAAATAATAGCGATATGGTACACTGTCACAGTTGTTTATGGCAGCTGTTTGTTTTATAGGTTAGTAAAGCTGCAAGTTTAATTATTTATTAAACCCAAGATATGGCCTTCGTTATACGTCTATATAAGTAGTCAGTTTAAATAGGTATTAAATGGGCTGCATTTCTGGTTCGCAAACATGATCATACGTTGCAAAAATACTACCTTTGTATTACGTATAGTTAAGTAGGTACTTTAATAACCACATCCATGAAACAGGCAAAAATTACCCTTTTCGTTTCCCTGCTTTTTATTTGCAATACCAGCCAGGCGCAAATCTGGGTAACCGTTGGTAGTCCTGGTTTTTCGGCGGGAACAACGGATTATGATTGCATTGCCATAAATGGAAGTGGTATTCCCTACGTAGCTTACCAGGATCTTGCCAATAGCTCTAAAGCTACAGTAATGACTTATGTTGACAGCAACTGGATTCCCGTGGGCACCCCTGCGTTTTCAACTTCCGGGGCAGATTATGTGAACATGGCCCTGGATAATAGTGGTACGCCCTACGTGGTTTACGAGGATATTGGGGATAGCTTAAAAGCTACCGTAATGAAATACAATGGGAGCGATTGGGTTACTGTAGGCAATGCAGGCTTTTCTGCAGGAGTGGTGAACTATACTACTATAGCCATAGATGGCAGTGGTACGCCTTATGTGGTTTACAAAGACCTCAGTAATGGCAGTAAGGCTACAGTTATGAAATATAATGGCACAGCCTGGGTAGGTGTTGACAATCCCGGGTTCTCCGCAGCGGCGGCCAATGCCACGTCAATAGCTATAGATCCCGGTGGTACGCCCTATGTGGTTTACCAGGACGTTGGCAATGGCAGTAAGGCTACGGTAATGAGTTTCAATGGCACCAGTTGGGGAAACGTAGGTGCCGCGGGCCTCTCAGCAGGAATAGCTAAAAATACATCGATAGCAATAGACAAAAGCGGCACTCCATACGTTGCTTATGTGGACGTGGATTATGCAAGCACCGCTACGGTAATGCAATTCAATGGTACGATTTGGGCGGCGATGGGCGGCGCGGGCTTCTCTCCCAATACCGTTTCCTATATTTCGCTGGCATTGGCAGGTGTTGACTCTCCATACGTAGTCTTCTCAGACGGGGGCAGCACCGATAAGGCCACGGTAATGGCGTACTCAGGCGGCAGCTGGGGAAACGTATGCAACACTGATTTCTCAGCGGGAGAAGCCATAAATACCTGGATAGCCATAGATGGAAACGGTGTGCCTTATGTGGTTTATGAAGATGTTACCAATGCGGGTAAAGCTACTGTAATGACCCCGGGGCAATCATCATTGGTAAAAAATATGGGGAACCCAATAGTTGCTACTTTGTCTGTTTCTCCCAATCCCAATCAGGGCACCTTCACACTCCTACTCTCCTCCAAAGCAAATGAACCCGCACGAGTTACAATCACCAACATCCTCGGCGAAAAAATAAAAGAATGCTTGATTCCCACAAACAACGAAGCAATGATACAATTAGATGCTGCCCCGGGCATATACTTCTTAACCGCTGTTACTGACGAGAGTATTCAAAATACAAAAGTGGTGGTGAGATAATTCATGATCACTTCATGATGATCTTGTCTAAACTCTCCTGTGCCAAAGGATGGTAGTTCATCCTATATTTTTTATAGATCGCTTTAGCCATTTCTTTACCCTTTGCTGTCTTCATCATGGTACTGTATAGCGGCTCCAGGAATTTTCTGCGGCCTACGCTGCTCAGAAATTTATCCATTGCCGGGTATGCCTTTGTGTATTGGGCTTTTACTGACATAATGAACCACAGATCAGCAATTTCACTGTTACCTGTATTCGTAAAATGGAAATCGTCATCCAGTCTTTCCATATCAGTGACCCGCATCACTACAGGCATTTTACGGAGAAACTGCAGCCATTCATGGGTTGTCCAGTTTTTAGTATCCAAGTACTTAGGCGGGGTTCCGTTAAAAAACCTGCCACGCTCGGCGTCAACTTTTGCAAAGCGCTCCTGCCCTGCTTTCGGGCAGTTATACGGAATACCAGGGCCATATACCCATGCTTTGATGTTCAGGTCGTGCGCCAATACGGTATCACCCTGTATGAGGTTGCTGTCAAGATACGCCAGAAATTGCTGTGTGGTAATGCTCTTAAATGCATGTGAGGCAAAATACTTTGCGAGAAATTTATCAAACCGTTCCCTGCCCGCTTTGATCTCTATCAGTTTTAAAAAGTGAGATCCTTTTTCATAAGGAATGTCGGTCATTCCATCATCAGGGTCGCGGCCTTTCAGGTTCAGGTACAGCCATGTATCCCTGCTTTTTGGACCCAGTTCATCCACATTTTCCACAAGGTCCTGGTAGCCCAGTTCCCACAGCATGTCAGAGTAGCTTTTCCCCATCATCTGTTCCATGATGCGCCGCTCAAAATAATCAGTAAATCCTTCGTTCAGCCAAAAGTCGTTCCAGGTGGCATTAGTGACGAGGTTACCACTCCAGCTATGGGCCAACTCATGGGCTATAAGGCTTACCAGTGAGCGGTCACCGGCTATTATCGTAGGTGTGCTGAAAGTGAGCTTTGGGTTTTCCATCCCGCCTATCGGAAATCCCGGCGGCAGTATCAGCACATCATACCGGCCCCAGCGGTAAGGCCCGTAAAGCTTCTCAGCTGTATTTACCATATCCCCTATATCTGCCAGTTCCCAGCTTGCCTTATCTATCATTCCCGGCTCGGCATACACCCCTGTGCGGGTGTCTACGCCTTTAAAGGTTATATCGCCAACAGCTAAGGCCATTAAGTACGCAGGTATGGGCATATCCATTTTAAAATGATAAACGCCACTATCGTTTACTGCCTGGGGGTTTTCGGCACTCATCAAAGCCAGCAGCTTTTTGGGAACGCTGACACGGGCATCATAGGTAAACCGTATGCCTGGCCCATCTGCACAAGGTATCCACGAACGGGCGTAGATCGATTCAGACTGTGTATAAAGAAATGGATGCGTCTTATCATGTGTTTGCTGGGGTGATAGCCACTGCAACGCTTTTGCATCAGTCCCTGTCCGGTAACAAATTTTTACTGCCGTACTTTTCTCATCAATGGGAATATGGAGCGCGCTGCCTAGAAACTTTACAGGCGCCGATAGGGAATGGGCAACCCGTTTGCCATCGACCATTACGCTATCGATAGTGAGATCATAAGTGTCCAGCTTCAGTTCTTTTACTTTGTCTTTGTTTTTGATGGTCCAGGTAGCGCATCCGCTGATTTGCTTCTTTTCCATGTCCACTTTTATGTCCAGGTCCAGGTGCTCCATTCCTACGCTATCAGCATTGGAAAGGGTATGTACGTCTTTCCCATCCATTGAGTCAATACCATTCATCATCATATTTTTTTTTGGCGTTTGGCTATTCTGGCATGCAGAAAACGATAAAAGAACAATAAGTATAAGTGCACAATTTTTTAGCATAAAACAAATCAGTTAATTCAAAAATCAAAAATAGTTGAAATCATCAAGGCAAAAAGAACTTTATAAGTATTACTCCTCTTCTGTTTTGATTAGTTCAGTCCAACTGGTATCGGCATAGCTGGTCCAAACAAGCCATAAAAGCAGGCAGGATAATACCATAAAAACAAGTTTAAGCCATAATAAATGCAATGCAAAGTAATGACCGAAGCCGAGTGAAGCCGGGATTAACATGGACAAAAACGACTTCAGTATGCGGCCGCCGCCCTGCTTCATTTGCTCTGCCGTGGAAAAAGGTAAATGCCTGTAACTAATGCGGGCCATACACGAAACAAAGAGGGTGACATTCACAAAAGCAAGAATAATGTCCCATATAGCCGACGCCCCCCATATATACACAACAAAAATAGAAATGAGCAAAAAGAACGGAAGGAAGTACTTTACCATTATTGCTTTGAAAGCCCCTGTCATTACCCTGCCGGGTATGGCTATCGGTGTGGAGTAGTACACCCATGCTGCCTTATATTGATCGGACATGGTGAGGTAATTCAATGCGGTTACCATTACAAAGGATGTCATGTACAACAGTAAAAGATACCGCGGATGGTCTGAAAGGTGATGAACCGCGTCACTTACAGAAGCATTGTTTTGAGTAAGAATGTAGAAGAAATAAATAGGGATGAAAGCAAACGAAGGCAAAACACGCATCCGAAAAGAGCGGCTGCGCGAAGTTTGGAGCCAGGCTATCATAAAACCAGCTTTGGCATCATCATTTCTATTTAGCGCATATGCCAACTGTTGATATAGTTTACCGGGTTTTACAGGCTTGGAGCCCGGAGCAGTATATCCTGCATTATCGGTAGCGTCAATACCAGCTATCCTGCGGGAAAATTGAGGTGCCAGTTTTTTAATAACTACATACATGCACAGCAACGGCAATGCTACGGCTAATACACTCAACAGGGAAGTTCCCGGCAGCGAAATAGGAAATCCTACCCACGACCAGCAAACAGCCAGCCAATAAGTGGGAAAATAACGTACCCAGGGATAGTTGAGAATATTAAAATGAAGCGGATCGGGACGCTTGAAAAAACGAGGGAGTATGTAAACACTGGCAAAAAAGAATATGGAAGTAATGACCTGGAAATAGTTCATCACATCCTTAAACCTTTCCGGCTTTACCAATCGTAATACCAGCAGGTAAACGCTGTTGACAATAAACAGTACCATAAATATCAGCAGCAGCAATGGCAAAATAAAAAGTGTGGCGGATGGCCAGCCGTCCAAGTAGCCAAGCATTACCCAGCCAGGCAGCGCCATAGGCACTATGATACGAAACAGGTAAATAAATACATGCAGCATCCTTGCAAGTACCAGTGTCCGATCGCTTACCGGGCGGGGAAATAATATATACTTATCCCGTGCATCAAAGAGCACATTTGAAAAGTCAGTGATCAGCATGAAGGTGATGACCGAGAATAATAAAGTGAAAAATATAGTCAGCGAGAAAATCCGGTTGCTGATCACGGTGAGCGGCAGCATGTACACAAAGCCCATTGCCAGGAAAACAATGGTATTGATGAGTGTGCTATACTTGCGCGCTTTTTTTTGCCGTTGCGGGCGGCCTATGGCAGTTGGGTTACGGTCATCAAGTATGAGCCGGATGTTAAGAATAGCCCGCAACTGCCCTGTATCTGCCCCAAGGCTTTTCCACAAGGCCGAAGGCAGCATGATCATGCTTAATAATATTTTGTTCATTCCTTGCTACAATTTTACTCAACTAATCAACTAATCCTGTCATTCATCGCAGCGGCAAGATCATCTGCTTTTTGCACCTGGTCGCCGCTGGAAGTTAGCCTCGAAAATATCTGCTCCAGTGAGTCTGCGCTGCCTTGTTTTAACTCTTCTATAGTCCCGTCTGCTATGATACTGCCATCGCTTATCAGCACTATCCTATCCGATACTTTTTCAACTACGTCCATCATGTGGGAACAATAGAATATGGTTTTGCCTTCCTGCTTCATAGCTTGCAGCAATTCTTTTACGAGTATCACTGCGTTGGCATCAAGCCCGGACAGTGGCTCGTCCATAATAACAATACTCGGGTTGTGCAGCAACCCGGAGGTGATCAATACCTTTTGGCGCATACCTTTAGAAAAGCTATCCATGCGCTGATCCATGTTATCGATCAGGCCAAATGAACCCAGCATTTTCCGGGAGCGCTCCTCAATAATATCATCAGGCAGGTGGTACAGCTTTCCTATAAATGTGAGGTATTCCCTGGGTGTAAGCAGGTCATAGAGTTCTGCCAGCTCAGGTATATAGCCCACCTTACTTTTCACTTCGAGGATGTTATCCCTGAGGTTTTTGCCAAATACGGTTACCTCACCTGAATAATCCTGTATGATACCGGTGAGTATCTTTACGGTTGTTGATTTACCGGCGCCATTAGGCCCTATATACCCTATTATCTGGCCCGGATAAATATCGAGCGTGATATCCTTTAAAACTACTTTTTCGCCGTACTGCTTCTTTAAGCCGCGAATATTAATGATTGGCTCCATAACATTTGTTCAGATGCTTACAATAAAAACCAGGATAGATGCCTGACCATAAATTCATCCTAAATAAAAGCCCCTTGTAAAGGGGCAATTCTTTAAAGACCAATCCAAATTACAAATTACAAACTACAAATTCCAATAAATCAGGTTTTTATCAGCCGGAATGCATGGTTCCGTTCACCCCTGAGAATACCAGGAATGCACCACAGCATGCATAGTGGCTCTATTGCACGCGCTCCCGTGGCTTTACCCATATCTGCTATCTCCCAGCCAAATAGTTCCAGGATGGCATTCACAGCGTTCTTCGCTGCATCATTATTGCCACAAATGAACATGGTAGGCTTTTCACTAAATGGGGGATTGACCATAAACGGATTGCCAATGCTATTAAATGCTTTCACGAAATGTATCTCCGGGAAGCGCAATTGCAATTGCTCCATTAATGATTCATCAAGACTCGTAAAGTATTTCAGTACACCGTTTTCCGGTGATGCATCCACTATAGGATTCGTAGTATCTATAACAGTCTTTCCAAGCAGGTTTTGCGGGCCGGCCTCCTCGATAGCATTTGCTGCACCGCTTCCCTTTACTGCCAGCACTACAAGTTCGCCAAATTTTGCAGCTTCTTCAAAACTGCCTGTATGAGCATGCTTGCCGCCTTTCTCCTTCCAGGCATTTAGCTTTGACTCATCCCTGGAGTTGAGCATCACTTCAAAATTATGCTTTAAAAACCCATTACCAAGCGATTGCGCCACATGCCCGGACCCAATGATCCCAATTTTTTTCATAGTTGGATTTTTTGGAAAATTAGCCTAAAAAATGAAATAGAAAAGCTAAAAAAATATTGCTATTCTTTATAGTGGTATTTCATTGGTTTCCTTCTGGCGGACATACGGAGCGTTATACTCCCATATGAACAGGGAGAAGAATTATTGCTTGCTGTACAAGACAAAATTGGAAGTGACACGTTTGCTATAACCATATTGCACGTTGATGGTCAAGTGATCATATTCTAAAGTAGTATCGCAAAAAGTGGCACTATAATAAGCATAACCATTTTGGTTAGTAGCTATTGTTTGCAATGTGGTAACTATATTGTTAACTAATCCCAGACTATCTCCATATACAGCTAAACTGTCTCCGTAAGGGAAAGTAATGTTATAGGTTTTCGAGGAAGCAGTAAAGCTAACGGAATCAGCCGTAGTTACGATAAGCGTATCTAACCAGGAAAAACTGCGTAGCCATTGCTTTTGTTTCCCGGTAGAATCTATATAGGTGTAAATACTGTCGCCGGAAGTAACACCATAATAGTAGCCTAATACGCTATCTATAAGAGCGGTGTTGACAGCAGAAGTCGCAGTTACAGCAGTAGTACTGCTTTTTTTACAGGAGAAAAAAATAAACACCAATAGTGTTACCAGTAATAATGTACGCTTTACACTCATGCAGACCTTTTTGGCAAAGCTAATATAATTACCCCCTTTTCGATACTTACTCGCCAATACTTATATCAAGTTCAGAAAAAATACCATTATTTTAACGTCTTGCTTACAACTATGTTAAGGTTACGGCCCTCCTTACATTCCTCTTACTATTTTACACAATTATGATTATGTCGAATAAAGCTATTCCTATTTTTGTTTGGTGAAGAAAGTAATTGGAGTTGTCAGGATTATATTTCTGCTATTTACTTTGGCCCTGTTACTATCATTGGTGGCCTGTATTATAAACTACTTTGCCACTGGCGAAACAGAAAGTTCGAATTTACGGTTAATGTTGCATCTTGCTATCTGGCTAATAGTATCCGGCTCGTTGTGGCTGTTATTCCGGGCTATTTATCGCAGCCTGGAGGTGAAACAAAATAAGAACAAAGACCCTCAACGTTTTTACAGAGATCCCACAAGCCTATATAAAAAGATGAATAAAGAAGTATAGTCAGCGGGCAATCTGCCTTTTAGGCACCTAAAATCTATACTCATAGCCTTGCAAATTTTGTTTACCAATTTTATTAAATTATTTTAGCAAAAATTATCGCATGCGAAAAATAGCCTTTGTTATATTTATTTCTACTCTATTTATGCTAGGCAGTTGCTATTCCGGGAGGCGAGGGATGCGCCCTTACCACCATCGCGACCATGAGTTTAAAAGCTACGATCGCTATCAGAATAGATGGCAATAATTAGAGTGGACCTACCCAGATACAAAAAATGCCATCTACACCGTACTGACTACTCCACCGCCTACACCATGGTATGATTTTTATTTTCGTTGTGTAAAAAACAGGGCGAGCCATGAGTATGCATGAATACGAGGTTGTTTTTGATGATAATAAGCCTGTGTTTGCTACGCTCCAAAAATTTGTTGATTACAAGAACCTCATAAAGCTTTCAAAAAAAGGAAATAAGCGGTTGCTAAAATGGCTGGTGGTCGTTGGTGAAGATGAGAAAGATGCCATAAAAGTGGCTGACAATATACTGCACATCTTTTGGGAGAAGTATTTAAACCAACCGGTTTCATAGTGTCGTCATACTTTATTCAACTTACTATTCTACAAGCTTCAGCCGCCAGGTTGCGTGTATCTTTCCTGATTTACTAAAATGATCCAGTTGTTCCTGAGTAGCACTTTCCCGTACATATTTCAGTACCGTAGATTTTGAATATCCAGGTTCTGCTTCTTTATCAAGAACGAAACCCTCGCTTTTAAAGAACGCCCCGACTTCGTCAAAACTCTCAAACATGTTTTCTCTCACGTGTTGCTTTTCTAGAAAGTCACTGAGCCCGTCCCCTGCAACCATTGGAGGTAATTCATCCTTTGTTTTTATATAAATATCGGCGGTTATCCAATAGCCTCCCCGTTTCTGCAGTATGGCGCGAATTATATTACATAGCTTTTTCTTTTCAGCAGTATCCAGGTACATCAGCAGGCCCTCATTTGCGATCACTACCTCACCAGGGAGAAAATGAGCTATCACTTCATTAAACTGCGTTTCATCCAGCGCATTCAGCGGCAATATTTCCAGTTTACCTTTAAATGCTTCGTTATTCGATGGCAGGGAGGCCATGACACCCTTTTTTGCAGCGATCATGGCCGGCAAATCTGTATCAATATAGTGGACGTCTTTTTCCCGCGCTGCTACCAGGCCACGAAAGGAAAAGCCGGATGACAATTCCAAAATGTTTTTGATGGGCAACCCGGATAAAAGCTGGTCGATACTCTTGTATCTGATATCAAAATGCATTGCCCTGGCCCAATATGCCAAATCTCTTTTATTAAAATCAGGTTGAAATTTTTCCGGTAAGGATATTAATTCAGCCGTTTCCCTTGCATAAGGAATATCTGTAACGCCCTTCAGCAATAATACAAATTTGGCACTTGGGCTTATGCTGCTATAATCACGGCCTTTTTTGGATTGTGGGTCTGCACTCATAAAACAAATTACGAACGCCTATCACTGATCAATTGGGAATTAAAACACACGAAACCGATTTGTTACCCAATGATTGCAATGTGTTTTGTTGTGTATTACATTGCGTCCGTGCATCAGTAGAAGACGTGTTTGCGGGATAGGTCACGGTTTCTGTTGTATCTCTTGAATATACGCCTGTCACCAGGGTCAGATTACAACTACAGGTATAACTAGAGGGTGTACTATTTTTTTGACAGGAAGTAACCAAGCCAATCATAATTATTGCTGCCACTAAAAGAATTGCTTTTCTCATGATCTGATTTTACTGCTGTAAATATAGCGTTTTAGAATTAAAAAGGAAAGTTTTTAGGGGTTTGTAATGTATGGCACTCACAATACTCAGTTCATTATGGCTAAAGGCTTGTAAGGATATACCCCAGTATCTACTGGCTGCTTATTTGTTTTTGCCTTCTGTTAAACAGAATTCTATTCAGCAATATAAAAATACCCTCGGCAACCATCCCAAACATAACTATTGGCTGGCCGTATGGGTTATGGTTCCATTTTAGCCATGCGCCTATACAGATTGTAATGAATGAAAGAATGATTAAACAGGGAGCCAGATATTTCATAGTTCAAAGATAAAAAGTTTTTTTCTATCAGTAATTAGCTTTGCATCAAAAAATATGCCTAATAGTAAAATATAAATATTTTTATCATTCACAATTGCATAACCAAATAAATTATAAAATGAGCATTTAATAGCTGTAGCTTTACTTTATTGTTATTTATTAAGCATTCTAAACGCAGTTTTATGGAAAGCAAGAAAGTTGTTGATACGGCCTACAGTGTTATTGGCGTTGTGTTTTTTGGTATCATCCTTTTTATGGGCGTTTTATTCGTTGTAAACCTTGTTCAGGAGTTTATTACTAAACACTAACCAGCTATTGGCAGTAGTGATCAGTAATTTCTGAACAGTACGGCTTCCAGATAGTTTTCCGGGAGATGGGTTTTTATGCTTCACCAACCAATCCTTATTTAATAGTTAATTTCATCCCTGTCTTTTCTTGCATGTATCTAATCTCTTGACGGTAAAATGTTTATGTTTGCGGATAACCATTCTTTTAAAATCAAATGAACAAATCGAGACTGGAAGCCTTCAGTGATGGTGTTTTTGCGATCATTATTACTATAATGGTTTTCACTAGCATCCCAACGTTGAAAAAAACAATCCTCTGAAGTGTTTACCTACTAAAGATTGTAGCTGATTTTATAGCTCAAACGATTTCATGAAAATCGATTTTTAGGTAAATGACATTTA
>Ga0182030_10005401_pt1 | contig 27129 bp, 25 predicted proteins | sample 812S3MmetaG_FD_121299 | JGI IMG/M metagenome (GOLD analysis project Ga0182030, IMG submission 121299) | Permafrost microbial communities from Stordalen Mire, Sweden - 812S3M metaG (Illumina Assembly) | ecosystem: Environmental > Terrestrial > Soil > Wetlands > Permafrost | place: Sweden...
AGGCCTCTGCGTCGTCTACGCGACCCTCATTTGGTCAACCCGAGAAGTCGAAATCCTCCTCATGTTTGCCGGACAAATGGCCTGCGAAGCCCTTAATTTTGCCCTTAAGCGTCTGCTGAAAGAAGAGCGCCCAAAACAAATGCATGGGAAAGGATACGGGATGCCGAGTTCACACGCGCAATTTGTGTCATTCTTCTCGCTCAGCCTGACGATGTTCTTGCTATTCAGACATGTGCCCAAGAAACCTACACCTTCACATACACCTTTGAGTATGGTGGCTAGAGTAGGATTGAGTATCTTGGCTTTTGGAAACGCGGGGTTGGTGTCATGGAGTAGGATATACTTGAGCTATCATACTCCGAAACAGGTGTTGGTTGGGTGTTTGGCTGGAGTATTTACTGCTGTTGGGTGGTTCTTGGTCACGGCTGCCGTAAGACAGATTGGTATACTTGCTTGGGCATTGGATCAGCCGGTTACGAGGCTATTCAGGATAAGAGACCTGGTTGTGGAGGAAGATTTATGTCAAGCTGGTTGGGAGAAGTGGGAGGTGAAAAGGATAGCGAGGGAGAAAGAGACTGGGAAGAAAAAGGCATGATATATTTGTTCTACATTTCAATCGTATCTTTTACCATTTCTTGCTCCTACCTGAACGGGTGAGGCATTTTCGTCCGGGGCAGTCCCAATAGCCCGTGAGTACTGAAAACTCTCAACAACAATATCGCACCTTATTCAGGAGAGAATCAGCTGTGCATATCTCTGCGGATTCGGACTGCTACAAGTAAATGGTACGAGTAAATAACATTCGATGGATTTACTTCTGGCAATACCGTGGCGCAAGATAAGTTGCATGGTACGATGGAGTTGAGAAGTAACCAACATGAGATGATCTAAGTGGCCTCGAATTGCCCTTTGATGTCTTGGAGTTAGAAAACTCCCATCGTCTGCACGAATGTGGATGCTCATTCCTTGTGCAGGTTGTTGGAAATCCTTGCGGCCGTCTCAATAATTGGCCCTATCGGGTGCATTGCAGTTCTTCTGTTGCACATCGTATAAGCTTAATATAAAATAGAGTTAGGGATCTTCCACGGTTATGTTGGGGGTAAAGCATTTGGATCGGCCTTAACGATCATTCGATGCGCGCAGGAATACCTTTGGGTATCTTCATTCAACCTCCTGATCAGACGCGATAACGGAGAATGCTATGGAAACCAGGCCCATGGTCCATACGAGCTCCACATAAAGAGTCTCAAGCGGTATCATGAGGTTTGTTGTGAAGTTCCTAGAATCAGGAGAGGGTATCGATCTGCTGCAGAGACGGAACTCGCAATGTTGAACAGGACTCAACCCTTGAACGTTGGGGCGTTTGCATCTGCATGCAAGGCACAGAAAAAACTGCAGCGACGCTAGGTGAAATTCCTTGGCCGCTATTTTCCAACTACGTTACTCAAATATCAGATTCATGCCTCACTGAGTTCTAGATCCCCGTGTTGGCACACCCTCTTTGATTAGCTATTCAAGAGAGCAAACTTTAGGTCAAAGACCGTTACTTCTATCTCCAAGATTCCAATCAACACCCCATCAGAACCAACCCGGAGAAGGGTGAAGTCGTATTCGTCCAGCTCTCGGTTCATTCGGTTCCCGGATTTCGATTGCGGCGCATGTCAACGACATGGTGTTTTATTTCAACGCCACCCGAGAGCCGTTTGCATATACCTTGGAAACAGACCTGACTAATAGTTTTAATGAATTGGTACTGGAATTCCCAGCTGTGTAACACTCTTACCGGATGTCAGTATGGACGGAGTAGGGCATGAGCAGGGAATGAACTGTTTTGAAGTATTAGATAGGTCGAGTAATAACTATAATTTCAATTGAGCTGACGATGAAATGCGTTGAATTCCAACCTAGGGAAAGCTAATAATCATTCAACCTCAACAAAAAAGGGGAGACAAGTAGGAGCAGGGAGTAATTCTAGAATCACGTGCACACGCCATTATAGGCGAGCTCAACGACAACACCTCCTCGATGCTTTCTTCATTATCTACTTCTCCTGTTTAGAAATCGGTATCCTCAAGCAATGGACACTATAGTATTGGCTCCTTCTCATGCTTTTGAAGCCCCCTTCAAATGACAAGGCCTTACCTTCCAAGGGTTCACGCTTGCTAACGGCCTTCTATGTTCGGCTTACACGGGCGACGTCTGTGACCTGCAGCAAGGATTGCAAAGCCTGGGAATCTCGACTTATCGGTTCGTGTGACTGGTTTGGGAAACGACCTTCTATAATAGGGGCCTCTCACAACTTCGTCATTTCAATTTAAACAGCACGTCCTCCCGTAAGCTTAACGACATGCGTCCGAGTTGGCCGAATATATTAAGCCCGCCTCACTATCCTTGCGGAGATTTCTTCGTCAACCTTCATGGTCATCATAACCCATGCACTAAAGCACATGGAAATATCGACAAGGTTGCGGCAGTCCATGCCACCTTCTATTTTTGCTCATTTATATTAACAGGTGCCCGGTAGTTGGGAGACAGAGTCAATAGTTACGAGTTTCCAACATGCATGTTAATCGCAATCCTAGTAAGATTTCTCAACATCGCTCGGAATATGCGATGGATTTAACGTATTTGAAATTTATTGGGCAGGATTAGGTCATCTGTGCTTTCATCTCACCTCTTCGACACCAGTACAGAGTGAATTAGCTCAGATTCGAGCCGTTTTGCTTGCATCTTTCAACCTCTCTTTTGCAGTCTCTCAAAAAAGTTCGCAGAAGACTGTAGGTGGGCCTACATCGCGTCGTGTATGTGGTCAAGCATGTCGAACTGGTAATCTTAGCAAGTAGACTTGACTCCCAGTTCACTCCCTGCTCACGTCGTTTACTCAACGCTGTCATGTCTCACATGAACTTTCATCTAAAATTTCTTACTGTTTTATACCCTGCGTTTTACTTCCTAGCGCAGAGATCAGGTGCTTGAATGCGAGCCTGTTGGAATCATACAGCACATAAGAGCTCAGTTCGCTCGTAAGACCTCCAAATATCGTTAGGCATTTTCATCCTCTTTGTACTTCGCTCTATTTAGGACACTGCTTACGCTTTGGGCATGTTCCCCTCTGGATTTTCGTTGCATATCTAGTTGCAAGTCAACTCACTAGCTTCTTCTGAATGGTACGAGGCGCAGATCACGCTTTCATACTTTTGTCTGATCAAGCATCGAGACTTTCAAGCATTTCACCTCCTTCTGGGCCGGCCCGTCGGTGCCGTTAATAAATGCGGCATCGTGTTATTTCAGAGATCAGAAGCCCCAGGTTGGAAGAGCCGCCTGCGTATTCAAGAAGGCCTATCAGCTACGAGGCCAGACATATATAAATCAGTGGTGTCCATCGTCTTGAGGTCCCAGTGTGTTAAGGAACTGTCTTTTGTTCTCACTTGTTCCATCTTCGGTCCATCATGCTATTCCGATCTTACTTCCTGGGGCTACTTTCCGTAGTCTCTGCAACAATTGACAAAGCCTTCATTGTCGAGCTATCATCTTCCTCCAGCTTGACTGGCAGATCACTTAACCCTCATACATTATTTCACAAACGCGCCGAATCTTTGGACTATAGTGTTCGGCAAGAGTTCAACAGCCCCGATACCTACCTTGGACTATCCATTCAAGTTCGTAGCCCGGGTAGCGATGATGACATCAAAAGACAGTTGAAGCAAATTCCGGGCGTTGTTTCTGTTTCCCAAGTCCAGAGAGTGACGCTACCCATCACTTTCAACACCTCCATGGACCCCTTGCTCTCGTTCCCCAATGCTCCGCCTCTAGAGCTTGCTCAAGGAAGTGGAAACCTTGCCTCATCATTGCAAATGGGTGGAGTAGACAAACTTCATTCCTTGGGTATAAAGGGTAAAGGCATCAAGATAGGCGTTATCGATACTGGTGTCGATTATAGGCATCCCGCTTTGGGCGCGGGGTTTGGCCCAGGACACAAGATAGCTGGTGGATACGCCTTCGTATCAGACAATGGCACTGCTATTAGCGATCCTGATCCCTTAACCACTTGTTATGGAGGTGGTCACGGGACACATGTTTCAGGTTCGTCAATCCAGAACCCACATATGCTTTTCTGACATTTCAGGTCTCATCGGAATGGATAGTATACCAGGAAGCTTTGATATCGTTGGGGTGGCGCCAGAAGCGACTATCTGGATGTATAAAGCCTTCGATTGTACTGGGCAGGCAGGAAGTGACACCATTCTTGCAGCAATGCTCAAAGCGCAACAAGATGGCGTTGATATTGTCAGCATGTCACTCGGTATTGGACCGCAGTCATTCAATGGGGACGTTGACCCTCTGGCAGATGTGACGAAAAAGCTCACTGACGCTGGGATTGCCGTGGTTGTGGCAATGGCAAATGATCTTCAACCTGGAGAATACAACAGTGATCTGTACTCCGAACAATGGCCAAGCTCAGAACCAAGCGCTATTGGCGTTGGTGCAATTGCTAACAAGGACTTTCCTCTGGTCTACTCGGCCGTTGATTCCGTTGGTTCTACGATCAAATATGCTTCGGTTTATCCCATTGACTTACCTAATGGAGCTGATGTATTCATGGTGGACAATGGATGCGACAGTAGCTCCTGGGCTACCGCTCTTTCGGTGGTGCAAAATGTGAACAGTACAATTTTCGCTATGGAAGTTGGAGATGGTCAACCGTGCACGATCACAAGTATTGGGGGATGGAATGGAGCGTCACAGAAACCAGTCTACCTCATGGCCTACAACTCCGACTCAACAGATCCATACCTGTCGGTCTACGACACTCCCAGTCAAGGTTTCTTTGGCACTGCACAATTTACGGGTGTCAACAATGTTGATGGAGCGACGTTGGCTGCTAACTTTGCAGCTGCGGGAGGCTATTTGAAGTACAAGCTGAACTTCATCAGCAAGAGTTTCGAGAGTCCTGCACAGCCAAGTGGTGGATTTATGGATTACTATTCTGATTTTGGTCCAACCTGGCACACCTACGAATTGAAGCCTCAAATATCCGCGCCAGGTGGTCATACACTTTCAACATGGCCTTTGGGAACTCTTGGTGGATATTGTATCCTTTCGGGGACATCCATGGCTACTCCATATGTTGCTGCTGGTTTCGCTCTTGTCAAATCTCAATTTCCGGAAGCGAACATAGATGAAATTAAAGCCATGTTGCAGACGAATGCCAGCCCATTACCTTGGATCTACGATAGTTCGATAATCGCAGCTACTGCGCAGCAAGGTGCTGGTCAAATTAATGTTTATAATGCTATCTTCTCGCAGAGTGTCGTTTCTCCAGGGCAGCTCACGATCTCGGACGTCACGCATACTGAATATGGAACAGCAAATATCACCATCAAGAACACTTCGCCTAGATCCAAAACATACACCCTCTCCCATGAAGGAGCCGGATATACCGATTACCGACTCCAATACCAAGAACCCACTCAGCAAGCCATCTACGGCACCGCCACCTTTCAAACACCTACTCTGACCCTCTCCGCCGGCCAATCAACCACCGTTTCCCTCGCCATTACACCACCCGAAAGCGTCACCGCGGCATCCCTCCCCGTCTTCGGCGGCTTCGTAACCATTACTTCTACCGACGATGAAACCTACCACGTTCCTTACATCGGTCCCCCGTACTCCCTCTACAACACACCCTACCTCCAAATCTCCACCTCCGGCACCATCCTCCCGCAAATATACACCAACAATATCACCTCTGGATCCTTAATCTACGACAACGGCTTCCTCGAAATAAACCCCGCGAATGGTTTCGGATCTGCCATTCCTACCAATCAATGGACGACTGAGATACGCGTCGACGTATTACCCGCCAATACTACCATCAAAGCAAGTCACTATGGTTTCGATTCTAGTACCTCGGTGCCGACGTATCAAGCTTCGAGCGTGACTCCTACGTCGAGTATATTTGGGTATGAGAGTTTCGGGACGCTGGTGAATAAGACGGGATATATTTGGCCTGGGAGTTATGGGCCGTTTGGGAGTGATACGACGGTTACGACGGGTAATGGGAGTACGGTTGCGGTGGGGAATGGCGATTATAGGTGGTTTGCCAGTGTGTTAAGGTGGGGTGGGACGAGTGGGGTGCAGGCGGATTATGATACGTGGTTAGGGCCTGTTATTAGATTTGTTGATTCTTGATGGAGTTTGAAAGGTTAATGAGTTTTATGTTTTCTTTTATCTACTCTTTGGTTGTTTTGTGGGGGCAGTGTTGGTTTGGGAGTCTGAGACACTAGAATCACCTTTATCGACCTACACATTTATTTATATTTATTTAATTTTTATACATAATTTACCAATGCAAGCGTTTAGATAGGCCCCGTTACCATTTATTCTATGATTGTGTTACTAGCTCTAATACACCGGAACTCCTGCCCCATTATGACCAGTCCTACAACACCCCAACTCCTCCACTCTCACCCTGACTTCCTGATATTGCTTCTTCACCACCCCATAATACCTCTTAATCATCCTCTCCAAGTTCATACAATCCTCCTCAGCCTTCACAGCATTTCGCCAACCTCTCGAAGCCATAATCTCATAACCTCCAAGCTTGTCTTCAACTTCACCAATACTTCCATATCACGCACCGACACAAAATCACTCGCCGCATAAATCCTCAACCTCTCAATATCCTCACTTCTAATACAAGGACTACCAATCGCACGACCCAACCGACTCATAAAAGCACTCAACTTTATCTTTCCCATACGCAAAAACCTGCTATGGAGCAGAGAACTAGCGAGAATAGTAGCCACATCTCTCTTTGCAGAAACCAGACGACGCGTCCGCCCGGGCCTGGCGGATAGGAATTGATGGTTCCGGAACTGGAGATCCAGATTCTGGTGTAGGATTGTGATGTTTCGGATCGGGATTCGCGGTTTATGTCGAGGAGGACGGATTTTTTGATGGTGGGGGTGAGGGTGCAGGTGCAGTAGCGGCGGTATTGTCCGTCGAGGTCGAATTGTTTTGGGGGTGATTCAGAGGATGCTTGGCAATCTGCTGGGGAGGGCTTTTCCTCGACCGGTAGAAGTATTGTATTTTCGGTCATGCTACAATGATTTGCAACTCTTTCAATGCCAAGATAGATGAGAATAAGAGATTCGAGTCTGAGGATTCATTTTATCTCTGTCGTCCTAACCGAGATTCGAAGTGAGTGCGTGGGCTATTCAAACGCCAATTTTCGGTACCACTGTTCATCTGTCTTGGACAATCGATCATTTGGACCCCATGAGAGTCGACTTTAAAAGAAAGTCATAATGTATCCAAATTCGAGAGACGAAGCTGCCAATGTTTTTCAGATTCGCGCGGGCCATGTCATGAGCATTGATCCTCAGGCGCCTTCGGCTTGAAAATGATAATTTCAGGAACGTTGACCTCTGGATCCTCTTGCTTTCGGCGTTCGAAATACATCCTTAATTCTGTCGCGCTATCGAATACATTAATGTCAATTTCCTCAGCAGGCCTCTGCGAAAACAGCGCCACCCGGCTCATCTGAAGAATAGTGCACAAGAGCAGACATGCTAACTTACATGGTCTTAATTTGCTCGTTTGTGAGTCTCACCCCGCAAATGGGAGCTGGAACCAAAGTCAACCTCTCCAACTTCCGGAAGTGGCGCAAAACAAGATCCTTCGGGGATTGAGCAAAGACTCCCGGAGGTAGTTGAGGGTTTTCGTACAAATTGGCGGATGTATTAGGTCCCCACCAGAAGTCTCGAAATAGAACGTATCTTAAAGAGTCAGTGTTCGTGCCTTCCTGAAAAGCCATGTTGAGAGTCCGCCGCGCGAGCCAAAGATTGCACTCGAAATAGACGGTGTCGATTCTTGGATTAAACCATGTATAACGGGTGCCCTTGGCATAATAGATACGCTCTAAATAGCGTAAAGATTCGTCACGACTTTCGTGGTTAATTGACAGGGTAATCGGGACTCTGATTGGGCGCAAAGTTATTCCTTGGGTGCTTGATTCACAATTCATAGGAATAATTCGCCCCGGGCCCATGGAACACGTCCAAATTCTTAGACGTATCTCTTGCGGAAGAGCTTTGAACATAGGAAACTCAACCACTATCTTTGAGCCAGGGCAGAGTTCTTCATCCGGATCTGGGAGCTCGAGATTGAGAAGCGATGGATCCTCGTGATTGAGATCAAAATTAGTCATCGTAATGTCTATCGAACGAGATCAGGAATACGTCTACTTTTAGAAAACACAATATTCATTTGAGATTGATATTGAGAATGAGCAAAAGCTTCAGAATACGAGGCTGAGAATAACATGCGTTAACAGTGTTTTGTTCATGAATGATGTCGTTGGCCTTCGTTAAGTTCATTGCTGACAAAGCTTTCTTGGCACTTCGCTTCAGCTAGGAGCGAGAGCTTCGTTGCCTACAATTTAGAGAAAGATGTTGTTTCTGGATGATTTAGAAGAAGATCATCTATTGTTGTAGTTCTGAGTAGACAAAAATTTTATTCGACGACCACTAGTTCAAATCCTGAGCAGACAGATAAACCAGCACGCGCTGCTCCACTCCATGATGATATCTCGTGACCATACCTCTGGTACAGAAACTCTGATCAGAGGGCTTGACCTCAAGCTTTTTAATCAGCGATATCTTTTATAAAGTCTGTACTTTCGAGACTTGATCAAGATACCAGGAATCTTAAACTCTGGACATTTGTCCTGTCTCACCACTAATTATTTCCTTAAAGCTGCAATCGTTGCCTCAATGCTCTCCTTCCCTTTCAAACATGCTGTACCACCCCGCAGTCTATCTAGGATGAGTGTCCACTTCTCCAAGTTCCATCCTTGAAAGAATTGAACACAATCGGTTTATCTTCCGGTTTCATCTGTGGATTGTAAGACTGGTGGGATTCCAAATCGAAGACCGTGGCTCCAGCATTTTTAGTCCAAAAGATCTGATGAACCTAAGTTAAAGATAGCAAATATCATCAAAATATTGCGCTTCTTTGAAGAGCATTCCTGGCTCTAGGTCCATCCTCTTCAGCACTCGAGGTGTTTGAAATAGACGGTGTCAACCCTCTTGTCAAAGTGTATCAAATTAGCTGACGTCTTTTCCACCTCAGTATTGATCGACAGCATGAGTTTAAAGGAGTCGTAGAACAAAAGCTAGTAGCGGCGTAAGGTCTCTATTCTTTTCTTAGTAGACTCGAAGCGCTGTTAGATTTTTAGTATTGTAGACGATACGTCCTTGTTGAGAAAAGATAGTATGATGTTTTTCTTAAAAGTTTCCTCCGTAGGAATATATGTTTGGGCTTTCCTCAATTCCAAGATCGGGCGAGCTTGTCAGATCCTGGCATCAAAACCTATATCCCAACACCTCATCCCAACCTTCCAACCCTCCCCAAGGCTACCCATCGAGCTGCAATTGAAATTCAGGCACGCAGCATCTCCAGAACCCAGGACTATTCGTGTCCTCTTCGACGATAACCTATTACCATATCAAACTTATACCTACATATGAAGAAGTCCCGGTCTTGGTTCACGTGAGCCAAAAAGCACACTCGGAAACAGTTAAGGCGTACAAGCTTCCATTTCGGTAGGGTTACATGGACGAATGGGCACTAATTTATTTCGATCTAGAGGGCTAGAGTATTCACCTTTGCCATCATAATCCCATATTTGTGGATAAAAATATGTGGGCAGTGCGACAGGTTCTCCATTTTTTCAATAAGAAGGTCTTAAATTCTACACTCTCGTACAAAATCAAATGTAAAAAATGAAATGTTTTAATGGTCGCCAATAGTAGCTGTCTGGCTATTTTGCCCCGAGATAGGTCATTTGCTCTTCAAAGCAGCCCGAAGGACCGCTAAAGTGTCGTCATATCGGCTGGGTGCATCCTTCCAGCTTTTGAAAGGCCTCAAAGACTTCCCAGCTTCCGCGGCATCCATTGCATTTTCATAGTAACCCTTGGCAAAGATATTTGCACCAGCGTCCAGAAGTACACGGACCGTCTTTGTGTTGCCATTGAATGCCGCAGCCTGGAGTGCGTTTCCATGTCCTTCACCGCATGAATATGCATTCACGTTTGCGCCTTCTTGGATTAAAACTTTCGCAGCCTTGGCCTCATCATGCTCCCATTCGCAACAAGCCTGTAGAGCATTGCCATATCTCCCATTTCCCGTCTCTATTAGGGCCCCATGTGAAATCAAGGCTTTTATAATTTCTGCCCCTGCATGTGCAGCCGCATATTGAAGAGGAGTCTCGTTGTACAACTTGGAAACAAGGTTGAGATTGATGTTTGTCTTTATCAAATAGTAGAAGAGACCATCTAAGTCTTTATCTCGATCCCATTTCAAGCTTTGAATAATTAATGTGGCACTTCTTTCATCCTGGGTGTCGGGAATGGCTCCGTGGTCCTGGAGGAGACGCATGAACTTTTGTCCATCAGAGCTAGTATCACGCCGGATGATTGACTCGAAAAGAGCATATTTATCGTCGATCGAAGCCCCAATATTTATCAGCCATGAGGCCATCTCTAGGCTCGATTTGAGGATAACCGCTCTGAGTGGTGTCGTTTTGTGGACTGGACAACATAAATTCAGATCCGCCCCAGCATCAACTAGCGCCTTGGAAATTTTCGCATTTTGGTTCTGCACTGCGATTTGCAATGGTGCAGCGAAGCATGTTTTGTTCTCTCGGCCATTGACGAAGCAGATTCGATTGATAGCATTGATGTCAGGGCCTGAAGCAAACTCGAGAAGTGCTTGAACGGTAGAGACATATCCAAAATGAGAAGCAATGTGTAGAGGAGTTCCATAAGGCCAACATCGGCTGTCTTTGAGATCTACCAAATCTTGGGTAAGAAGTAATTTCAGAGTTCGACCTAGTCCTAGCCAGGATATGTAAAATGCTGGAGGAGCTACTTGAGTTGAGCCGTGGTCCCGCACGAGATTTATAAATCCTGTTGGACTGCAAGTATTCCTATCATAGATTTTTGAAGGTTGTCGCGGTGTGGCAGACATAGCCCACATCTTAAATCCTAAGCAATCAATTTGTAGAAACGAAGAAAGGCTCGGGTTTGGAAAATGCTCGGTGTCTTGTTCAAGTTTTTCAACATGGTATGACCAGAAGTAACAACAGTATCTGAGCAAGGGATAGTCTTTCCGAGTTTGAAGCCACGATTTTCCAATTTCTGCAATCTCGGAGAGGTAAAGTAAGCACGTCTCACTGAGCGCTCGGTGAGCTAGCATTTCGTTGACAAAATACTGTGAGGCTTTTCCTTGTGAGAGTCTTCTAGAGATAATGTATTCTTTGACTGAGAAGTGAGAAAATTGTATTAAAGACCGGTCCGTCAATGTAGAGTTCTCGTCCTGAAGACTTTGGGATGAAAAAGTTTCAGTTGAATCATGTTCTGAGTATGATTGATAGTGATCGGCTGCTAAAAAGCGTTCCGTGACTGTTACCATACCGGCTGGGAAAATTCGAAGTACTTCCGACACATGCCAGAGCCTTTTGTGAGGATTAAAGAAAGGCCTTTCGTCGGGGTTCATAACAATCGCTTCAGAAAATTCGTCTACATAGAGGGGTCTTGCAGAAGATGAAAGCCACTGCAACCCAGCGATGGCATGTTTCTGATGTACCGGATCTATTTCGAGCAGCATCTTTTCATAAAAGCTGTCTAAAGTCTTAGGGAGAGAGTCCAGCATAGTTTGAGCTTGATCAGGGGATACACCTTGACTCAAAGTATCCAGCTGAAGGGCCACTAACCGGAACCTATGAAGACGTAAGTGCTGATCACGATTCTTGGTGAGACATCTCACATTCCGCAGGCTTGCTTGCTTAGTGTAGTGGCGGCTTTGACCTTCATCTCGTCCGGCCATCGCCGAAAGGCTCGGTGCTTGAGTCTCTCCTGTATAAAAACTTCAATATCATTTTGCACCAGGCCTCCCTGGACGTTGATTGGAGGCAAGCAATTTGCATTTTCCATGACGTCTTTGAGACCTTCTTGGATATCACCCTCCCTTCGACTAGTGACAAGAAGGTGAACGCTGGGCTGTAGCAGCTGCGTAATTTCGAATAATGTATCCAATAAACTTGAGCGCTCGCCATCAAGCTTAGGGCACTCATCCAGTGCATCTACTATGAGAAAGACATTATCAAATCCGTGGATAACTTGAGATAACATCTTCAAAAGGTCTGTCAATCCTGGTTGGTGTGTTCCGTAAGCGTGGGTACAAAAGCAATCATATAGTTCGCCCGGAGTATCGGGTTTCTGGCCGCAAATTTGGCTGATGAAAGATCTTAGAAAATTGGAAACCGATTGCTTCTCCTCGTCGTTATATGTAAAGTACCAGTACGCTATTCCAGAATTCATCTTGTCATTGCAGTGGCTCTGCATATGCTCGATGGCGGTAGAGCTAAAATTATTAGTGACTTGAAGTTTAGAAGTGGAGACCCAAGTCGAACCATAAGATGGACTTCCCGCTGCCAGCTTTTCCAATGTGAGCACACGAATGTTCAAACCGTCGAGATTAAGAGCTTACCATTTCCATACATCCACAAGAAAGAATTATCGGTGACTGTCCATTTCTGGAATTGGGGCAATTTTAAAAGCCAAGAGCCTGTCGTGCCTTCATGTTTTGATCGAGCAATATTATGATCTTTTGACGGATCAGCCGTGGAGAGCCAGGCCATTATCCGCAACCGATTTTCCTCTTTTCGAGCTTTGATTATATCGCTCCGAAGGTCGTCAAGAATGCTGACTTGTCTCACATTGAAAGCCCTAGGACCTTCAGTCTTAAGCAGGAAGAAAGCCAGAAATCTTAGAACTATGATCAAGAGAGATGTATCCCCAGTCCGTTTTACCATGTCAAGATGCAGGGAAATCGAAGAAATTCTAAGAGCGGTTGCTTACAATGACCCAACATCAATTCCCAGTGATAGGATTGCTTTATTTCTTTCCAGCGACTTCATAATCTTGATGATTTCCTCTTCTCTGAATGGCCATTTTAACGACTGGATAGCTTTTCCAAAACGATGGCTGCTAGCCCTTCCTGCTTTGAGTTGTTCGCTCAGAGACTCCATCTCATCGTGGCATTGCTTCACGGGTCCACCCAAGCTTGCATTAAGGGAATGCTCGCTTTTCAGTAAAGACTGGATCTCGACAAGAATAACCTCAAGACTCGTGACTTCGTTGAACAGCCGGCTGATATCCGCTCGGGCACTTTTAACCGCTCGATAGTAATTCTTGAGGCTTTTGGCGACGGCCTGGGTGATTTGAAGCACAGCAATAACGCTTGCCACGCCCCCCAGAGCCTCCATTGTAACACTCTTCTTGTTGGGGTTGTCCAAGATATGAAGGCTGCAATGCAGGGAAGGCTTAGGCAAGCTAGGGCTGGTAGCCTTGTCGACGATTAGTCATTTCTGAACACGTGCTTTACCTGATCCTACCTCGTCTGATGATACCTGAACTTATTATGGTGCTTACGACGCCTATGATCATTTTTATTCTATAAACGCTTTCTAGAGGATAATAGTACTACGACGGAGTAAAAATTTACTGAGAAGTTCCGAGAGCAGCGGCCAGACGGGAGGACCGTGTATAAAAGGGTTGAAGATAGTTCTAAAGATCAGCTTTAAGCCTATATGGTAAAATTAGATAGAAGAAGTTATGCAAAGGATACGTGAGTATTTGAATATATATATTGATGAACAGAACTTAACTCTATAGCAAAGTGACAGATGCGACGAACGGTTAGAAGTCTGGAAGTTCCAAGATGCATTCTATTATGCGCATTCGATATATTTTCTATTTCATGCTTCCAACTTTCAGGGTCCAGCTTTGAATTCACAATAGGCTATAACACCAATGCATTTACTTCAGGCTCTAACTCCGGCTATGGGCTTTATTGACTTTGTCCATGCCACCTTGGCAATCACCACAAAATCCAGTCCCAACCAGATATTATGAACACAGGTTGGGTTTGATAGACCGCTTCATTTTATCGGTGTTTTTCGTCACTTTCATTATCAAGGCCGAAATCAAGCTCGAATGGCTGTAGCCCTGATCAGTTTGATACCTATGATAAATGGAGATTCAACTTACCAAGGTGCTCTCGTGGCTATCATCATCACGTTCTTTCCCATGCTTGCGCTTATGTGTATTCCCGTCGTCGTTGCCGAAGGCGAAAGTCCTTTGCAAGATCTGGAACATGATCTCTTAGTGGGGAACAGTTACAGAATGGTAGAAATTCGGAGCGATATAAGTAGTGATACGATACTGGCCGTGAAAAATCAAGGGGGCATACTGAGGATAATCACACCTCACGGACCTCGGCGTTGGGAAACTGTATCTAGTTAACGTCTTTTCCCAATCGAATTCTAAGGGAGATAGCCATACGGGCAAGGCACTGACCAGCACAACGCTGGATAATGTAATGATAGAAGTGCCCTTCATTGCTGCTAGGAGAGGACAAGAAATCTGAATTTGCTAGAGGGTAAGATTTCAAGGCAAGACTATAGATTTTAAAGCTTTGTTCATTTGTGATAAAGTGATTGAATAACACTTGATATCACGTGGCTGAGTTTGTGTACCTATTCTGACGTTATGCAGCGAGTTTGGTTTGGCCCGAACCTAATAATTAGGTCCCGCTATCACAACAACTTAATGCTAAACTATAAGACATAGTCTTAAAAAAAATATAGTTTTGCTTTCGGGACTAACTTTCTTAGTTTAAGAAAATATTATATAATTCAAAAACCCTATAGTATCTATTAAGTTTAACTATAGTATTATGAATTGTATTAGAGATATAGTAAATTTTAGCTCTATATATTTTGCTTAATAAAAGAAAGCTACTATAATTCTATTCATATATACTATCCCAAGAGCAATTTTATTGCACAAAGAAGACTCGGTACCTTTGCTTAGGCTGGCTTAGGTCTACCCAGGTCTGTTTATCTATCTTACTACCTAGGTATTGTCAACTTTTAACAAGGGGTCTGAAAAGGCCCCCTTTCCTAGCCAGAAATCCCAAATCCATTCTTACTGCACTTCTGTAACCTATGCTAGCTAGAACTTATTCTTAGATATTTATCCCAGTCTGTCTGTCCTTATATAAAATGCCTATATATAGGGACATTTTCTTTCGTGTTACTTTAGGGTATTCAACATCGTTCTTTATAGTCTGCCTAGAACTTCGTACTTTATAAACAGCTATCTTCCTCTTCTCTTTTATCTTTTCATATACCCCGCTACCCACCCCCCCTTCTATTCTTTCACCCTCTTCTCACCCCTCTCTCTAACCCCTCCTATTCCTTAAGCAAGACATTTTTTTATTTTCATTTTAAATATCTATAGTCGCTTACGTAGCACCAAGTAGGTAAAAGGATATTGGAAAGGACCGAATCTAGACAAGTAAATAGAGACAGCTTTAAAAGATAGTTTTTATAGGATAGGTCCGGGATCGGTAGTAATGCTATTTCCAGAAAACTTGCTCTAAGTAATTAATTGTAGTGCAATATGATATAGTATTTTTGGGAAGTATGTGTTGCTAAACATTATAAAGTCAAGTTTAGAATAGTAATTACTAATAAATCTTGGGTATGAAAGATCTATACTTGGACCTATGTAAGTTAAAGGTAGAAAGTGAACTATTACCTGGTCTGTAGAAAAAGAATTTGGGCATGGAGGCTAGGGGGCATTACTTTACGATTACTTTAGGTTCATATATCTATGTTTGAAATTATATATGATTTGTAACATGGGTATATTAGTAAATTAGTGATGCGAACGAGAGGAATTATCAGAGATATAAATCAGCTTCCAGATGCGCCAACAATACCCCGAACCACAACTTGTGAAGTTATGACTTCTTCTTTGCAGTTTCAAATTTCTTCGATTCTCAAGAGAAGGCCATCGTTCTCTAACACAAACAATGTCATTTAATTTCAACTTTGCTGGCAATACTTGAAAGCCTTGTGCCTCCCACCCTACAGTAGTGCAGCAGACAAACAATCCTTCTACTCATCATCATCCAAAAACAAATTCTTATGCCCATGAATCTCGAAATACTTGCGCGAGACATCATAATACTGCGAGCCCAGGGGACAATCAGCATGGCGTTCAAGATTGTGCGCGACATGCTTATAATCCGAGGCCTGGTGGAAGCACGAGTCGCGTTCTGGATCTTTGGCCCAGCGCTGCAGCGCATCCCAGTCACGACATTGCAATACTTGGTTATTTCCCAATTCGCCCTTCACCAGTCCTGGCATTAGGGTGTCATCGGCTGCACACATGATGTCCTGACGTAGAGAGTCCAGGCAATGTCCCATATGTCCCACCACGTGGTGGTCCAAAGGCGTACCCTCTCGCCGGCTCCTGGTGATGAAATGTCGTATGTACTTCTAGAGATGGTTGTCTGTTAGCGTGATTGAAATCCAACGACAGGTCATTCTTTTTTCGGGGGAGAGTGGAAGGATGTTCGTACCAGGCAATGCATTCCATGAATGCCTTTGATATGATAGAGAGCTTTATCTGAATCCCAATAAAACGAGGCCGACGGCGGTAAGCCATGTTCGGCGGCCCAGTCTTTTGAGATGGCTACCGTGATGGAATCCATGCTTAGACCATCCCACAACTCATCGGCAAGTGTCTCGTTTTCACTCTGCCAGTCGGTCTTTGAGTGGTATGTGACAAGCTTATTGTATTCCAAGCCGGCTAGCACACGCGAGATAATTAGTAGATGGGCAAGCGAGACGAGTTTTTTTAATTCGTCTTGTGGGGTTACAAAACTAACAATAATTAGGCTGCGCTACAACGCTCGGCTTTCGCTGGCTATTAACTACGCAAGCCTTGTGGTGGTAGCTGTATTCATGGTATAGATTGAAGAGGATGGATAGGAGGAGAGTAAGGAATATTGCAAGAGAGGATTTAGGGCCGAAGTGAAAGAAGGCTTTGTTTCGACGAGCAGCCAAGCCTCTGTATTCCTCTTCGTCTTCCTCTTGCTCCTCCAGTAACTCTTTTTCTTCATCGCGAGATGTGGAAATCCGTGTTGTCTGCATCGTTCTTTGTCTTGAAATTACTTTATGTAATTGAGGAAGATGATTGTTGCAGGAAACGGAGAGTTTAATGTTGACAAGGCCTCCTCAGCTATAATGCATAGAAAAAGCACCATATGACTTTATTTGACCCGAAGGTTTGATACTTGCTTGGAGAGGTGTTGTTAAATGAAAAGGGGCGCCACAGGCTAGTAAAGGCAATACAGCACAATGCATATCGAAGAAGATACTAGGTTATGTGAAGTGAAGGGAACATAAATGCAAGACAGGGTGGGGAAAAGTCTGAATTCAGGGATATATTACCCGCTGAGTAGCTATGACCCAAAAGTTTGGATCTGCTTGGAAGAGCGGTGTGATTAAATGAAAAGGGGTGCCTTGGGCTAGTAAGATCAATACAGCACGATACATATCGAAGGAGATACTAGGTTATGACTGAAAAGTGAAGTGAGGGGAATATAGATGCAGGACAGGGTTTGGAAAGGTCTACATTCAGGGATGCATTTACCCGGTGAGGGAGTAGCTACGACTCGTCAACTTAACAGCTAACATTTCGTAAGTTAATGTCCACGTAACGTACATGATAATGCACTGTTCCATGCAGAATGCTGCAGCACGGACACCAGGTTCTTCCGTGAATTTAACAGCTTACAGTACTTCCTCTGCCACCTGAAATAGATTCTCGCAGCTCTGGTCATCTACCGACTTGGGAAGCTTGATTGGAGGTACCTTGTATATTTTCTAGCCTCTCATAGGCTCGATAAAGTCGGGGAACGATGACTACTGGTATCGATCTTCTTTTGCCGAGTGGTCGTCCCGCGAAAAGTGCAGGTGGAGAACAACGAAGAAAGGATCGCCTAGGTTTATAGAATGATTGCATGCTTTGCCTCACAGGAAAGGAAAATCGTATATAATACTCTCTGGTAGCCCCAAAATGAAAAGTAACCACAAGGCAAATAATATCCCGTCTCGATCAATCCCTCGAAAACGAGCGCTATCAATGCAAGTTGTTTCACTTAAAATCCCTCCCATAACACCCCCACCCCTCCCTCCAAACCCTCCCCTCCTCCATTACAAGTCTCGTTTCTCCCCATCCCATCCATAATTTACTAACAAACCGTCGGTGAAACAGACACACCATCTTAAACATCACCTCACCTCACCTACCATCACTCCAAACCAAAAACTATTATCATGCGTTTCTTCGTCATCCTCGCCATTTTCGGTCTCGGCGCCAGCGCCTTGGTCTTGCCAGTCCGCGACGCAGCAGACACTCTCGAAAGCCGAGAGGTTGCCGACCCCACTGTTGAGCTTATCGATCAAGAGGGTGTGTGAGAGAGAGGAACTCTTGACGACTGGGGTAAAGGGGGTATGGGTATGGGTAGTGGGTGCAAGGGAAAGGGAAGGAATAGCTAACTGCAGGTGGAAATTTCTCTGGAGAAGGACGTACAGTACTAGCTGCGCGTTTGATGTTGGGGATTTCTTTATCTGACATGAGATTGATAGCGCTATGGAAATGTGATTTCATGATTTGGTGAACATGAACCGCTATAATTGCATCCCTGACATGCGTGATATATATCGCCATCTGTGTCTTTCTAAGTATCCTGTCTGTAGTTTCTGGTCGTTTAATTTTCACAACTAGTGTCGGGATTATGTGAAATATATACCTAGTTATTCAATATTCACCCCTTTTTACGAGCTTGGATTTAGGTTCGTTATGTGTAAAAGTATAAAACTCTACGCTTGATGAAGTGCGTGCAGCACATTCAAGTGCAGTGAAAATGAGGAGAATTATATTGATTTTGTGGGTTTAAATATTATGGGATACCTTTTTTATTGGAGGAGGCATTTTCAGGAAACTAGCCAAGTGCCAACTTTCAAAGGAGACTTAAAGTTGCTGATCGGGGTCTCAAACAGCGTCAACAAAATTGCCAATTTCTCAAGTATATAACAATGATGAGAGCTCATCGATGAGCCCAGCCAGCCTCAGTTCACGACACCGGAACACCAGGCTCAGGAAACTGCCAATCGCTCGGCAGGTCAAAATACCCCCTCACCTGGTCGAGATATTTCTTAGTGTTTTCATCACTCTTGCAATACTTGAATTTTTCAATCGGAGCCACGACATCTGAAAGATCATGGTTTTGGCGAAAACACGCATCATGCTCTCTAGCCCAGTCGTTCAGCTTGCTGAAATCGCGGCAAAAGCGCACTTGGTTCTCCCCCGAGTGCGTGCCGTTGTTTGTGAAATAGCGGGGCGAGTCGTCAGCGGTGCAGATGATGTCCTGCCGTAAATCGTCCAGACAGTGTATTATATGCGCATAGGGGGTTTTCTGAGGTGTCGAGGCGCGGTAGGAAGATAGACTGGTGTAGATGAGACGCTGCAGAAGTCGAAATGTTAGCTGAGCTTCTGCGGGTTTGTTTTGGCTCAAGAGAGACCAGGAAAGAAAGCACAGAAGACTTACTAGGCAGTGTAGGCCATGATATGCGTTCACGACATACATTCTTTTGTTCTCTGGATCCCAAGGAAAGCGTTGCTGCGATGGTAGCAGTGACATGGACTTTACTTCGGTGTCCGTCAGAGCGACCATGCCGTAGTCAAGTGTCCCATCGAACTGCCAAAGCTCATCCAATTGGGGATTATCGATATCACTGTACTCGGAACTCCATTTGAACGGGACTGGTACGTTGTTGAGAAGACCTGCTGGAGAGTTGTTAGCTTGGGAACATATATAGAAGAAAAGTTCACCCTACCATATGACGAGCGGCTTATAGTCAGGAGGTGAGATTCTTCTGAGAAAGACACGAACCACTTCACGATGAATAGGATATTCACGAGGCTCGATATTGCCAGAGCAGTGTATAGGAATTGCCTTGTTCTTCGCTCCTCCGGATTCTGGGCTACCGTAGCATCTCCTTCGAGGCGGTCGTACCGGTAGGACGGGTTGTCGGCGGCCATCGCATTGCTCTAAGCGGACGTTTTACAGAGCTCTGGGACGGAAGTGAAAAAGAGTTATTTCGATCCAAAGTGAAGGGATGGGTAACCTCGGCGTTCTTGCGTCCACGCTAGTTTTGGCCTCATGAATGGGGGGGATGCCAGTGACCCTAAAACCCTGGACCAGTTAAGATAGATTGTATTGGTCTTTTTTTTTAGAAAGCTTGATTACACTACTTGAAAGTAAAGTTGAAAAGAGGAGGAGTTCCAAAATAGTAGTTTCAACCTATTTTCGGCCCGTCCCGGTCACTGGCCAACCGATAATGCGGATAATGTGCCCTATAAGCCTGCTGGAAGTTGCAGGGAACCATAGGGCATTAACCACTAAAAAGTCAGGATTATCGGTTGATCAAGGGACTCTAGTATGCATTAATTCAAAGCCTTCATGGATGCCGTCGTATGTTGCCCTATAAACAGTAGCTTTGGATCATTGGAGGGGCAGGGGTTTCTTCAAAACAGGGCCTGAGTGGACGAGGAAAAACTGCCCTAGACCAGAGTACAAAAATGCTGGATATGTCTGCAGGGTCAGAGTACAGAAAACTTCCCACCAGTATCAATGGCAAAGGGTTATCGCTGTCCTTGTTGCAGCTGCGTGCGAAAGAAAGAAGCTCACTTGACACCATACCTACTACCTTCTCTTTCTGTTTCTCACCGAGAACCATTTCCAGAGAGCGAATTGTCACCTCGCGTCAATAATAAGCACGCTGGCGGCGCGTACCGGTACTCTTGCAATCCTTTTTCATGCGTTGAGCTGCGGTCTTAATCCTAGGTACGAATCGGAGACCGTATTCCTCATTAAAAAGGAATCGCGACATTAACTACGATTAGGTGCGACTCGATATTCTGGTTGCAGATAAGTTCAATGCAGGATTCCATACTGGAATTTAATTTATCGCGATGCAGATCAAACGCACACAATGCAAGGGCTGCAAGCCACAATGGAGCCAGGCACGGACATATTCTTACCTTTCGATCAAGGTACTTACATTAAACTTGCGACCCGTTGCAGTGAGATACCACCTACCTGTCTAGGTAAGTACCCCTTCTCATTCGACCTTTTGTGATCTGACTTCTGGAATACATGGTCGCAATGCAGAGTCTTTACATTTACCCGTTTCAACCCCATACACATTTCCTCGACAATGATGCTACACAGCCAGCCTACAGTCGTCCGTGTCGATGCGGCACTTTTGATTCCCGGCCGCGGCCCTCCAATACCAAATGCTACGCTTGTCGCCGAAGGAACAAAGATTGTCTTTGTGGGGAAACAGAGCACACTCCCTTCGAAGTATGCCCAGCTCGAAGGGCCCGTGGTCCCCTGTCTCCTCCCGGGCCTCTGGGATTGCCATGTCCACTTCTTTGGTGCGCCGTCCTTTGCTCCCGGCGTCGTCACGTCGACTCCTGCAGCGCTCGCTGGTGCTCGAAGCGCCCGAGACCTGGCGGCGACGCTCAATGCCGGCTTCACGTCGGTTCGGGAGTTGGGAGGCTACGGCGCGCAGATCGCGGCGGCCGTCGAAGAAGGCTGGCTTGTTGGCCCCAACATCTATTCTTCCGTCAGCATGCTCAGCCAGACGGCGGGCCATGGCGATTCGCGAGAAGAGGACATGGCGGTGCTGTGCTCCAAGATGCAGCAGAACATGCCTTTCTACATTTGCGACGGCGAGGCCGAGTGCCAGCGGGCAGTCCGCACTATGATTCGCCGTGGTGCCACGGTCATCAAGGTCGCCACGACAGGCGGCGGCTCCAGTAAGGACGAGCTGCAGGCGCGCCAGTTCTCCGATGCAGAGCTGGTCGTCATGGTCCAGGAGGCTCAGAGGGCCGGTTTGGCGGTTGCGGCGCACTGCCACGGCAAGGAGGGGATCAAGGCTGCCTTGCGCGCCGGCTGTCGGACCCTGGAACACGCCAGCTTTGCAAACGACAAGTGCATTGCGCTGATGAGAGAGAAAGACGTGCTTTTCGTGCCCACCCGCACCGCCATCAACTTTGCGCTCTCGAATCCCCAGGCGTGGACCCCGGAGAACTATCGCAAGATCGTGCAGCTGGCCGAGGCAAACCTTCGCACCTACACCAAGGCCATCCGGGCTGGTGTTCGCATCGCCTTGGGCACCGATATTGGCCTGAGTGCGACCACTCTACCCATCAACCATGGCATGAATGGTAAAGAGTTTGTTTGGGCCGTGGAAGCCGGCTTGACGCCGTTGGAAGCTATTGAGGCTGGCACCGCAAGAGGCCCGGAATCACTCATGGCAAACGCAATAGCGCATGGAGACGACGAGAGTGATGACGGAGAGCCACCGCTCACGAAGGCTCCTAAGAGCGGACAACTGAACGTTGGCTTTGACGCCGATTTCATCGCCGTCTCGGATAATCCACTGCTTGATATTGCGGTATTGGCGAACCCGGAGAAGGTAACTCATGTTTGGAAAGGCGGGAAGCTGTACAAGGAGCCAGGCAAGCCAGTTACTATCCTTCTCCCGGTTCATTAGTTATTTTACCACTCTGGGTAACACCACTTGGATTTCGTTGAAGGTTCCTAAGAAAGATATGCTAGAGATTTTCGCATAGCTGATGAACCGCGGGGGGAGAGTAGTTAGTTTTCTCTATAGAGGTTCCACCAAAAAGTCTTGATAGTTTAGCGTGTAGGCTTTATAACTATGCTATAAAACCCTATAATAGTATATTTATTTGCAAAATCTGTAAAATAATATATATTAGTAGCTAATACACTATAATCGCTATACTAATAGTACTAATAAAATAATCTAAATTTAAGAAAATGTTGGCGAGTTTATTTAAGACATTATAATCGTGTAAAAATATAAGGATTAAAGTCTATTCTTAATTATAATTGTGGTATTTAGAGTACTATTTCTACTTAATCGGCGCTAGAAATTAATAAGTTCAATGGCAATCTTTAGAGTATTCTTTAAAATATACTGCTATAGGGTCTTATAGTGTACGAAGGTTCCGGCAATGAATCTTAGCACTTTAGTGTATAGGCCCTGTAAGTACGCTATAAGGCCCTGCAACGGTACATTTATTGGCAAAGCCTGTAAAACAGTGTCTTAGCCACTATAATTGCTATGTCAACAGCACCAAATATGAAAATTTTTAGCGAGTCTAGTGGATTTTGATATAATGTTTTAGAGACTATACTTAGAACAGGCACTAATACCACCATAATCACAGCGCCCTATGCACTAGATCAGCACTAGAGATTAGCGAGTCCAGTAAAAGCCTTCAGGGCTTTGCCAATTATGTACCGTTGCAGGGCCTTATAGCGTACTTACGGGGCCCACACGCTAAAATGCTAAGACTTATTGTCGGAACCTTCGTAGTTACGGAGTCTATACGCTAAATTATTGAGACTTTTTGGCGGAACCTCCATAGGCTATACATGTCAAGAGTTTAGATTTTACATGTGAAAAGTTTCGATGTCGAAGCAAGCTTCGGAACTCCTGCCTACCTAGGTAGGTAGATTTGTGAACGCGACTCTGATGGCGTCTTCTTGTGGGTGATTCTCGCTCAATTACCCGGAGCGCGCGTCCTGCTGCGTCAGTGCGGACGTACCGGGGGAAGGATCTGCAGCTGTCAACTGCCGAGGTCCCACCACACGCCAGGGCGCTGAGCGCCACCAATTTATTCTCCGAGAAACGATTACGAAGAACGTGGTCAAAAGTTTTGAGACTATAGGAGAATATGCTATAACTGCTCTGTAAGGTTTCACATAGACCCTATAAGCCTTTATTATTGGTTCACTCTAAATCTCCTTTGTAATCTTGCCCTTTCTCAGCGATGTTTTGGCGCTATAATTCAAAGCTCAAGAGCCTGTGGTCCCACTAAATACGGTGGGTTGAGGCGTGAGCCATTTGGGTGATCACCTTCAGGGCATGTTTAAGACTTTACAGGGCAGTTATAGCGTACCTCCCTGTAGTCTCAAAACCTTTGACCGCATTCTTTGTATTTTTATCTTTTACTCTTAGACGTCGCCGACAGTGCCAGCGCCTCAAGTTTTTTTTTTTACCATAGAAGCAGAGCCTAGTCATGACATCGAGCGCACAACCGTCCAATCTCCACAGTCTGACGACGCCAAGGAAAAGGCTTCCATACACGAAATAGCATCTTCGTCAAGCGACGATGAGTATCTTGTTGGCTTTGACGGTGATGATGATCCTCAAAACTCGCTGAATTGGTCCAGAAAGCGAAAATGGGCCGTGGTTACGATGCTGTCCACTGCCACCTTTGTAGCGTATAGTTGCGGGGAATCCTCAAATCTCGACATTACTAATGCCTGCTCGTAGTGTTCTGGGCACCTCTATGTGCACGCCGGCTGCACCTCAAATTCTTGCCGACTTCCACTCGAACCAGGACATCTTCCTCACTCTCCTCCTCGTGTCCGTTTGGGAGCTTGGTGAAGCCGTTGGTTCTCTAGTGATCGGCCCACTCCCTGAAATCTATGGACGTCTTCCCATATACCACACGACAAATCTGATCTTTATTATCTTGTCCGTTGCCTGTGCTGTGAGCAGTAGTCTCAATATGCTTTTGGCCTTTTGATTCCTCAACGGGCTGGGGGTTGCAGTGATCTCTCTGAATTCAAGCGTTCTCGGCGATTTTTTCATCCAAGAAGAACGTGCGGGCTTCTTTGCAATCATGGCCCTTCCAGCACTTTCTGGAGTAGCTATTGCACCAGTCATTGGTGGCTATGTAGGTGAGAAACTTGGTTGGCGCTGGGTATTCTGGATCACTGCCGTAGTCGGATTACTGTGCGAGGCAGGCTTTCTCCTAGTCTTTCGTGAATCCTATAAAGTTAGGATTTTGAAAAAGAAGGCCGAAAGAATGCGCAGTGAGACGGGAAATCAGAATTTCCATTCCAAGTACGATTCTAGCTACGCTTCCAGATACCAATTATTTACGGAAGCGCTGGTGCGCCCGACAAAGATTGTTGTCATGTCCCCTATTGTGCTGATTATATCTCTTTATTTTGCAATGGTCTTTGGTTATTTATATTTGATCACGACCACAATGACGCAGGTTTTCGAGGATGATTACAACGTATCCGAGGGTACCGCAGGTTTGATGTTCTTGGGCCGAGGTGAGACTCTCTCCACAGCTCAAACTTGAATGAAAGATTAAGTTTCAGCAGCAATCGGAAGTATAATTGGAGTGACCGTTTGTAAAATGACCATGGATCGGTACGTCGTGGCTAAAAAAGCCACCCCAGGCGGCATGAAGCTCGAGCATCGCCTGCCCCCTATGATCGTAGGCAGCATCTGCATGCCTGCGGGACTCCTCCTCTACGGCTGGGGCGCGCAGTACTGGCTCCCATGGATCGTCCCCGTGCTTGGAACGGGCCTCGTCGGCATCGGCCTAACCCTCACCACCATCTCCGTGAACAGCTATCTCGTCGACGCCTTTTCCATCTACGCCGCGTCAGCCGTAGCCGCAAGTGTGATATCGAGTTGTGTCGCGGGCGCGTCACTGTATAAGCATTTGAGTGTCCTTCTAGTGTTACGAGCCTGGCACAAAAAAAAGGTTATCGTTACTTTCATTTCCACAAGAATATAGCTGAAAGAGAAGAACGGAAGGTATATATTTGGTGTGGCAAGTATATCCTCCTTCATATTCCATAATTGTAAGCGAGGGCCCAAATACGCGAAACATTCACTTCCACAGTACAACTACAACATTTGGGAAAGGAGTTCTATCGATACATTTATTTTATAGCTAGTAGATTAATGATATTCTAATCCTCGTCATCGTCTGTTCTATCAATTGTGTTATACAGCTTATGCTCCTTGACGAGCAAACTACAAATGGTAGCGAGAACCCCCAAGCCTAAAAGAACAACAAATACTACCTGTAAACTTGCCATATAAGCCGCGACAACCTCATTTCTCCATTCTTCGGGGAGGTCTTTGATGGCGTCAACACTGCTTCGAACCCTGCGGATTACCTCATCCGCACCTTCCCTTCCACCGAGCCTTCTGTTTAACTCGGTGATCAACCTGGTTTGCAGCGCAGTATTGGCAACAGCGATACCAATCGTACTCCCCGTACTGCGAAACGCATAGCTCGCGCTTGTGATAACAGCATGATGATGATGATCGATAGCTGCGAGGGCGGCTAGCAGCGTTGTGGTGAGCTGTCCGCAATATCCTACACCGAGCAGAAACATAGATATGAAAGGTAGCCAAGACGGGGTGAATGCAGATAGAGTCGCCGTCATTGCTAAACTGAGCAGGAAGAAGGCGGAAACAGCGGCGTTGAGGAGATAGTAACGTCCAGTTTGGCGTATGATGAGACCAACAACAAAGCCCGTTATCCCAATGGCGACGCTTTCGGGCACCAGGCGTAGCCCAGTCGCTGTTACAGAGTAGCCCTGCACAAGAAAGTAGAGAGGCAGGTAGAAGATGACGCCAAATCGTGCCATGGTGGCAAACCAGTTTGTGAGGCATGCGGCGAGTATTGTACGGTTGAGCAGGAGAGTGACGGGGATGATGGGCTCAGCGTGAAAGCGTTCGAAGTAGATAAACGCAAGTCCAAGGACCAAGGATAGCGGAAGCGTAATGAGGACGAGAGGTGAGGTCCAATCGCCGGTGGTTAGTGCAAGGAGAAAAGCAACCAGTGTTGCGACAAGGAGGAATGCGCCGGTGAAATCAATCCTCTTCCACTTTGCAAGTTTGGTCAAGCCAACTTGCGGGCTCTCGTCCTCAATTTGCCCGCCTTTTGGGCCGCTCGAGTTTTCCGGAGTCTTGATAAACAGCAACGATAGCACCACGGCCAGTAGCGTCAGTGGCATTTGTATCATGAATGCCGCCCGCCAGCCAAAGTGGTCGTCAATCCAACCACCAAGGGGCCCTCCAATACTGCTCCCAACCCCGAAACATATGTTCGCCGTTCCTTGCCACATGCTTCGCCTTCTCAGAGGGATGAGGTCACTCATGATGAAGATAGCAGTTGGTCCAATAACTCCTCCGCCTAGGCCTGCGACCACTCTACCTGCGATCATCTCCTTTTCGCTCTTCGCCATAGCACACATGAGGTTTCCGATGCCGAAGAT